>Ga0256406_1001178_pt1 | contig 43270 bp, 39 predicted proteins | sample RumenRJG_03DNA_FD_185986 | JGI IMG/M metagenome (GOLD analysis project Ga0256406, IMG submission 185986) | Bovine rumen microbial communities from Lethbridge, Alberta, Canada - RJG_03 | ecosystem: Host-associated > Mammals > Digestive system > Stomach > Rumen | place: Canada: Alberta | collected... | reverse complement strand
AGCGCACAAGAACTCTATAGTTATTTACGAAATATTTAAATAGAGCATTCTCTTTGCCTGAATTTCTCGTCGTTCAGGTAATTATAGGCTCCTCGTGCTGGTGGTATAAAATCCAGCAGAACAGGGAGCAGAGTGTCCTCCGCTGGTAAAAACGCCCACCGAAGCGAGCGTCTTCAGAGGGTGAGCAAGAACCATTCGTAAGTGGCTGATTATCAGTAGGGGCGGTAGAGGGTGTTGCTCTCCCATATAAATAAAAGGTGGGGTGAGCAATTGATATGAACGAATTTATTGATTATCAAGCACATATAAAACACCTCCTGCTCTCCCTATCCGTCACGCAGGTTTATTAGGCTAATTAGGCGCAAAAAGGCTCAGTATGTATGTATGCTCATGCCTTGCGCCGAGGGGAGGTAATTTATTCCCCACCAGCACATCTGAAGGAGGATGAATGCGAATATCAGAAGGGCGTAGCAGTATTGCTGATCTTTGACGTGCTTCCTGGCATGCAGGTACAGCAGGTATGCCATCCAGGTAACTGCGGCCCAGGTTTCTTTCGGGTCCCATGTCCAGTAGTCTCCCCAGGCTTCCTTCGCCCAGAGAGCGCCCATGACTATTCCCATCGTCAGAAAAGCGAATCCGATGCTCACTAGCGCATAGCAGGCGTCGGAATCCTTCTTATTGATAGGCCGGTCGTTCGAATCGAGGTACCAGAGATAGCCTGCGAATATTGCGGCTGCTGCCATGAGAGCGTAGGCTATCATGTACACGATTACGTGCGGGACGAACCATGGACTTTGCAGGGCCGGCATAAGATTCTGGCTGTGGATTTCAGGCTTGAATATGTTCACGCAGACGAATACCACCGATAGCAGGGTAGTGAACGACATTATCCATTTGTATCGGTAGGCGATGAATATGATGGTGCCGATGAGCGGCAAGAAGAACGAATACCACAGCCGGGTTTCGCCCATCGTCCTCATCGGAGGCCTGCCTAGAGCAATCCAGAGGCAGATGATATAGGCTAGGAATATTCCAGAACCTGCGATGGAGAGGGCAATGGCAGGTCTGTCGCCTTTTTCTGAATATGATAGCAAGCTTCCAGCTACCCAGAATAGGGAAGCGACGACAGCGAAATATGCGAATGACTCCCAGATCATGCCTTAGCCTCCTTCCTAGCTGCCTTGTCAATGAACATGAATATACAGCCAATCAGCAGGCCCCAGAGGCCTATTTGCGTGACCGGCCACATCGGGTCCCTGACAACGTTCAGCACGCTGTATTCGCTATCTTTGCCTTTTGAGACATCGTAGCCCGACTGATAAATCTTCCATGAGGCGAACCTTGCTGGATGATTAACTCTAACGCTCGCCTGTTTGTTCCCTTTGCCCGAGGTAATCTGAATCTTGGACAGAAATTCTTTAGGCTGATGCGTTCCATCATATTCCTCCATCTGGAAATCCTCCAGTTTTATGCTGAACGGCAGCTGCAACGAGTTTCCTTCGGCATCAATAGCTGTGTTTAGCGTCTCGCCTTCATTTATCTGAATGTAGGCTGTCTTTCTGGCTCCAACTCCGCAAATCCCGGCAACCAGAATTGCGAATATGCTCCAGTGGAAGATTGGCATGGCAGACAATTTCTTGATTTTCAGGTCGGTGATGGCCTGGATGCCGATAAGAACAGTGAAATAGATTAGCAGTAGCGCAAAGACCCAGGAGGTTTTCATGTCATGGAATCCTAACGCTCCCAGGATTCCCCGTCCACTTCCATTTTGCGGTATGAGTCCGAAGAAGAGAAGAAGGATAACCAGAACGCACATCGTCACGATACGGCTTTCCGCACCGGAAATGCTCCTGGCAAATTTCCATCTCTCCTTCAAGAAATACAGTAAGAAAGGAAAGGCCAGAAGCAAGGCCAGACAAACCCACACATTGCCTCCGGCATGTATCTCGCCGAAAATCAATTGCAGCGCCACGCCTGCCATGAAAAGCACGACGCAGCGCCACAACGCTTTTGCATATTCAACGAGTGGCTTCATTCAGCCTTAGGCTTGTTCCCACTGGGAGCGGAGAAGATTGACGGCTGCTGTCAGGGTATCTTTGCGATCGCCTTTGGTTCCGCACTCGAATGAGACGTAATTCTGATACCCCATTTCTTTAAGAGCCTTGAATCCGTCCACGTAGTTGTCTTTCTCGCCGTCTTCCCCAGGCATCAGTCTTCTGCCCCGGCTGGCGATATGGACGTGCTGCAGGTATTTGGCGCCGGCTGACATGAATGCGCCGTAGTCGGATGTCTCTTCCTGCATGTGCCAGAAATCGCCCATGCATTTCACCCCTGCGCTGTCTGCATCGCGGCAAATTGCGGCTGCATCAGCGACCAGGCGAAGGTAAAATGCCTCTTTGCGATTCAGAGGCTCCAAGATTATCGTGGTGTCATGCTGCAGGGCATATTCTCCCAGTTCATGCAGCTGCTCGCAGAGAAAATCCCTGGTCTCAAGAGTATGAGGCTTGCAAGGCTTCTGCCCGTTGAAAGCTGGCACCATGATGACTCCCGTGGAGCCAAGGGCTCCGGCGGCATCGATTATCTGGCGCATCGTCGTATCGAAAGACTCTTTCACGGCCGGATCTTCGGCCAGAATAAAGCCGTCAAAGCCTGCGCAGATGGCAGATACCTTTATGTTTCTGTCCTTAAGCGCGTCTTGGAGTTCTGTGATTCTGTCCCCGAGTCCTCTTCCGCCCGGCTCGAACCCGACGACGCCCAAGCTCTCTAGGAAGTCCAGCTTCTCGTTCAGGCTTTCTCCAGGAGTCACGCCTTCCTGGCATGAAATATTCAGCACTCCCTGAGCCTTATTATCAGCCTTTCCTTTGGAGCCGCTTTTAGCAGCACAAGAAACTGCAAGGGATGGAGCCGCAGCAAGAGCGGCCATCCCAAGCAGAGATCTGTTTATGAATTGTTTTCTGTCCATATATTTACTCTTTGTGGGCTTCGCCCGGAACAGGAACAGTGTACTTGGACATATCCATAGGCCCGAGCTCAAGTTTCTCCGGCATGTAGTCAAGCTCGGAAGCGCTTATCTCGTCCCATTTTACAGTCTTTCCTGTGTAAGCGGCCTCGCGACCCATGACTCCTGCCAGAGAAGAAATGCCTGTCTCGCCAGCCTCCACGTGTGCATCGCCCTTGCGGATGTGGTTCACCCAGTCCACATGCTCTAGCACGTAAGGGTTGAACTGCTTGAATTCGGCCTGAGCTGCCTCTTTGTCATATTTCCAAAGCTCGTTGCCATCGAGGTCTCTGATTGTGAAGTCCTGGCTGTTCCAAGAACCTTTGGTTCCCTGGATGAATTCGCTCACGTTGTTGCTGCAGCCGTCTATCTGGCGGCACATGCTGTGGAGATGCACGCCGTTCTCGAACTCGAAGTCGATGCTGAAGTTGTCGTACTGGTCGCCTGTGATTCTGCGTTGACGGCTTCCGAAGCCTGTGGCTGCCACAGGGTGCATGCCCGTCATCCAAAGGAACACGTCTATGTTGTGCACGTGCTGCTCAACGATGTGGTCGCCTGAAAGCCATTTCCAGTTCACCCAGTCGCGGATCATCCACTCCATGTCGCTCCAGCCTTTTTCTCTGTTGCGATACCAGAGCATGCCCTGGTTCCAGTAAACGTTTCCTCCTGTGATTCTTCCAATCATGCCTTCCTGAATCTTCTTGAAAGACTCAACGTACTCGCGCTGATGATGGCGCTGAGTTCCGGTCACAACCGAGAGGCTCTTGGACTCAGCCTGCTTTGCGGCTGCCATGATGGTGCGGTACCCCTTCGGATCGACTGCGATAGGTTTCTCGAGGAATGAATGCACGCCTTTGGAGGTGGCATACTGGAAATGCACAGGACGGAATACCGGCGGGGTGGCGATGATGACCATGTCCACGCCGGAATCAATGACCTTCTGATACGCATCGAAGCCTACGAAGCAGTGATCGTCGGCGACTTCCTGTCCCTTCTCCTTAAGTTTGCCTTTTAGAGAGTCTATCCTATCCTGGAATACGTCTCCCAGAGCAGTCACGGTGATGCCGTCGGCTGCCTCGAGAAGATTCTCCACTGCGCCGGATCCTCTTCCGCCGCAGCCGATGACTCCGGCTTTCAAAGCCTTGCCTTCGATTGCCTTGTCAGGAAGATCAGGAATGTAATATTCACCAGGCTGCCTTAGCGGTTCGTTCGCGCTCTTGGATGAAGAACCGCCCTTGCATGCAGAGACAATTGCTGGCACGCCAATCAGACCTGCCGCGCCAAGCAGGGATGATGTAGTCAGGAAATTCCTTCTGTTCATCTTGTTGCTCATATCTTATTAGTTTTTTAAGTTAATGTATTATATGTATTAGAATGATTGTTCTAATCTATGCCTTCTGGCACCTCGCAAACTATCCTGAATCCTATGCCTTTTATGTCTGAGTACCACCAGATGCTCTTAGGGTTCTGAGGATCGGTCCGCAGCCATGCTTCGTTCTCGGTATGCCCTCTTGAAGAGCATCTTACGTCGGCTGCATCGCTCGCATAGCTGCCGCCTCTGACGACATACTCGCTTCCCTCCGAAGGCCCCTTAGGGTCGAGCTCCCCGTCTTTCAATTTCGAGTATGCGTCTTCTTGGTACCAATCGGAGCAATATTCAAGCACGTTCCCTAGCATATTCTTAAGCCCGAAAGGATTAGCTCCTATTTTTTCGGGCTCGGCAGTTTTCCCGTCGCTGTCTTCGGAATAGACCACGTAGCGAGCTATCATGGCAGTGTCGCTGCCGAAAATCCTGTTCCAAAGGCCCTCGTTGCTGAATTTCTTAGGGTTGCCCTCGAAGAAATACGGAGTGCTTGTGCCGCCTCTGGCAGCATATTCCCATTCTGCTTCCGTCGGAAGCCTGTATTTCTTTCCTGTCTTAAGCGACAGCCACTGGCAGAATGTCTCGGCAGCATAATGAGTCATCGTTATGGCAGGCCTGCTGCCCATGCCCCAGCCTTGATCCGGAAAACCGAATGGCGGAGTAGGCCCGCTTACTGCATCAACGTCCGGCCTGGAATTATTCGCATAGACCTTTTCCGGAGGCGTGCGCCCCTCGGACATGGTCTCGTTGTAGAATGCCCAGTACTGGTTCCACGTCACTTCCACCTCGCTCATGAAGAAGCGTGATATCTTCACGTTCTTCTGCGGCCCTTCGTCTTTTTTATGGAATGGCTCTTTCTCGGAACTGCCTATGGTGAATTCCCCTCCAGGAACAGCCACCATGTTGATGGAGGCTCCAGTGCCTGGCACGGTCTCGGTGAAATTCTCGAATCTGGTTACAGTCGCTGCCGAATCGTACACCACGCCGCTATTCACCTCAACAGCTTCGGTCATCTTCGTGTGCTTGTAGTTCGGATTGTAGTGTCCTGCATCCAAATGGCAGCTGATGCATTGGAGATTCAGCTTCTTGGCATTTTCCTCATAATAGAGATGCGCAGTGACTCCGTCGTCGGACATGCCTTCCGGAAACAGGTTCACGTGGCACTTCTCGCAAGATGAGTTGTAGACAGTTTTCACTGCATGCTCCAATTCGCCCATCTTTGCGAAATCCAGTTCTTCCTTGTCCTTCGTCCAATATGCCCAGAAATCTTTCGCCCCCATTTTCGCCTTAGCCATCATGTATTTCAGCACGCCTTCTTCCTCCGGCGGCAGATGGCAGGCGGCGCAGTCTGTGACTGTCCCGCTCTTGCTGTTGTAGTGCACGGACTTCTTCCAGGCCGCATCTGCTTCTTCATGAATATGGCAGCTCATGCAATATTCACTGGTGGAAGTCTTCACCATTACGGAGTGGAAGAAAATGAATAGAATGAAACCGATCACGATGCCACCGAGACCGATTAAAAGAATATTACGAGTTCGTTTTTTGCCAGGCATATCACTCTCCAAGCTTAATCTTCCAAATTTAGGAATTTTTCCTTTAAGATAAAACCTTCGAAATACAAAAAAACCGATCCAGAAGGACCGGTTAAAAATATTCATGACAAAATTATTGCTCTTCCTGAAGCCTGAGGTGTTGAACGTAGATGGCTTTCATCTTAGCGTTCCTCCTTGTCACGGATGGTTTCTCAAAATTCTTGCGGGCGCGCAGCTCGCGAATCGCGCCTGTCTTCTCGAACTTCCTCTTGAATCTCTTCAGCGCCCTTTCGATGTTTTCCCCATCCTTTACTGGAACTATGATCATAACGGTTTTACCACCTCCTTTTCTTTTGCGGCTGCAAAGTTATCATAATTTTATTAAATTTGCTAAAACTAAAGAATATTTTTTATGGACAGTCCCTTTGACTATAGCAGCCCCGTCACGGGCCAGCATTTCATAGGAAGAAAAGAGGACTGCGTGCTGCTTGGAAGCATTCTTGAGAGAAGCGTGAATGCTGCTATCTGGGAGCCAACCCTCTCAGGCAAGAAATCTCTCATCCAGCAGGCGCTCATTATGCTGAGGGCGAAAGGCCTTCGCATCCAGACAGGGAATCTGTCGGCTTTGGACGTCCGCTCAACCGATGCATTTATCAAGAGGCTGGGTGATACTGTGATAAGGATGGTTGCCTCCACCCCAGACGAATATGAATCCATCTTGGCCCAGCATCTGGGAGGAACCCATTTCGTTTTCAATCGCGACGTGTTCTCAAAGTCAGATGAGATTCTCTCGTCAGCCTGCCCGGTGGACGAAGATGACATGCTCGCCGTGCTGCGGCTGCCATATGTTCTTTTCAAGGATTCCGAAGAGCGGAAAATCGTCATCATTGATGAATTCCAGAATCTGGACCTCACTGAAGATGGAGGCAGGTTGTTTTCCTGCATGGAAAAGGCAATTGGCGAGCGTGCGGGAGAGACATCGGGATTTTCTTACATATTCATGGGTTCTCAGGTGAATGCCATGAATTCCATATTCATGAAGAGGCATATTTTTTATCGCATGCATGAGAGGGTTAAGTTGTCGAAGATAGAAGAAAAAGACATAGTAGAGCATGTCATTAAAGGTTTCCTGGCAAGCGGCAAAGTCATTGACAGGGACCTTGTATCGGGCGCATGCCGCCTTTTCGGATGCAATATGTTCTATATCAATTTCTTTTTCTCCGTCTGCGACTCTCTTTCCAAGGGATATATCATGGAACCGATTCTCCTGGAGGCGCTGGAGGCTGTCATGGCGGTGAATAAGGGCAGGTTCGTGGCTGCGATGAACGACCTCACGACTTTTCAGGTCAGTCTCCTGAGGGCAATCTGTGATGGTTGCGCGAAATTCAGCACTGCGGAAGTCATAAATAAATATTCTTTGAATTCGTCTGCTAATGTTCGCAGGCTGAAGGATGCTCTGATGAAGAAGGAGATCGTCACTTTCGATGGGCTTGAGCAGAGGCCTGAATTTCTGGATCCTTTCTTCGAGTATTGGCTCAAGAATGTGTATTTTAAATCTTTATGAATATGCCGAAGCAAAAAATAGCAGTGCTCACGGGGGCAGGGGTAAGCGCCGAGAGCGGACTGTCGACTTTCAGGGGCAGCAATGGGCTCTGGGGAAAGTATGACCCCAGCGAGGTTGCCTCAATCGATGGGTGGTACAGAGATAGGGAGAAAGTCCTTGAATTCTACAATGGTTTCAGGCAGAGACTGTCTCAAGTGAAGCCTAACGCTGCTCACATTGCAATTGCGCAGCTAGAGAAAGACTATTCAGTGACAGTGATCACTCAGAACGTGGACAACCTGCACGAGCGAGCTGGCAGCACGAGGGTCATCCATCTTCATGGCGAAGTCACGAAGGTCCGCCCGGAGCAGGGAATATATGATCAGACATATTCGGAGAAAGAGGTCATCGATGTGGGCTACCAGGAAGTGAATCTTGGAGACAAGGCTCCGAATGGCAGTCAATTGCGACCACACATCGTCTTTTTCGGGGAGGCGGTGCCAAAGATCGAGAAGGCTATCGATATCGTGGAAGATGCTGACATCATGCTCATCGTAGGCACTTCGCTTCAAGTTTATCCTGCCGCAGGGCTATATGGCTACGCAAAAGCAGACACGCCAATTTACATCATTGACCCAGAGTCAGTTCCTGTACATGATTCGCGAATCAAGCATATTGAAGAGCCTGCCACCACGGGCATGCAGGCATTTCTTAAAATGCTGAAAGAGAGGGAATGAAATATTTTGCATATTGAAGAAAAAATATCTATTTTTGCACTCCATTTCAGAGCCGTGGAGCTCGTTTAAGTTCTGTGCATGAGCACAGGCGCTTGCGGCTGAAACTTTTAAAAGAAGTTTGTTTGTATGTACGCAATCGTAGACATTGCAGGACATCAGTACAAAGTTGAGGCAGGGAAGGAAATCTTCGTTGACCGTCTTGCGGCCAAGAAAGACGAATCCGTTGAGTTCAACAAGGTGCTGCTGGTCGACAACGAAGGGCAAGTGACCCTTGGTAAACCTTATGTAGATGGCGCTTCTGTCAAAGCTACCGTGACCGATGATCAAGTCAGGGCTGACAAAGTGCTGGTATTCAAGAAAATCCGTCGTAAAGGCTTCCAGAAATGCAACGGCCATCGCCAGAAGCTTTCTAAAATCCGCATCGACGCTATCGCTTAGTTTCAAGGAGGAGTAATTATGGCACACAAAAAAGGACAATCAAGTTCAAAGAACGGTCGTGAGTCTCATTCCAAGAGATTGGGCCTGAAGAAGTTCGATGGCCAGATCGTAAAGGCTGGCAACATTCTGGTCCGCCAGAGAGGAACAGTTCACAATCCTTATAGGAACGTAGGCATGGGCAAAGACCACACGCTTTACGCTCTTGTAGATGGCACGGTGAAATACTGCAAGAAAAAAGATGACAAATCCTACGTATCTGTAGTTCCTAGTGAGAATTAAGCTCGGAGGATTGACAGTGTTAAGAGGACTTGCTTCGAGTTAATCGTGCGGTCCTCTTTTTTAATTTTAACGAATATGCTGACACTTAAGACGCTGCGCGATGATCCGCAGCACGTGATTGACAAGCTGGCGGTCAAGAATTTTGACGCTAAAGATATAGTTTACAAAGTTCTAGAGCTGGACGATCATAGGAAAGCTCTTCAGACGGAAAGCGACTCGCTTCTGGCAAAGCAGAAGCAGCTTGCCGCACAGGTAGGCGGCCTCATGAAGGAGGGCAAGAAAGCCGAGGCGGAGGAAGTTAAGAAAGAGGTGGGCGAACTTAAAGCGAAGTCGAATGATTTGCTCGCTCAGGCCGATGCTAATAATAAAGAATTGCAAGAACAGCTCGTGCTTCTTCCGAATATGCCTTGCGACCTGGTAATCCCAGGGAAGGGCGCCGAAGATAATCAGGTCGTAAAAATGGGCGGGCCGGAGGCTCATCTGCCTCAGGATGCCCTGCCACACTGGGAGCTTGCCAAGAAATACGACATCATTGATTTTGATTTGGGCGTTAAGCTGACTGGCGCCGGGTTTCCTGTCTACAAGGGGAAAGGCGCTAAGCTGCAGAGGGCTCTAATCAATTATTTCCTTGATTTCAACACTGCGGCAGGCTACAAAGAGGTTGAGCCTCCGGTGATGGTGAATGCGGCATCCGGTTTCGGAACTGGCCAGCTGCCAGACAAGGAAGCCCAAATGTATTATGTCGGCTTGGACGATTTCTATATGGTTCCAACCGCAGAAGTTCCTGTCACCAATATATTCAGAGACGTTATCCTAGGCAACGAGGATTTCCCTCAGAAACTCACTGCCTACACTCCTTGCTTCCGTCGCGAAGCCGGGTCTTATGGCAAAGACGTGAGGGGACTGAATCGCCTGCACCAGTTCGATAAAGTGGAGATAGTACGCATCGAGAAGCCAGAGAATTCGTATGCGGCACTGGATGAGATGGTAGCTCACGTGGAGAAGCTCGTGAATTCTCTCGGCCTGAAATACAGGATATTAAGGCTCTGCGGTGGTGACCTTAGCTTCACTTCCGCAATTACATACGACTTTGAGCTCTGGTCTGCAGCCCAGAAGCGCTGGCTGGAGATTTCTTCTGTTTCCAACTTTGAGACCTATCAGGCCAACAGGCTTCACCTTCGCTATCGTGACGAGAATGGCAAGATGCAGCTCTGCCATACTCTGAACGGCAGTTCTCTTGCTCTCCCTCGCGTCGTGGCCTCTCTGTTAGAGGATTACGAGACCGAGACCGGAGTTATCATCCCAGAGGTGCTTAGGCCTTACACAGGATTCGATAAGATAGATTAGCCCTCGGAACATGGCCGAGAGAATAATCATAGGAATTGACCCTGGAACCAATCTGCTTGGTTTCGGGGTCATTGCCGTTTCGGACGGCAAGCCTCAATTCGTGGATATGGGCGTTCTGGATATTCGTAAAGAGAAGGATGCATATTCAAAGCTCCGTCAGATTTTTGACACGGTGTCTGAGGTATGCAAGACCTATCATGGCACCGAACTGGCGGTAGAATCTCCATTCTACGGCAATCGGAACGCTCAAGTAATATTAAAGCTTGGCAGGGCGCAGGGTGCGGCGATGATAGCCGCCATGGAATATGGAATAGGAATAGTTCATGAATATGCCCCCAGAGAGGCCAAGCAGGCCATCGTTGGCAATGGGGCGGCCTCGAAGGAACAAGTACAGCTGATGCTTGAGAAGACCTTGGGGATGACGCTGAAGCCAGAACACCTGGATGCCACGGATGCGCTCGCTATCGCAATGTGCCACTATTACGCCACGACTAATTCGTTACTCTCGGCGAAGAAAGGCGGCAGCTGGGAGCAATTCATCAAGGACAATCCTGGCAGGGTGAAATAATTCAAAAAAATATTTGCGGGTCATTAAACTTAGGACAGTTTTGTCTGTCTTATTGGTTGTTTTGTGGTTAGTCGTAGGAACAATCATATTGGAATGTCTTTATGAAATTTTATAGGCTTTTATTAATTATTTCAGGCCTTCTGGCCGCCTGCGTCACGGCTTTTGCTCAGAATGGCTCTATTTCGGTGAAGTTAGTGGATGATTCAAATGGCGAGGCGGTCGGTTTCGCGACGGTTTCCATTACGAAGGAGGGGGGCGAGAAGCCTATAAAATACGCTTTGTCCGGCGCTGATGGAAACGCAAAGCTGGAGAAAGTACCTGCCGGAAAATATAACTTTAAGGCAGAACTCCTTGGGTATAAGAATTTTACGAAGGCCATTGAGGTGAAGGGAAACCTGGATCTTGGAGAAGTGAAGATGACGTTGGATAAAGAGACGCTGGAACAGGCAACTGTCTCAGCGGCTGGCAATCCTATAACCGTTAAAAAAGACACCATTGAATATAACGCATCATCTTTTAAGACAACTGAGAATTCCGTGCTGGAGGATCTGCTGAAAAAACTTCCTGGAATAGAAATTTCCGAAGATGGCACCATTACGGCTAATGGCGAGAAGATTTCCAAAATAACTATCGATGGCAAAACATTCTTCCTGGACGATCCGCAGCTGGCCTCCAAGAACCTTCCTGCGAAAATCATCGATAAGGTGAAAGTCGTGCAGAAAAAATCAGAGCAGGCTGAATTCACGGGAATTGATGATGGCAACGAAGAGACCGTGATTGACTTGTCAATCCATAAGGGCATGATGAATGGCGTGTTCGGCAATGTCTCTGGAGGCGTTGGTCACGATTGGACTAGCGGCGGAAGCTCTTCGTTCGGGAATAACGATGGCGACTTTCGTTACCAAGGAGGGTCTTTCATCGGAAACTTCTCTGGTAAGCGTCAGATAAGTATTATCTTGAATGGAAACAATACGAATAACAGGGGATTCAATGATCTGTCTGGGGGCATGATGCAAGGCATGCGTGGCGGAGGCGGCGGAATGGGTCGTGGCGGCGGCGGTTTCGGAGGCGGGAATGGCATAACGACTTCCTGGATGGGCGGGTTGAATGGCAATTGGACGCTCTTCGACGATAAGATGAATCTTGGCGGGAACTATCTTTACAATGGCACGAGGCGGAGCGTTGAGGAGCAGAGCATTAAGGATACCTACCTCGAGGATGGAACCACGCTAACGTACAGGAATGGCGTGAATGGTCCTGGTTACAGCCACAATAATTCATACGGTCACCGTTTCGGGATTCGTCTCGACCACAAGTTTTCTGAAAACACGTCTATCCTTTTCCAGCCTCATGTGAATTTCGGAACTGGCAACTATCACGAGTTCTCGGATTTCGAGACGATGAGGAGCTCTGGAAACGGGGCGGCATATGTGACTAACCGTGGTTTCAATAATAATAGCGGTGACAATAAGAACTGGACTACGAATGGTTTCTTCCTGTTCAGGCAGAAGCTTGGAATGCCAGGGAGGACGATTTCGTTCATGGGAAACTACAATTTCAGCCATAATGATCTGGATGGGTTCAATCAGTCTCTTACTCAGACATTCAATGATGCTGACACCCTGGATGATATAGTGAATCAGAGGATAGACCAGTTCTCCAATAGCGCATATTTGTCCGGTAGACTGGTTTACACAGAGCCTCTAGGCAAAGGTTTCTATGTCGAGGGACATTACAGTTACAGCTGGAGCCGCAACAAATCCGAGAAAGATACGTACAACAGTGGAGATAATTCTCTCTTCTCAATGAGCAATCCGTTGTATGTCGCTGCAGGGGAGGCTCGGGACGAGACATATTCGAATGAAATCGTCAATCGTTACGTGAATCAGGAGATAGGCGTGGACCTTCAGTATCAGCAGGATAAGCTGCATGCCCAGATAGGTGCCGGCTTGCTGCCTACTAACACTCACAACGAGACAAACGGCAAGACATACAAGAGCAACGTCCTCAACTGGTCTCCGTCTGCGATGATGTGGTATGACATCAATGATAATACCAACGTCAGGATTTTTTATTTCGGTCGCTCGGCTCAGCCTTCCACATCGCAGCTGATGCCAGTGCCTGATAACACGAATCCTTTAAACGTCTCTCTAGGAAATCCTTACCTGGACCCTTATTTCAACCACAATGTGAGGGGAGAGTACAGGACCACGAATAAGAAGACTTTCTTGTCTTTCAATGCCATGCTTTCTGGCGGCATAGTTAAGAATCCTATAGTTTCCGCAGTATGGTACGATCCTAATGGCGTGCAGTATTCTATTCCTGTCAACGGTCCTAATTCGGGGAACGTTGGCGCAAGGTTATTCCTCAATTCGCCAATCGCTAAATCGAATTTCTCCATATACGTGATGTCTAACGCAAGCTATTCGAAGGGGACTTCATACATTGCGAGCACTTCATTCGACATGTCTCCTTATGATACGGACGGAGATGGCGTGTTTGACGACTATGAGAAATTCCATGAGGATTATTCTGGCGACATCAGTCACTCATCTGTTTTCTCGGAAAACAAGACGCAGACATTGGGCCTTACTGAAAGGCTCAGGGTGACATACAAAAACGATTTCGTGGATATCGAGATAGGTGGCAGAACCAGGATGAACAGGTCTTGGTACACGATCAACGCTAAGAATAACGTCAAGACGTGGAATAATCAGATTGACGGTGAGATGACGTGGACTATCCCTGGCGGAATAGAGGCTAAGGCTTCATGTGACTACAATTGGTATCGTGGTTACTCAACGCCTCAGGAAGACGAGGTGATATTGAATGCCGAGATAAATAAGCTGCTTTTCAAGAAAAAGCTCACTATAGCAGTAAGAGGGTATGACCTCTTGAATCAGTCCAAGAACCTTAGCGTCACTGATGCCTCGAACTACCATCTGGAGTCGCTGAATAATACGCTGGGCCGTTATGTCGTCTTCGTATTGACTTACCGGTTCGGTAATTTCAGTGGGCATAGAGGTGGCATGCGAGGTGGACCTGGCGGCCATGGAGTCCCAGGAGGTTCAGGCCGTGGCCCTATGGGGCCGCCTAGATAGTAGGGGTGCTCTGCCCCCTGAGAACCCCCGCGGCTCCCGGCCTTGCGGTATTCGCTTGGCTGTGTGCCTCGCGAATACCAGGCCTCCGCCGGTCGCGTGAGCGCGACTTGGCTCTGCCCCCTGAGAACCCCCGCGGCTCCCGGCCTTGCGGTATTCGCTTGGCTGTGTGCCTCGCGAATACCAGGCCTCCGCCGGTCGCGTGAGCGCGACTTGGCATGAAGACGACTATCGGATGGATGCCGTTTCCCCGTCGCAACCTTCATCCGGGGAATTCCCCGTCCATCTTCCAGGCACTTCCACGGCCACCCTCTCAGGGCCCGCCCAAAGTTGCGACACACGGAATGCACAGGATGCCGTTTCCCTGTCGCAACCTTCACCAGGGAAGTCACCTGTCCCTCTTCCAGGCACTTCCACGGCCACCCTCTCAGGATCCGCCCGAAGTTGCGACACACGGAATGTACAGGATGCCGTTTCCCCGTCGCAACCTTCATCCGGGAAGTCTCCCATCCCTCTTCCAGGCACTTCAACGGCCACCCTCTCAGGATCCGCCCGAAGTTGCGACACTCAGAACGCACAGGACAGCGATTCCGTGTCGCAACCTTCATCAGGGAAGTCTCCCGTCACTCTTCCAGGCACTTCCACGGCCACCCTCTCAGGATCCGTCCGAAGTTGCGACACTCAGAACGCACAGGACAACGATTCCCCGTCGCAACCTTCATCCGGGGAATTCCCCGTCCATCTTCCAGGCACTTCCACGGCCACCCTCTCAGGGCCCTCCCGAAGTTGCGATACTCAGAATGCACATCGGGGCGTGCTGCTGGTGTAGCTGCGCCACTTGTCGAGGAGGGCGGAGATGTCGCTTGGGAGAGGGGAGTCGAAGTGCATCATTTCTTTGGTGCGAGGGTGCACGAAGCCTAAGGTCTTGGCATGGAGAGCCTGCCTAGGGCATATGTCGAAACAGTTCTGAATGAACTGGCGATATTTCGCATAGATTGTCCCCTTGCGGATCTCGGTTCCGCCATAACGCTCGTCATTGAACAGCGGATGCCCGAGGTAACTCATGTGAACGCGGATCTGGTGCGTCCTGCCGGTCTCCAGGCGGCATTCAATGAAAGTCACGTAGCCAAACCGTTCCAGAATGCGATAATGCGTCACTGCATGCTTGCCCTTACCCGGATCGTCCTCAAAAACCTTGAAACGGAGCCTGTCATTTGGGTCGCGCCCGATGTTAGCATCGATTGTTCCCTCGTCTTCTTTCAGATTTCCCCATACGACAGCCACATATCGTCTTTCTATGGAATGCTCGTAGAACTGTCTCGCCAGGTCCAGCTGGCTCTCGTCATTTTTCGCAACAACAAGCAGCCCCGAAGTGTCTTTATCGATTCTGTGCACCAGAATGCCCATTCTCTCATCTTCTGCATCCGGCCCCTGAGAGATGCCCAGATGGTAGGCGAGGGCGTTGATCAAAGTTCCCTCAAAGTGCCCATGGCCGGGGTGCACGACCATTCCGGCTGGCTTATTCACCACCAGCAGATCGTTGTCTTCATAGACTATATTCAGAGGAATATCTTGCGGAAGAATCTCCAGCCCTCGCCGCCTGTAGGGCATCACGAAGCGGATAACATCCAAAGGCCGCACGATCATGTTCGCTTTGGCCGTCTTGTCATTCAGCAGCACGTAGCCCTCTTTTATGGCACACTGCACCCTGTGCCGAGATGTGTCCTCCAGATGCGTCGCCATGTATTTGTCTATTCGCATCGGGGTCTGGCCCTTGTCGACGTTCAGCCGGAAATGCTCGAACATCCCCTGCTCTTCATCCTCTAGGGATTCGTCCTCGGAATTATAAAGTTTCTCCTCGTCCACTACTCAGCCTTGTTCTCGTTCAGGGTGACTTTATTCGGATCTACGGACAGGTAGAGAGTTATCTCAGAGCCCATTAAAACGGCCTCGCTCGATTTCCTTGGTACCTGCTTATAAACCTGAGCGTTGAGGGTATCGGCATAGTCTTTCACGCTGGAATCGAAAACCAGCTTGCCTATATTCAAAGAGCTTTCATGCACATCGTCCACTGCCCTCAGATATTTCTTATTCATAAGGTCAGGGATATTAGTCAGGTTATTATCCGGGTTCAGCCCAACTTCCAGGTCGATTTCGCTCCCGCTCTCTATCTTCTTGCCTGGTTTTATCTGACGGTTGTGGTAAAGCTGCCTGATGACATTATTAGTAGCTATGTCATCGACGTATAAAAGCTTTCCAAGCGTAAGCCCTCGGGCGTTCAGCTCAGCCTTTGCCTGCCTCATTGAATATCCTACCAAATTCGGCATGCTGACCAGCTTAGGACTCATCGCATTGATGGTCAAGTTGATGATGCGTCCCTTCTTCACCTTCGAGCCGACTTTGGGATTCTGGCTGTAAACAGCCCCACGCTCCATTCTTCTTATGAAAATGGAGTCTACGACTTCTATCTTAAGGTCGCTGTTATGAGCGGTCCTGCGTGCCTCGGCAAGCGTCATGTTCGTAAAGTCCGGGACTTCTATGGACTTGCCATGGTGAGTGAGCGCATTCAGCGCAAGGGTGCATGCGAGCCATAATATAAGGAAGAATGCAATGGCTCCTATTATATTCCTTAATATCCAATGTCTTCCGGCATCTTTTTTCTCTTCATTCTTTTCCATATTCATGAAAATTTCATGTTAATTTAATTTAGAGAATAGCGCTTCATACAGCCCTTCTCCAATCAATGATATTCCAATGATCAGCACGAGGATGCCGAACACCCTGTTTATCCACATCAGCGTTCCGATCCGAAAGGATTTCCTCCAATGACTGAAAAGCCATGAGAAGAAAAGCCAGTAGCATGCAGAGCCTGCTGCGACAGCTAAGATCACTGGAAAAACGGCAGCACCTTGACGGGAATCAAAATCCATTCCGAAAAAGGCGAACAGCGCAAACATCGCCAGAATAGCCCCCGGGTTCGAAAGCGACATGGCGGCAACTTGCAGATAGTCTTTGATGGATGCTCCCCGCGGAGGATCATTGGTTTTCATCTTCTTGAAGGGATCCCTGAATGCTATCGAAGCCCCGATAATGGCAACTATGATGCCTCCGACGAAATAGATGAATGTCTGATAAGTAGAAATGAAATTCTGTGCTATCGTCAAGGCGAAGATAGAGATTATGGCATACGCCGTGTCTACCGTCGTGGCACCCAGCCCGGCAATCACCCCGGCCTTCTGCCCATAGCTCAAAGATTTCTGCATCACTACTATAGCGACTGGCCCAAGAGGAACAGACGCACATATGCCGATGGCAAAACTCTTGAGTATGTCTGCAAACATCGATCTACTTTTCTCTCACGAATATCTGGATTGGACAGCCCGTCATATCGAAATGCTCCCTCAATTTATTTTCGAGGAACCGCTTGTACGGCTCTTTAACGTACTGAGGCAGATTGCAGAAGAAGGCAAACGCCGGGAATCTCGTTGGCAACTGAGTTATGTACTTGATTCTGACGTATTTGCCCTTCCATGCCGGAGGCGGATAATTCTCTATTTCTGGGAGAATGGCATCGTTTAGCTCCCTTGTCGGAATTTTTTTTGCGTAGTTCTTGGAAACATGCTCGATTTCATCCAGGACGCTCATTATCCGCACCTTGTTAGTTACGGAAGTGAATATGATGGGAACGTCATCGAAGGGAGAAATGCGCTGCTTCAAGGATTTCTCATATTCCTTGAGCGTGTTCGAATCTTTCTGGAAGAGGTCCCATTTATTGACCACCAGGACGCAAGCTTTGCGATTGCGAAGAATGAGATTGAAAATATTCATGTCTTGCGCTTCCATGCCAAGATTTGCGTCGATCATTAGCACGCACACGTCCGCATGCTCGATGGCTCTTATGCTTCGCATGACGGAATAGAACTCGAGGTCCTCGCCAACTTTCGACTTTTTCCTCATTCCGGCAGTGTCCACCAGAATGAAATCGTGTCCGAATTTATTGAAACGGGTTGAAATGGAATCCCTCGTCGTGCCTGCGACAGGGGTTACTATATTCCTTTCTTCTCCTAGCAGAGCATTCGTCAGGGATGATTTGCCTACGTTAGGCCTGCCGACGATGGCTATGTGAGGCAGAGCCGGATCATCTTCCGGATCTAAATCTTCCTCCTTTGGAAGCTGCCTTACAATCTCGTCCAGAAGGTCTCCGGTTCCGCTTCCATTGGCCGCAGAGATAGACCAAATCTCACCTAAGCCCAATGAATAAAACTGGTAGGCATCGAACATTTTCATCCCGGTGTCTACCTTGTTCACGCACAGTACGACCGGCTTTCCGCTGCGCCTGAGAATATCGGCGATTTCGGCATCGTAGTCGGTGATGCCTGTGGCTGCCTCTACCATGAATAACACCAGGTCGGATTCCTCGATGGCTATCGAGACTTGCTTCCGGATGGCACCTTCGAACACATCGTCCGAATTGGTAGTCCATCCGCCAGTGTCAACTACTGAGAATTCTCTCCCGCACCACTCGCACTTGCCGTAGTGCCTGTCCCTGGTCACGCCCGCAATCTCGTCAACGATGGCCTGACGCCTTCCGACGAGCCTGTTGAAGAGGGTGGATTTTCCGACGTTCGGTCTCCCGACAATTGCTACAAGACTCATATCCTTAAATTTAATTCAAAATATTCCTATCTGGCTCCATCATAGAAGCTGCAGGCAGAGCAGGCGCTGCCATTCCCGCCTTCGCACGAAACATTGCCGTTGCGCCCCTTTCCGCTGAACATCTCTTCTTCCTGTTCCCTCATGCATTTGATTCCGCGCTTACGCATTTCCTCATTCTTGCTGACCTCGGTCTCAGGAAACTTCCCGTTCTTCCGGAATATGATGTTGAAGCACATCCCGAAAATGCAGATGCCAAGAATCGCTATGGCCGCAATGACAGTCTTCAGCATATTCCTAGAAAATAAATTCCGTGCTTATTGGCTCGTAATGGTATACTTTGCGTATCGCAGATGCAAAAGTCTCTGTCATAGAGACGATCTTGATTTTCCTGGTGTCAGCTCCGGCCTTGAGAGGAATGGTGTCTGTGAAGTAAACTTCCTTCAGGCTGGAATTGTTGATTCTGTCGTATGCCGGACCTGATAGGACTGCATGCGTGGCGCAAGCCCTGACGCTCTTGGCGCCTTTGGACATCAGCAGGTCGGCAGCCTTGGTGATGGTGCCAGCCGTGTCGATCATGTCGTCTACGATGACAATGTTCTTGCCCTCGACATCTCCGATTGCAGTCATGGAAGCGACTACGTTTGCTCTTTCCCTGGACTTATGGCATATGATCACCGGACAGGCCAGCTCTTTGGCGTATGCGTTAGCCCTCTTCGCTCCTCCCATGTCAGGGGCTGCGATGGCCAGATTCTCTAGATTTAGCGACCTTAAATATGGAATGAACACCTTGCTTGCATAAATATGGTCTACGGGAATATCGAAGAAGCCTTGGATCTGGTCAGCGTGCAGGTCACAGGTCATGATTCTGTCGACTCCGGCGGCTGTGAGGAGATTGGCTACGAGTTTTGCTCCGATGGATACTCTCGGCTTGTCTTTTCGGTCTTGGCGGGCCCATCCGAAATAAGGCATCACTGCAATGACAGAATCGGCGGATGCTCTTTTGGCAGCGTCAATGGTGAGAAGCAGCTCCATCAGGTTCTCCTGCGGAGGAAAGGTTGACTGGATGATGAATACTGTCGCACCCCTGACGCTCTCATTGAAGGAAGGAACAAACTCTCCATCACTGAACTGAGTGACTTCCGAGGCGCCTAAGCGATATTTTTCATCGCCCTCGGCAATTTTGTTCAATGCGTCAACAACCTTGCAGGCAAAGTCTTTCGAGGCTCTGCATGCAAACAATTCCATTCTGTGTTCGCTGTTCATGATATTTAGTGGCTTATCTTTTTTAATATATCGTCTATGTAATCTAATATTTCTTCTTTTCCCATGCCAGTCTGCGCAGAAGAAGAAAAATACCTTGGAAGCTCTTCCCATTGCTCCTTTAGCACTTCCATGTCTTTGGCTATCTGGGCTTTCAGTGCATTAGGCCCCATTTTGTCGGCTTTCGTGAATATGATGGAGAAGGGCACCTGCATCTGGCCTAGCCTTGTGATGAAGTCGATGTCGTTCTTCACCATGTCGTGTCTGGAATCTATCAGCACGAAAAGCAGCATCAGTTCCTCGGATTTCAGGATGAAGTCATCTATGATGTTCGTCAGCTCCTGCCTTTCTTTCTGAGAGATCTTTGCGAATCCATACCCTGGCAGGTCTACCAGATACCATTTGTTATCTATGCGGAAATGGTTCACCAGACGGGTTTTACCTGGAGTAGAAGATGTTTTCGCAAGTTTCTTGTTCCCGCAGAGCATGTTGATCAAAGAAGATTTGCCAACGTTCGACCTCCCGATGAAGGCGAACTCTGGCAACCTGAGCGCTGGTTTCTGGCTTATCCTTGTGCTGCTCCCGGCGAAAGAAGCGTCTTTAATCTTCATATTCCTGGACTTTTGAATACATAAGTGCAAAGATACTCAAAATATCCGATAAAAAGACAAGGCTGCTGAGGAAATGCGGCTTCCGATGCCTTCGCAATTGCGGGGAAAATTATTATCTTTGTCCGCAGGCGGTCGCTTTGCGCCTTGAATACGTTACAATGACGACTCTGTTCCTGATACTCATAGCCGTTGTCATCCTGGCAAACATCTGGCTGAATGCCGTGTCTTCGCGCATAGGCATTCCGGCACTTCTTGCATTCATGGTGCTGGGCATGCTGTTCGCTAATAACGGGCTTTGGCAGGTACGTTTCGACAATTACGACTTCGCCAAGGAGACCTGTACGGTAGGCTTGATATTCATAATGTTTTATGGCGGCTTCGGCACTCGCTGGAAGGCCGTGAAGCCTGTAGTGAGGGAGTCTGCCCTTCTTGCTTCTGCCGGCGTGGTGGTCACTGCAGCCCTGGTAGGGGTGTTCTGCCATTTCGCTTTAAGGTGGACATGGCTTGAGAGCATGCTCTTTGGCTCGGTCATGAGTTCCACCGATGCGGCTTCAGTGTTCTCGATACTACGAAGCCGCCGGTTAGGCCTCAAGAACAATGCCGCCCCTATGCTGGAGATGGAGAGTGGCAGCAACGATCCTGCGGCTTACACGCTTACTACTATACTGCTGTCGGTCATGAACGGCACATCCAGCGCCGGCATGGTGGCGTGGAATATATTTGCGCAGATTGCGTTCGGGGCAGGGTGCGGCTTGCTGATCGCAAAACTGGCCGCCTTGGGGCTGAGGAAGATCGATTTCGGTTCGGATGCGTCCGGGTCGCTGTTCATTTTCGCCGTGGCGGTTGCTTCGTACGCCGTTCCATCCCTGATAGGGGGGAACGGTTATCTGAGCGCCTACATCGTCGGCATCATTCTGGGCAATGAGGAATTCAGCAGGAAGAAGTCCACGGTGAGTTTCTTCGATGGAATCACTGGTCTCGCGCAGATGTTGATTTTCTTCCTGCTTGGACTTCTGGCAAGGCCAACGCTCTTGCATAAGGCCGTCCTTCCAGCCCTTGCGATATTCCTGTTCATGACTTTGGCGGCTCGTCCGGCTGCGGTGTTCGGCATCCTGGCTCCATTCCGCAAGTACAGCGTCAGGATGCAGACCCTGGTTTCTTTCGTCGGCCTGCGAGGAGTCGCTTCCATCGTATTTGCCATCATGGCGATGGTGGACCCGGCTTTCCTGCACAATGACATTTTCAATATCGTTTTCATGGTGGTGCTTCTTTCCATCACCATTCAAGGATCACTCATCCCTTTAGTGGCGAAGAAGCTGGACATGGTTGACCCGCATGCCGATGTCATGAAGACGTTCAGCGACTATTCCGATGATTCGGGGATGAGCTTCGGGAGAATCAGCGTCACTGCTGGCAGTACATGGGCAGGCAAGGCAATCCGCGACCTGGGGCTTCCGAGGGCTGCTCTCTTGGTCTTGGTCCTGCGCGGCGATGAGAAGATACAGCCCGGAGGCAGCACTGTCTTGCTCCCTGGAGACGAGGTGATCATGCTGACGAGAGGTTTCGAGGATTCCGTGACTTCTCTGAAAGAAAGAACGATAAAGGCGGACAGCCGTTTCGCTGGGAAGCCTCTTTCTGAATTCCACGATAAAGGTCTCGTCGTCCTGGTTAGGAGAGGGGAGCAGAACATCATTCCGAACGGTGGCACTGTTCTTGAATCAGGGGACAGGCTTGTTATACTGAATCTGATGTAGCATGAGAAGCCTGATCGTCATATTGGAGTTGATTCTTGCCTTTGTGTCTTGCTCTCCTTCCCACCCGGGAATCCGAGGCGAAGCCGGCCTGCACGACGGAAATGAGGAAATGTTCGAAAGCATTCAAGGCACCGAAGCTCTGGGAAATGCTGCTGTCAGCTGCCCTGTCTTGTCTGCTTCGGGGCGTGCCATGCTGTCCACCGGTGGCAACGTCCTTCCTGCTGCTCCGCAGGCTCCGCAGACCAGGCGCAGGACTTCTACTTTCAGGTCTTTCTTCATCCGAGACGGCAAAGTCATAGACGCCAATAATTTCACCCCCTTCTTCTCGGTGGTTTTCCTGAAGGAGAGCGGTTGTCTTTCATGTGAACGTTACATTTTTTCCATTTGTTTTCTCCGGCTATAGCAATGCGTAAAGGCCGGACTTTTTTCAGAAGCTGTTATGAAATGATTACCATTTCAAAACTGCTTCTCAGCCGCATGACGACGCCATGCCGGCCAGAGTTCACGCTGCCATGCGGCATATTCAGTTAGATTGAAACATAATAATTCAAGAAACAATGGAAATGAATTTTGTCAAGGTCCATACAGTCAAGGACCTCACTATATCTGTAATATTGATTGCAGTCGGCATCGCCCTCTTTTTCGTAAATAAAGGACTTGGCGTGACGATAGCGGTTTGCGGCATCTTCTTGCTGCTTTTCTACAAGAGCGGTTACAGATGCGATGGCTCTGGGCCAGTGCTGTCCAAAAAGGCTTTCGACGTGGCACGCTCCTGCCGCCAGCCTTTGCTGGACTTCATGGAGGGAAAGGAAGTGGAGCCTGAAATCTCTGCCCCCGCAGAAGGCGGAGTCATAAGGATTGAGGTGTATTTCAGCAAAGATGCCGAAATCGCTTACGCACAGCTGTTTGATTTCTCGGACTACACCTACCAGAAGGCTACTGAAATAGTGGAACTGAAAGGAGACAGAGCCCGGAAACTCATAGCTAAGCTCTAGGAATCCCGATTCTTGCAATACAAGCCAGCTGGAAGTTGTTTCCGGCTGGCTTGCTTGATTCTATAAGGAAAAACAATTTTGCATATCCATAGGATGCGGAAGAATTTATTATGCATATATTTGTCTTTGGAAAAGACAGATGCATGAAAAAGGAGTATCAAGAATTGGCCTCAGTGCTTTATTCCGTCAGGGACAACCTGGAGAAAGTTTTCCCGGGTAGCATCTGGGTTGCTGCAGAGATAGCTCGTATCAACGTCCGGCAAAACGGGCATTGCTATTTGGAACTTTCCCAGCAGGAAAACGGACGGCAGGTTGCCCAGGCCAAGGGTACTATCTGGCGCTCGCGGTGGATGCTTCTGGAACCTTATTTCAGGAGCGTCACTGGAACGACTCTTGATGCCGGAATGAAGGTTCTTGTAAAGGCAAGGGTGCGCTTTCACGAGGTTTATGGTTTTTCGCTGGACATAGAGGACATTGATCCGCAGTTCACCCTCGGCGAGAAGGAGCTGCGCCGCCAGCAGACTATCGAAAGGCTTACAAAGGAAGGGCTCATGAATATGCAGAAGCAGCTATCGCTAGCTCTTCTTCCTTACAGGCTGGCTGTGATTTCTGCCTCCACGGCTGCTGGTTTCGGCGATTTCAAGAAGCATCTGCTTGAAAATGAATATGGCTACGTCTACGACGTACAGCTTTTCGAGGCTTTGATGCAGGGCTCGCAATGCACCGAATCAATTTGCGGAGCGATTCAGCAGATACTTTCTGCCTCGGTTCACTACGATGCGGTGCTGATTCTAAGGGGCGGTGGCAGCGAGCTGGACCTTGCCTGCTATGACGATTACGAGTTGGCATCCACGATTGCTCGTTGCCCAATTCCAGTATTCACTGCGGTAGGACATGAGCAGGATTTCCACATCGCCGACATGGTTGCCTTCGATTATGTGAAAACCCCTACTGCCCTGGCTGACTATTTCCTCTCGATTTACGAGTCTGAGGATGAGAAACTAAGCGTCTACGAGCAGAGGCTTGCCCTGGCGTTCGGGAACCGAATCTCATCTATGAATTCTAGGCTGGACAGCTTCTCGCTCCGCATTCGACATTCTGCAGCTAGCCGTATCCAGAATGCGTCACACAATCTGGATATGATACAAATTGCGCTGAAAAACTCCGTGCGGATTCGCCTGGAGGCCCAGTTCCATGGAATCGACCGCATGTCTGACAAGATCCTGCACGGCCTTACCAGTCGAATCTCTTCTTCCGAACAGGCTCTGGACAGAATTGAAAACCGCATCGACCGTAAGGCTGAGAGCGTTCTTACGAGTGCTTCCAGCCATATAGATAAAGTTGTTCTGTTGATAAACAGGCGAGTAGATAAGATTTTAGCCGATGCGGCATCGCGTCTTATTACCATTGAGACGCGCATTTCAAGCACTGACCCTCGGAGGGTGCTGCAGCGGGGTTTCGTACTGGCGCTGGACTTCAAAGGAGTGAAAATATCCTCGGCCACCCACTCTCGGGTTGGGGACAGGGTGCAGATGATGTTCGCCGACGGAACGCTGAAGTGCGGCGTGCTGGACATCGATAGGCATTCCAACCTGCCAGACGAGGAAGAATCTGCCAAGGCAAACGCAGAAGGTGCCTGATGCCAGGACGACTCCTTATGAATATGAAATATCAACAAAATTTTAAATGAATATGCCAACAGAAAAATTCGACTACTCTAAAGCCGTGGCTGAACTGGATCAGATAGCTGCCAAGGTGGAGAATCCCGAGACCAGCCTGGACGACATAGGAACCCTCGTCAAGCGCTCCAAAGAACTCATCGCCCAGTGCAGGCAGTACCTCCGCTCCGTCCGCGAGTCCATTGAGGATGCTGAGACGGATTAACGATTCTTCACCTGAACTGAGAAGAACCTCTTTCGCGCGTGTCGATGCCTAGTCGATGCTGAAGGCTGCGATTTGGGCGTTCAGGCGGTCCAAGATGCCGATTTTTACTTTATAGAGGTCATCGGATATGTCGGCCTTGTAGTAGTGCGGGTTGATGAGCCTCCGCTCCGACGGGCTGAAATGAGCCAGCGTGTCGTCGTAGAAAGCTTTTTTCTCCAGCAGGGTGTGCTGCGGAGCGCAGCGTTCGCCGTCCTTGATAATCTGCTCCTGTAATGTCCTCCATGAATATGATCCTGCATCGAAGGTCTTGTGCTTGAAATGATCAGTCTCGTCGAAAATCGTGAACGCCTCGCCAGCCTCTATCTTTCTGGCGATCGAATCTCCCCTCAGGCAGGTAACGTCGGCCTTGTAAATGTCGCCGAGGTCGGGATCATGTTTCGTTATCCTGTAAGTAATCTGGAAGCCTGGATTAATCAGCTTGATCGTGTCCTCTGACCGTTTCAGGACAGGCTCGCCATCAATTTGCACCAATTTGTACACGTTGCCGAAACATGGAGCCGCCTTGCTGGTGGCTATGGCATCGCCTACGCCATAGGAGTCGATGCGGGCTCCCTGAATCTCAAGGTCAGTGATCAGATATTCGTCCAAAGAATTGGTAGCGAAGATTTTGCAATTCTTCATGCCGTGGTCGTCCAGAATCTTGCGCACCTTGATGGAAAGGTAGGCGAGGTCTCCGCTGTCGAGGCGTATTCCGTACCCGCCCGGATAGCTGTCGTCGATGCCGCATTCTCGGAACGCACGGATGGCATTCAGAATTCCGCACCGGAGAGTGTCGTAAGTGTCGATGAGAAGAATAAGGTTTTCTCCCATGTGGGTGTGGATGTAATCCACGAATGCCTTGTGTTCGCCCTCGACGGTGCTGCCGTAGGATGTGACGAAGCTATGCGCCATAGTGCCTGTTGAAGGAACGCCGTTCATTACGCCAGTCAGAATGTTCGATGAGCTGGCGCAGCCAGCGATTACTGCGGCCTTTGCCCCGAAAGTCGCTGCCCAGGGGCCGTGAGCACGGCGGGAGCCGAACTCGCTTACGGGATGCTTAGTGGCCCTGCAGATGCGGGATGCCTTGGTGGCCACAGCCATCTGGTGGTTCATTATGCAAAGCAGAGGTGTTTCCAGCACTTGCGCTTCTATCAGAGGCCCTTCCACCGTAACTATTGGCTGGTTAGGGAAAGCTATCTCGCCTTCTCTCATGGCATAGACATTCCCAGTGAACTTCATGTCAGAGAGATACTTGCGAAACTCGGCGTAATCCTCGCCGGGCAAGAACTTCTCGAAGAAGCCAGGCTCTGCGTTTCCCAGATTCTTCACGCACTCGATGACTTCTTCGGTGCCGCTCACCACTGCCCAGTTGTTGTTTTCCGGAGCGACGCGGTAGAACATATTGAAAATGGCGATTTTATCCTTTTTGCCTGTCTCGTAGAATGACTTTCCCATCGTGTACTGGTACTTGTCGGAGCAATAAGAAAAATTAAGCATATTGTTTATCTTTAATTTCTTTCAATACCAGCTCATAGAGGCGCTTCGAGGGGGCATCGTCTCCTGATGCGACAATTTCAACGTCCGGAGAGACTGAAACCGATGCGTCGGATTTCCGCAGCCCTTTCTCTTCCATCACTTCTAGAAGATGCCTTGCCACCGATGGGGCAGGATCGATTATCTGAACTCCAGAGCCAGCGATTCTCTCGATGGGTGCTATCAGGAACGGGTAGTGCGTGCACCCTAGCACAATCCTGTCGGCTCCGGCATCTAGCAACGGAGCCAGGCTTGCCCGGACTGTTCTCTCTGCCTCAGGCCCGTCCTGAATGCCTTTCTCCACGAGTTCGACGAAACCGACCCCGACATGTTCTACGATTTTCACGTCGCCCTCGTATATTCCTTTTGTATTCAGGTATTTGGATGCTTTTAGCGTGCCAGCTGTCGCCAGCACTCCGATTATCCCGCTCTTGGAACTAAGAGCCGCAGGCTTCACAGCAGGCTCCATGCCGATGAACGGCACATTGGCATATTCCTTCCTTAAAGTAGAAATTGCCGCTCCGGTGGCAGTGTTGCAGGCGATTACGATGATGTCAGCCCCGCGGCCAAGAAGATAGTCGGTGATTATCCTTCCCCTCTGCCGAATGAACTCTGGAGACTTTTCTCCGTATGGGCAGAAAGCATTGTCGGCATAGTAGACATATTTCTCCCTAGGCAGTATTTTCAATATCTCCCTAAGAACGGACAACCCTCCTGAGCCTGAGTCGTAAATGCCTATCATAGAATTGCAAATTCAAGCAAAGATAAGGAATTCGGCGGATATAGTAATGAATATGTGGGAAATTGCTTTCAGGTGCATCAATTCTCATCCTTTTGTGACTTGACGTCTCCTCGGCAGGCGACCACTTCGTAGCCGATGCCGGAGACTTCTTTTTTAAGAATTTCCAATCCTGATGCCGAAAGCGCATCCTTGTGGTCATACAACGAATATAGTGTCCTGACGCTGGCAGGGGACAGGTTCGGCATCAGCACGTTTGCCCCGGCTTCCAGTCCAAGCAGCCTGCCTTGGGGCGAGATGCTGGCGAGAGAAGTAGTGGATGGGATCAATGAATATGGGAACATGAGCCTGAGCATTGAAATGAGGTTCAGGGTTCTCGCTAAGGAACCTGCCTGCATGTGTGCGAACGGCGTGCCTTGCGCAGGGATGAAAGGCCCGATCCCAATCATGTCCGGCTGCAGTTCCTGAAGGAATCGCAGGTCAGAGACAAGGTCGTCGAGCGTCTGGAACGGGGAACCGACCATGAAGCCGGAACCGACCTGATAGCCGATGTCTTTCAGGTCCCGGAGACATCGCTTGCGATTTTCAAGGCTCATTGAAGCAGGATGCAGGCGTGCGTAATGTCCTGGCGAGGCCGTCTCGTGGCGCAGCAGATAGCGCTCGGCTCCGGCATTGAAATAGGCTTGGTACGAAGCGCGGGACTTTTCCCCTATGGACAGAGCCACGGCGCAATCGGGGTGCGAGGATTTTATTGAATATATTATATTGCAAAGCGCCTCGTCGGAATATTCATTATCCTCTCCGCTTTGAAGCACGAAGGTTCGCAGACCCAGCTTATACCCCTCGTTGCAGCAGCCCAGGATTTCGCTCTGCCCTAACCGATAGCGCCGCAGGTCTTTCTGGGCAGCCATTATGCCGCAGTAGAAGCAGTTGTTCCGGCAATGATTGGAAAACTCTATCAGCCCACGTATGTAAACGGCGGTCCCGTAATGCTCCTTCCGGCGAGCGACGGCGGCTTCTTTCAGGCCTTCATTATCGCAAAGGTCCATGAGTGCTTTCAATTCTTCATTGGAAGCATCCCCAGTTCGGAATAGTTTGTCAATCGTCGCCTTCATGCTTTGCAAAGATAACAATTCGTTTAGATTGAAACCGAATAACTTTAAAAATGTTTGTTTTGAAATGCAATTTTGATAAATTTGCAATAAGTACTCAAGTTTCGCTAATACGAAACACCTATTAAGGAGGGCCTTCGACCCAGCAAAGTCCCTCCCCCGAGGGGAGGGATTTAGGAAGAGGGTAACGTAGATATAAAAGGAAAGAGCGTTGGCAAAGGTTCGCAAGCCTTTCCAATGAACTTTAAATCAAATATTCAAGACTTGCGAAACTTGAAAATAAGCATAATCAATGACGCTATGCCAGCATATAATCCGAAGTCAGAACATGCAGAGGAATTCATCTGCGACGAAGAAATCCGGGAGACTCTTGAATATGCCGCCAGGAACAAGAGTAACCGAGGATTAATAGAATCTATATTGAACAAGGCTGCCGGAATGAAAGGCCTCAATCACAGGGAAGCTGCCGTCTTGATGGATTGCGACCTGCCCGAAATGAACGAACGCATCCACGATCTGGCAAGGGAAATCAAAAAGGCTTTTTACGGTAACAGAATCGTGCTTTTCGCCCCGTTATACCTTTCGAATCATTGCGTGAACGGGTGCGTCTATTGCCCTTACCATGGGAAAAACAAATCAATCCCTCGCAAGAAGCTTTCAATGGAAGAAATAGCCGCTGAGGTTCGGGCCCTTGAGAATATGGGACACAAGAGGCTGGCGGTCGAATGCGGAGAACATCCGGTCTACAATCCTATTGAATATGTGCTCGATGCCATAAAGACGATTTATGCCACGAAAACCGAATATGGCTCGATCCGCAGGGTGAACGTCAACATTGCCGCTACCACGGTGGAAAACTATCGACGGCTGCATGAGGCTGGAATCGGCACGTACATCTTATTTCAGGAGACTTACGACAAGAAGAATTACGAAGCCCTTCACCCTACGGGGCCGAAGAGCGATTACTGCTATCACACCGAGGCCATGGACAGGGCTCAGATGGGTGGCTGCGACGATGTGGGCTGCGGGGTGCTCTACGGCCTGAACAGCTACCGTTACGAGCTGGTGGGACAGCTTATGCACGCCGAACATTTGGAAGCTCGCTTCGGAGTAGGACCGCACACCATCAGCGTGCCTCGTCTGTGTCCTGCCGATGGAATTGACCTCAAGGATTTTCCGAATATCCTTCCCGACGACATTTTCTGCAAGATAATCGCCGTCATAAGGATATCGGCTCCATACACGGGAATGATAATATCTACGCGGGAGTCTCGCAACGTGCGAGAGAGGGTGCTTGACCTGGGAATATCCCAGATCAGCGGAGCTTCGAGGACTTCCGTGGGCGGCTACACCACTCCTGAGCGCCATGATGAGACCGCACAGTTTGACGTTCATGACCAGCGAACCCTTGACGAGGTCGTCTCCTGGCTGCTGGCTCTGGGATATATTCCATCGTTCTGCACAGCATGTTACCGCGCAGGACGCACGGGCGATCGCTTCATGCATCTTGTGAAGGCCGGGAAAATCCATCACTGCTGCACGCCGAATGCGCTTCTGACCCTGGAGGAATATCTCACCGACTATGCTGGGGAGGCAACGCGCAAGCTCGGGCAGGAAATGGTGGATGCCGAGATGGTCAAGTTGCCCGGGCCGGTCAAAGACAAAGCAAAGGAATATCTCCGTCGCATTCGTGGCGGAGAGAGGGATTTCAGATTTTGAACGAATATGCCGACGTCATCATCGGAGAGGCTGCGCATAGCATTCTTCGGCAGGAGAAATGCCGGGAAGTCATCACTAGTGAATGCGATTGCCGGCCAGGCAGTGTCCATTGTGTCGGATGTGCCTGGCACTACGACGGATCCTGTCCGGAAGGCGATCGAGTTGCCGGATCTGGGGGCATGCGTGCTGATTGACACGGCAGGCATGGATGATGCCGGGGAGCTTGGCAGCCTGAGGGCGGAGGCATCCAGAAAACTTTTGGCCGAGGCCGACATAGCGGTAATGGTCTGCGATGCCACTTCCAATGAATATGTTTTAGAGTCCTCTTGCGCAAATGCGTTGACGGCATCAGGCAAGCCTTTCCTGGCTGTCCTCAATAAAATCGACGACCTCGCCCCCGAAGCGCTTTCTGCTGCAAGAAAAGAGGCCGTCAAGTCATTTGGCGTCGATCCTGTCGAAGTCAGTGCTACGAAGCATTTAGGAATAGATATTCTTCTGAAGGCTTTGATGGAAAAGGCTCCGCAAGATTTCGGTGGGCGAACGATTCTGGGCAATCTGGTGCGGCGAGGCGACATTGTCGTGCTTGTGATGCCTCAGGACAGGGAGGCGCCGAAAGGCAGGCTCATCATGCCCCAGGCGCAGGTTCTGCGTGAGTTGCTCGACCTTCATTGCATCGCTGTTTCCTGCGTGCCGGAAGAGTTCTCGAAGGCGCTCTCTTCCCTCTGCGTCCTGCCGGATTTGGTGATCGCCGATTCGTCAGCCTTCAAGCAAATCGCCCCGCAATGCCCTCCTGAAGTGCGTCTGACTTCGTTTTCTGTGCTGATGGCGGCCTATAAAGGAGACATTGGCTATTTCATCGAGGGTGCCAAAGCCATAGACAGACTGAAACCCGGATCGAAAATCCTGATCGCAGAAGCATGCTCTCACGTCCCTATTACAGAGGACATCGGAAGGGAGAAGATTCCTGAGATGCTTCGAGGGCGTTTCGGGGATGATCTCGGCATAGAAATCGTCTCTGGAAATGACTTCCCTGAAGACTTGACGCCATATTCATTGATCATCCATTGCGGGGCATGCGTCTTTGGCAGGCGGCTGATGGTTTCCCGCATCGAATCGGCCAAGGCCCAGCACATTCCCATGACCAACTACGGCATATTCATAGCCCATCACCTCGGCATCCTCGGGAAGATGACATACTAAGATGAGGCAGGCTATATTCATGTGGAGTCATGATGAGAAGCCTTAGTATGGCTTGGCATTCGATTCCAAGAGATTCCTTATGGGAATATCCTTAAGATCGCTATTGTTGCCAAAAGCGGTCTCGACCATTGATACCCACGAGCCATAGAGATCCTTGGAATCTTGATCGAAATCCCAGAATTCATTTATGCAATTAAAGATCTCCTCATCTGGCTCAATGGCCAGCAACCTATAAATCTCTGAGTTATGCGAAAGAAGCTCTTTCACGATATGAGGATATGGCGTGTATAATGACTTACCATTTATTTTCTTACAAGTTCCGCCGGCTGAGAAAGCGTCTCTGATGTTAGGGACTAATAATGAGTGGTAATTAATAAGCCATAACGAAATAGCCCTATATCTTTTATTGGGATCTTGCTCATATATTGATTTGAAGAAAATCATAGCCTTTGCATCAAGGACGAATTTCTCTTTTGCCGGGAGATCGTTATAGAAAGATATGTTTACGTTAGTAGTGCCTCCCATCCACCACGGAGCTTGCTCTTTCTTCTCTATTTTGGCTTTGGACTTGTAATAATCCCTGACTTTATTGATTTTGTCATTCTCAGGCAATGTTCGAAAGTCGTCATATTCAGTAGCCATTTTGGAGAAGATATTCTCGTTTGATGACAATTCCATGTCTATCAGATATCTTGGAGAATGAGTGACGGCGATGTTGCTGAGGCACATTTGATAGGGTTTGCATCTAAACTCTGGCGCACCGCCGAGTTTTCCGAATAGCAGGAAGATCCTATCTGTGTCAATGTCTCTTGTGCTCTCAACAATGCTGCTGCCTGTAGATTTCCAACTGTCTTTCAGTGTTGACTTGATTTCTACTCCGTATGTTGTTTCATGAAGTACGATGTCAGGAAATCGCTGGCCTGAGACAAGGTCTATCCTTTTGGGATCAAAATCAACGCTAGGCGCTATTTTAACCATTGTATCAAAAGACAATTGCTCGACCTGAGAGCTGGACAGGCCTGAACAGATTACTGCCGACTCTGAGGAAAATGTGTTCAAATTGTCTGTCGTCACTCTCAAAAGAGCATTGACAGCCTTGTCTGCATCATTCATGTCCCTAATGTCGAAAGTCACGAAACGTTGATTTTCCATATTAATCGAAAAATTTTGACCACAAATCTTGTATGCGAGTCGCTATCTGGAAAGCCAGGACTGGAGGCACAGCATTCCCGATTATCTTATATGCCCCAGAAGCGCTTATGTGCTTGCCACCCCAATATTCGCCATTCGCGACAAATTGATAATCTGGAGGAAAGGTCTGAATCATAGCGCATTCGCGAGGTGTCAGCCTGCGTTCTTTCATTCCTCGTTTCAGCTCATTAAAATGTTTGCCTCCATGATTGTAGGATAGTCGCCTGAACTCGATATTCCCATGATGTTCCGATCTGATCGTAGGCCCCAGTCCGTCAAGCTTGATTTCTATCTGACCCTGACTTCCATTACCTAGGTATTTAGCCTTTGAATATACTTTTTGTGACTCGTCCTGAGTGAATTCCGGCTCTCTAAGATTTTTTAACACATCGTATGTCGTCACCAATGGTAAAAGAGATTCGTCATGCATTGAGGCAGAATGAGTTGGTCTAGGATAGGGGTTGTATTCTTCCGGAATGAACTCAGAATCAAGTGCTTTAAGCGCTTTGGCGTTAAGAGCGTCACGACGGACGCCGATAAAGATCACCCTCTCCCTGGATTCTGGCACTCCGTAATTCCCAGCATGTAGCACCTGCGGGGGAAGGACGATATATCCATTCCCATCAGCGCTTGCGAAGTCTCTCTGGATTACATCTTTAACATTGCCAAGATTAACCAAGCCCTTGACATTCTCTGCCACGAATATCTTTGGCTTCACTATGTCAATCACTTCTTTCATCCAGAAATACAGCTTGCCGCGACTCTCTTCTGAAGGTTCGTCATCCTTTCTCGCCTGCCCCTTGTCGTCTTTCTTGGAATTGAACCCGAGACGCTTGCCAGCGACGCTAAAATCCTGACAAGGGAATCCACCAAGGACTATTTCTATGTTATCTGGGAATACTTTTACGCCTTCTTTATGAAGTTTGACGAGGTCGACAATGCTCTCGCTGTGAAAGATATGTGGGTCATAGCCAAATCTCTTCATGTATGTAGTCCATGCGATGCCTGCCTCTGGAAGAATATCATTGGCGAAAACGGTCCTGAAGTGATTTTTCTTCAATATTACCCAGTCCTTGTCAATTACCTTCTCGATGCGATTGTCTTTCTCTTTGAAGGATTTGCTATTGGCAATGAATTTTCCTTCGAAGCCGAGATCCATCCCGCCGCAACCCGAAAACAAAGATAGGAGCCTATGCTCACCTTCGGGCTGTGAATTAATAAGCGGTGAGGCATATGCTTCTTCGCTCATTAAGGGAAATTCCAAAGAAATGAAGCCATCAGATACGCAGTCTGAGTGTACCATCGGCAATTTGTATGTTTTCTTCTTCGTCACGATTCTTTACTTCAGATCAAATTGATAAAAATACAATTTTAAGAAAAATCTTACTTTGAAAAAAGTTAAATAGAAAGGATGTCTCAGATCTTTCGCTGTCGGCAGGCCTCGGAGTTCTCTGATGCGAATATATACGTGGCGGAATAGAAAAGAGGGCATGCCTGCGTGACATGCCCTCCGGTTTACTCAAAACCAAAAACAGACCAACAGCCATAAGCTGGCCATTGGCCTAGTCGTCTTGAATTTCTTCCAGGATTTTGCGGACGTTCTGCGGTTCCATTCTGCCGTAGACCTTCTTGCCTATCATCATCACTGGAGCGAGTCCGCAGGCTCCGACGCAGCGCAGGCAGTCAAGGGAGAATTTCCCGTCAGGGGTAGTCTCTCCCACATCTATGCCGATAACTCTTTTGATTTCTTCGAGGATTTTTTCTGAGCCTCTCACGTAGCAGGCCGTTCCAAGGCAGACGGAAATGGGATGCCTGCCTTTCGGGGTCATGGTGAAGAACGAGTAGAACGTCACCACTCCATAGACCTGAGTCGCAGGTATTCCGAGTTTAGCGGCAATGACTCTCTGCATGGGCTCCGGAAGATAGCCGTAATTGTTCTGGCACTCATGCAGGATGTTGATCAGCTCGCCTGGTTTGTTTCCGTGCTTCTCGCAAATAGCTTCGACTTGCTTCACGACTTCAGGAGATAATTTGAAATCTGACATATTCATAGAATTTTACCAGGTCATTTTAATGCTTTTGTCAATGTAATGCGTGTGCAGCAGCTCTTCGGATCGCTCGCTGAGCGGAGCCCCGAGATATTCCTCGTAGAGCCTCAGGATGTCAGGATTCTCGTGGCTCTTGCGGATAGGCTTGTGCTCGTCTTCTGAATATAACGCCTTCTGGCGAGCCTGCAATACTTCTACGTGGCCATGATGATAAGGCTGGCCGCCCCCGCCTATGCATCCGCCAGGGCAGGCCATGACCTCGACCACGTGGTAGTCCAGTTCCCCTGAGCGCAGCTTGTTCATTATCCTGCGGGCGTTGCCTAGAGTGTGAGCCACGCAAACCTTGAGCGGGAACCCGTTCAAATCTATCGTCGCCTCCCTGATGCCCTCCAGGCCACGAACTTCCGTGAATTCAATCTTAGGAAGAGTCTTGCCTGCGTATGCCTCATAGACAGTTCTCAGTGCCGCCTCCAGAACGCCACCGGTAGTGCCGAAGATGACGCCAGCCCCCGTTGATTCCCCGAGAGGCTTGTCGAAATCGGAATCCGGCAGGCCGGCGAAACCGATGTTGGCTCGTTTCAGGATTCTGGCCAGCTCTCGGGTGGATATCGAATAGTCAACGTCTGGCAACCCGCCGTGTTTGAGATCGTCGCGAGTAACCTCGTATTTTTTCGCCAGGCAAGGCATTATTGAGACCACGACCAGTTTTTCTCTTGGAATGCCCATCTTCTCTGCCCAGTAACTCTTGGCTATGGCTCCGAACATCGCCTGAGGCGAGCGGGCCGTGGAAGGGTAGTCCAGCAAATCCGGGAACTCGTGTTCGAAGAAGTTGACCCATCCAGGGCAGCATGAAGTCATGATCGGCAGTTTCACGCTCTTGTCTCCCTCCAGATGCCTTTTAAGCCTGTCCAGTATTTCATAGCCTTCCTCCATTATAGTAAGGTCGGCGGCGAAATCGGTGTCGAAAACGTAATCGAATCCAAGTTCTCGCAGGGCGGTGGCGAGCTTTCCAGTGACAAGCGTGCCAGCTGGCATTCCGAATTCTTCTCCCAAGGCGGCGCGCACCGCAGGAGCAGGCTGGGCGATGACGATCTTGTCCGGATTGCGAAGGTCGTCCATCAGCTGGTCAGTGTTGTCGTGCTCGGTCAGCGCTCCGGTAGGGCAAACGGCAACGCACTGCCCGCAGCTTGTGCAGTTCGTATCCTTCAGCATCTTGTCGAAGGACGGAGCTATCGTGGTGTCGAAGCCCCTGCGCACTGCGCCAAGAGCGCCGACTGTCTGGACATCGTTGCACATAGTCTCGCAACGACGGCAATATATGCACTTGTCCATATTCCTGGTTATCGAGCAAGTGAGCTCTTTCTTGCGTTGCGAAAGCTCACCGCCCTTGAAAGGCATTTCGGTTATGTTCAGCCGGGTGATTAAAGCCTGCAGCTCGCATTCCCCGCATTTAGGGCAGGTGAGGCAGTCATTAGGATGATCCGACAGAATCAGCTCGGCGATTGTCTTGCGAGCCTTTATGACTCTCATGGAATTCGTGCTCACGACCATGTCCGGCATGCATTTCGTCTCGCAGGCAGGCGCCAGATTCCGGCGGCCTTGAATCTCCACCACGCAAAGCCGGCAAGAAGCCGGGCGGTTCTGAACGCATGTCCCTCTCAGGTTGAGGTGGCAAAGAGTAGGAATATTGATTCCTATCGATGCAGCTGCCTCAAGAATCATCGTCCCCTTCGGAACGAAGACCTCGTGATTGTCTATTTTCAGATTTATATTTTCCATGGCATATTCATTAAAAGACAGAGATTGCTCCGAAGTGGCATCTGGACATGCACATTCCGCATCTTATGCACTCGTAAGGATTGATTACGTGAGGCTTGCGCACGGTTCCCATGATGGCCGAGGCCGGGCAGTCCTTGGCGCACAGTCCGCAGCCTTTGCACTTGGCAGGGTCTATCGTGTATGTCAGGAGGGCCTTGCACTTCTTGGAGCGGCACTTACGGTTCTTCACGTGCTCTACATATTCGTCATAGAAATTATTGATAGTGGAGAGAACCGGGTTCGGGGAAGTTTGCCCGAGTCCGCAAAGAGCGGTGTCCTTGATGACGGTAGCCAAGTCTTTCAGTCTCTGCAAGTCAGCCATTTCCCCGTTGCCTTCGGTGATCCTGGTCAATATCTCAAGCATCCTTTTGTTGCCGATCCGGCAAGGAGTGCATTTCCCGCAGGATTCGCCAACCGTAAATTCCAGATAGAATTTAGCGACTGAAACCATGCAGTCATCTTCGTCCATCACGATCATTCCGCCAGAGCCCATCATTGAGCCTGCCGCGGTAAGGCTTTCGTAATCGATAGGGATGTCGAGGTGCTTCTCCGTAAGGCAGCCGCCGGAAGGTCCTCCAGTCTGCACAGCCTTGAATTTCTTGCCGTTTTTAACACCCCCGCCGATGTCGTAGATGATTTCCCTGAGCGTGGTGCCCATCGGCACTTCTATCAGCCCCACATTGTTGATTTTCCCAGCGAGGGCGAACACCTTGGTTCCTTTGGATTTTTCCGTGCCTATGGAGGAGAACCATTCGGCGCCCTTGGTCAATATGATAGGGATATTCGCCAGCGTCTCGACGTTGTTCACGTTGGTCGGCTTGCCCAAGTATCCGGATTCTGCGGGGAAAGGCGGCTTGAGCGTCGGCTCGCCTCGCTTGCCTTCCATCGAGTGGATGAGGGCAGTCTCCTCTCCGCAGACGAACGCTCCTGCGCCGTAGCGGATTTCTATGTCGAAGTCGAAGCCTGTTCCAAGAATATCCTTGCCCAAGAAACCATATTCACGAGCTTGCTCTATGGCGACTTGGATTCTGTGCACCGCCAACGGGTACTCTGCCCTGATGTAGATGAGGCCGTCATGCGAGCCGATGCAATAGCCACAGATGGTCATGGCCTCCACGATCGAATTCGGGTCGCCCTCCATTATGGAGCGGTCCATGAATGCTCCGGGGTCTCCCTCGTCAGCGTTGCAGACGACATATTTCTCATCTGACTGATAGCTCCTTGAGAATTCCCATTTCTTGCCGGTAGGGAAGCCGGCGCCTCCGCGGCCGCGAAGACCGGATGCCTTCACTTTCTCTATCACTTCCTCAGGAGTCGATTTCGTGAGCGCATCAGCAAGAGCTTGGTAACCATCCCTGGCGATATATTCCTCAATGTTTTCCGGATCTATGAATCCGCAGTTGCGCAGGGCGATTCGAATCTGCTTTCCGTAGAAGTTCATGTGCTTCGAGTCGCTGATGTGCCTGAGGGTCTTTGGATCCAGGTAGAGCAGGCGCTCCACTTTATTCCCTTTGACTATGTGTTCCCTGACTATTTCTTCTGCGTCATCGGGAGTGACCTGGGTGTAGAAAGTATTGTCCGGGATGATCTTGACGATAGGACCTTTCTCGCAGAAGCCGAAGCATCCGGTGGTTATGACATCCACTTTGTCTGCTATTCCGTGTTCTTTGATGGAAGCTTGAAGATTCTCGGCGATGAGAGCGCTCTCAGATGCTTTACATCCTGTTCCGCCACAACAGAGGATCTGAATATGCTCGGTGCCCTTATCAAGTCCGCAGCTCTCCTCGCTGACTATGGCATTGCATTTCTCTCTCAGTGAGAGCATTCCCTCCGCCCTTCGCCTGATGACCATGAGGTCATCTACGGATTTTGTTTTCATAAATTTGCAGGGTGTGTTATTAATTATATATTCCAGTAGCCATGAAAAATGTCATGATGCAAGGTCAAGACTTTTTCTGTTGCTAATATAGCAAAATAAAACTATTTCCAAGAAAATTCAGAGAAATTATTAAAAATAAAACCTTATGTAGTTAAATATTATTAGATGTAAACCAAGGCAGATGATTGGAAAATCTTTTGTGGGATTTTGATAAAAGCAGTATATTCGTAGCCTTGCCTTATTTTTGAGAAATTATAATTAATGCAATATGATCATTGCTTTGCTCACAGCAGCTGCCTTCTTATCTATCCCGCCGTTGCCAGATGGCGAGATTTATGATACCCTCAGCGCCAGCGTCGTGACATCTTCTGTGAAGCAGGCAGTGCCGCTGGAGCGCCTGGCCACGCCAGTCACTACCATATTCATGAAAGACATTGAGAGGAAAGGCTTCGCTGCTCCTAAGGATTTCTCTGCCGAGATTCCGAATTTCATGATTCCGGACTACGGATCGTCCATGACATCTTCCGTCTATATGCGAGGCTTCGGCTCCAGAATCGACAATCCGGTCATAGGTCTCTACATCGATGACGTGCCGGTGCTGAACAAGAACAATTACGATTTCAGTCTTCTGGACATTCGTAAAATGGATCTTTTCAGGGGGCCGCAAGGCACCCTTTATGGAAGGAACTCCTTATGCGGGGTGATGGCAGTGAGCACGCTCTCTCCTGAATATGTCCAAGGCGGCAGAGCAAGGCTAAGTTACGGTTCTGGTGGCACTATTAATGCCTCAGGGGCTTGGTATCAGGGGAAATTCGGCGTCGTGGCGGCCCTAAGGCACACGGAAGGATTCTTCACTAACGAATATGACGACGATAAGTGCGACTGGGGCAATGACTTCTACATTAGAGGAAGGTTCGTGTCAGACATTAGCAATGCATTGCATTTTGACCATGGCACCACTGTCTCGTATCTGAATCAAGGCGGATACCCTTACAAGCAGCTCGTCGATGGCAATTTGCGGCCGATTAGCTACAACGATGACTGCGGTTACCAGAGGCTGAGCATCACTGATGCCACTAAGCTCACATTCAGTCTTGAGAAATTCACGCTGAACTCTATTTCCAGTTTGCAAATCCTCAGCGACAGGATGGATATGGACCAGGACTTCACCAGCGCCTCAATGTTCACCCTCATGCAGATGCAGCACGAATATGCCGCCACTCAGGAAGTTACGCTCAGGCCAAACAATCATCCTGATTGGTGGGACAGCCAAAGCGGTTATTTCGGTTTCGTGAGATTCAATAACATGGATGCACCGGTGACTTTCAAGCGTGACGGCATCCAGACTTTGATCTTGGATAATGCGAATGCTCATATTCCTCCGCAGATAGGGCAGCTGGCAATTTCCGACGACAGTTTCCCGATAGCTGACGACTTCGACATCTGGACAGTCAATCAGGCACTCTACCATGAGTCTTATTTTACGCTCGGGAGATGGCTGCTGACTGCGGGCATCCGTCTGGACTGGGAGTGGAATCACATGAAATATGACAGCAGGGCCACTCTGCACTATGCTTTCCCGCCGTTGGTCTCTGAATACAGAGAATTCACTTCGGTCTATGACGGCAGGATTCGCAATTCTTACTGGCAGTTCCTGCCGAAGGTTTCCGCCATTTACGACACACGTTTCGGCCTGAAATTCTTCGGAAGCATTGCAAGGGGTTATAAATCAGGCGGATTCAACACGCAGATTTTTTCCGACATTCTCCAGAACAAGCTGATGACGGGGGTGATGAACGACATGGGCGTGCATCTGGATGGGGAAGATGAAAATGCAGTGACGGTGAAGAACACCGTCTATAAGCCAGAGACGAGCCTCGATTATGAGATTGGTTTCCGTTACGGGTTCGCTTCCAAAAGCGGCCACAAGGTAAACGTCTCGGCATCATTCTTTTACATTGACGCAGAGAATCAGCAGATTACAGTGTTTCCTGCTGGTAAGTCCACTGGCAGGATGATGGCCAATGTTGGGCAGTCCTACAGCTGCGGCGTCGAGAGCGAGGCCGCCTGGAGCTACAAAGGTCTGTCGCTAAATGCTTCTTATGGCTACACACATGCCGAGTTCGCAGAATATTCCGACGGCAATTACGATTACAAAGGAAACCATATTCCTTATTCTCCAGAGCAGACCCTTTCGCTGCGAGGCAGCTACAGAATGGATTTCAAGAAAGGAATAATGAGGAGCATTGAAATAGGTGCTGAATATACTGGAGTCGGAAGAATTTGGTGGAATGAGCCCAACACTCGCTCGCAGGGCTGGTATGGCCTCCTTGCGGCAAACGTGAGCTTCGACTTCGGCAGATTCAGCATATTCGCCAGGGGAGAAAACCTCACTGACGAAGACTACTACACGTTCTATTTCAAATCCGTCGGCAACGAATTCATGCAGAGAAGCAAGCCTGCCAGATTCACTGCCGGCATCAACTTAGACTTTTAACAATTAATCTTTTATGAATATGTTCAACAATAAATTATTTCGCAGGCCTATGTCGGCCTTTGCCTTCATGGCAGCAATGTTTGTTTCAGCAACAACCATCTCTTGCACGAAAGACGATGACGATAAAGACAACGATGTAGTTGAAGCGGAGACTTTCTCTGGAAAACTGACTGTAACTTTCAAGGGTTCAGACTTTACGACTGACAATACTATTGTAAGGGTCTCGGATGTGGTGTTCTCCAACTCAGATAAGACGCAGGGCACTCTGAGCCTGATTTTCGAAAAAGTGAAATTCGTGCCTCAGATGCTGGTGTCTCTGGACATCACCGTACCGGGAGTGGCCTTCAAGATAGTTTCAAAAAACAAAGCTGAAATCTCCGGAAACGGCATAGTGCCTCTGACCGGAGGAAAAGAATATGAGATGTACTCCGTGACCGGTCTGACCGGCAAGATTGTCGATGATAATGATAGCTCGCGCTCGGACGACAGCATTTCTTTCAGCCTGAAATTCGGAAACTATCCAACGTCATATTCAGGCGTGGAAGCAGATTGAAATATATTCATTGGCATGTAAATTGCTAATATTCTTTCGCTTGCGAAAGAGCAACATCCATGAATATATTGTTTGATATGAAAATATTCAAGAACTTCATCATTGCCGCAGCAACGTTTTGTGCGGCAATTTTTTTTGTAGCTTGCGATGACGATGACGATTTCAAGATAAACAGTCGCGAAAATGGTGGAAGCACTCAGGTTGAGGTGCCAGCAGTGACGAAGAAGGTAGACCAGTTTGCCATTGACGTCCTAGAAACGTACTATCTTTGGAACAAAGAGATAGCAGGTGACATGAAGCGACTGAATCCAGACACTTGCACGACGCCTATAGCCGTCGTGAGTGACATTATCTATAGAGAGAATGGCAAGGAGGTTGACAAGTGGACTGTGCTTATGGAGAGGCTCAGTGACATGGAGTCTTCGGTTCAAGGCAACTCCACGACGTTCGGATTGGATTTCGCAGTTGGAACCATATCCAACAAACCTGGAGAATATTTCCTTTTGGTTAATTATGTATTCAAGGACAGTCCGGCTGCGAAAGCTGGAATCAAGAGGGGAGACATAATCCTCGACTATGGAGGTCAGGCGATTACAGGCAGCAATGTTTATGACATTTTCAACAAGACTTCTCTCTCGCTTGGAGTCACCGGATTGACTTCTGATGGTTATCTTGACTCCGACAATGTGAAAGAAATCCCGCTCACGGCAGTAACAATGTACGAGGCCCCGATCCTGATGACAAAGACTTTCGACGTGAATGGGGATAAGGTTGGCTACATGGTCTACAATTCCTTCGACCTTAAGTCTGCGCAAGCCCTGTGCGATTCTTGCCGGAAGCTTAAGTCTGCCGGCATCGAGAAGCTGATACTTGACCTTCGCTATAACGGCGGCGGCTATGTTTTCACTGAAGATGTTCTGGCATCGCTCATTGCACCTTGGCAGAATGTCTCTGGCAAAGATATTTTCCAGAAGAATGTCTACAATGAAATTCTCACAGAATCTTTCAAGAAGAGCGGGTATGACCTCAATGAATATTTCTCTTCGCAGAACTCGACCACTATTGATGGCAAGGAGGTTACGGTAGACGTGACGGATGCAAATCTGAACCTGAATGATTTGTACGTGATCACGACAGGCAATACTGCTTCGGCTTCCGAAGGATTGATCATCGGCCTGCAGCCTTACATGAATGTCAACATGTATGGCGAAACGACTTTCGGCAAATTCTGCTCCGGGTGGATGCTCGCTCCTGAAGATATCTATGAGAGGGCATCCGACTATTCTTTGATTAAAGAGTGGGGCATGTACGTCATGGTCGGTAAATTCACGAACGCCAATGACCAGAATGATGCCTATCCAGCAGGAATATCCCCGAAGATCAATGTCGAGGATAATCCTTTTGACGGATGCCAGCTAGGAGACGAAAACGAGACCATGCTCAAAGCCGTCCTGAAGGATATGGGTAAGACTTATCCTGGCGTGGCGGCTACCCGCGCGTCAATTATCCGGTACGACACTAAGCACATCGACCATCGCCCGACGGGACTTTCTATCAAGTCGATTCCCGGCAAGTTTGCGTCCCTGCGGTAAATCTTCATCCGCATATTCCGAGAGGTGGCTGAAAGATCATCGATTCATGTTTTCATGGATGGCTTTCTTCGAGGATTCTTTCTATTCATTTAGGATGATGTCAGACAGCATGATAATGCTCATAATCACGGGAAACGTCATATTTCGGCTGTTTCCCGTGAAGATAGACGTTATAACGGTGTCCAAGTCCGGAACAGAGTCTATGTGCTATTGATTTGCCGAAGCAACCGGGATTCGTTTTACCGATTATTAAGATCTGACTGTGAGGAAATGCGTGGACAAGAGCC
>Ga0256406_1001177_pt1 | contig 43295 bp, 33 predicted proteins | sample RumenRJG_03DNA_FD_185986 | JGI IMG/M metagenome (GOLD analysis project Ga0256406, IMG submission 185986) | Bovine rumen microbial communities from Lethbridge, Alberta, Canada - RJG_03 | ecosystem: Host-associated > Mammals > Digestive system > Stomach > Rumen | place: Canada: Alberta | collected... | reverse complement strand
CCATTGTTCGTCGAAGTTCCATCCATAGAGATAGCCTTCGCATCTGGGGTCGAAGCCCTTACGAATGGAGAAACTGCGTCCATAGGAATCTTTCACATTGAAGGCTCCGCAATGTCCCTTCCGTTCAGGGCTCGTGTTCTGGGAAACTCCCACCGGGACTTCTTCGTACTCGGCTTTTCCTTCTTTGCTGGTGCCTTTCACGTATCCGTGTTGTGGATAAACTTCCAGCCAACCCCATTGGTCATTGCGAAAAGGACCGTTGACATAGTCAGGTTGAGGTGCACGGAAGGTAAAGAAGGACGCAATTTCTCTGTCGGTCGCGTCGTTAGGGTCGAGCATGTCGGGGTAAGCGAGGATGCAGGGCTTTCCCTTCCACATAAACCACAGGTTCTTGTATCTTCCTGGCTTATAGACATCCCGATAAAGCTGCCTGAGTGAAGTATGTGCGTCGGCGGAAGCACCGAAGGGCAGGAAGAAAGCCACTTTGGGTGTTCTTACACCGTCGGCCTGAGCCTGGGTCCATGTTGCCAGGAGAGCTTCATAAGAGTCTTTCCAAGTGAGAGTGCCATTGGTGCAGTCGAAGAAAACAGCGTCGATACCGGCATCGGCCAACATCTCAGCATGCTTGCGGAGCACCCATCGGTCGGTGGTTTGATAATAGCCTAATAGAGGTTCTTCCCAGAAGAAGCTGCCCGGTTTGCGGGTGCCCCAGGCTGGATGGTGATAGTCTTTCAGGGCCTCGGGATAGCGTCGGAGAATGTCAGAGATATTCTTCACGCTCTGTGTTGTGTCGTTCCTCCCCTGATGCCAAGTCCAGTAGAACATTGCCACATACTTGTCTTTCCTTTTGGCCGGTGCGTCGGCAAAGGTTCTAATCTTCCTTCTCAATGCGTCCTCAGCAGCCCAAAAGTCGCTGTTTACAGCTGGTCTGCTGCCCACTGTGTCTACAGCTTGTCCCACGTTCTGACTTAGTTGTGAGGCTGCCCGCCCCTTTGCTAATGTGGGCAGAGCAGTAAGTGCCAGTGCTACGGTAGCGAGTGAAAAAAGATATGGAGACTTGGCAAACATAACATTTAAGAAATTGTAGGCTGACCTTGTCAGTCGAACACTTCGGCTTCCTTCAGCAACTTAGCTTTCAGGTCTTTGGGGCTTGTCAGTACGTCGGCAGGATCAATGGGCCACTTGATGCCAATCTCGGGGTCGTCCCAACGAATGCCCGCCTCCTGGTCGGGAGCATAAACATTATCCACCTTATACGTGAAGACCGCCTCCTTGCTCAGCACGAGGAAACCATGGGCAAATCCACGCGGAATGAAAAACTGCCGCTTGTTTTCCCCGCTGAGCTCCACCATGACATACTTGCCAAACGTCGGTGAGCTCTTGCGAAGGTCTACAGCCACGTCAAGCACCTTGCCACTGATGACTCTCACCAGCTTGGCCTGAGAGAAGCTTCCCTTCTGGTAATGCAGGCCACGGATTACGCCATACGAAGACTTCGACTCATTGTCCTGGATGAAGCTCACTTTACCTATATGAGCTTCGAAATCAGACTGCTTCCATACCTCGAAAAAGTAACCACGGGCATCATTGAACACCTTGGGCTCAAGAATCCATACACCTTGAATAGCGGTTTCTTTATATTCCATTGCTTCGCTTTTCATTTAATCATGCAAAGGTAGGACATTTTGACGGTACCGCAAAGGAAAAAGAACTATTTTCGGTTGAAGGTCCATTTTTTTAGATTTTAAGGTCACATATTGAGATATATTTACTACATTTGCAAGCTATGATTGAGTTGGACAGGCATATCGAGATACTTCTGCTGAGCAATGACTGCGTCATTGTTCCTGGCTTTGGTGGCTTTATGGCTCACTATGTGGGTGCACGATACGACGAAGCCGACGGAATGTGGCTCCCCCCCTATCGTACTCTAGGGTTCAATCCTCAGCTCACCATGAACGACTCTCTCCTTGTGCAGTCGTACATCGAAGCCTACGACATCAGCTATCCCGACGCTCTCAAGCGCATCAGCAGTGAAGTGGCCGAAGTGAGAAGCCATATCGACAAGGACGGCAGCTACAGCATGAACGACCTGGGCACCATATTCGTCAACGACGAGGGCCATTGGGAGTTCCGTCCCTGTGAAGCCGGCATCCTCACCCCCGAGCTCTACGGGCTCGGCAGCATAGAAGCCACGCCGCAGGATGCCGTGTCCACGGCCGATCAGCAGCACCCCGCTCTGCGCCGCGAATCCAAGGTCCAGCCTGACAGTCAGCCACAGCCTGCAGTCATCCCCACCCAAGAGCCCACCACGACGACGAAGGAGAATAAGCATCCCCGCACCATCTCCATGACTCTGCTCCGCAATGTGGCAGCAGCCTGCATAGCGGCACTCGCATTTCTTCTGATTCCCACACCGCTGAAAAACGATGCTACACTCCAGCAGGGGCATCTGTCTTCTGCCATATTAAAAGAGGTGATACCCCACGACGAAGGAAGCATCACACTCAGCCAGCCACTGAAAGTAAAGGCAACCGACGCCCAGGAGAATAGCACCGCCAACGACGAGACAAGCTCAGCCTCTGAGCAGAGCAAGGCCGATGAGGCAAAGACCACGGAAAAGAAGCCTTTCTGTATCGTGCTGGCCAGCCGGATAAAGAAAAGCAACGCTAAAGCTTATGTGGCCGACTTACGACAGCGAGGCTACAATGACGCCAGAATTATCGGTAAGCGCCACTGCAAGGTAGTCGTTGGAGCCTATGCCTCCGAAGAGGAAGCCCTCACTATGCAGCGGCGCATGCGCCGGTTGCCGGAGTTTCAAAACTGCTGGAGCATGAAGGCCAGCAGCACAGACTAATCATCAGCCAGCAGTACCACAATAATAATACAAAAGACATGAAACGACTTCGCTGTCCTAAGTGTGACTATACCTTAGTTTTCGATGAGACACGCTATCAGCCCGGACAGCGCCTTGTTTTCACTTGCCCTGCCTGTGGAAAGGAGTTTGCCATCCGACTCACCTCTCCCAAAGCCTCCGACGACGCACCTGCCTCCGACGACTGTGGCTCCATCACTGTCATTGAGAACCGGTTCTGCCACAAGCAGATCATACCGCTCAAAATGGGCGACAATGTCATCGGCCGGAAATCACGCGGCGGCACCATCAACTGTCCCATTGAAACCGATGATCCAAGCGTCGACCTTACACACTGTGTCATCAATGTGAGCCGCAACAAGAACGGCAAACTCCAGTACGTGCTCCGCGACGGTCCGAGCAATACCGGCACATTCGTTGGCTCTACGCTCTTAGGCGACCGCGAGCGAAGAGTCATCGATGATGGCACCTTATTCACGCTCGGCGCAACCAGTATCATTCTGAAAACCAAGCAGTAATACGGTCTGACCCATCAGCCTCGCCTCGACCGGCCCCATTAGGCCGGTCGCTTTCATTCGTATCACCTCTGTTCCTCCCTACTCTTTTTAAAGCCCCGGCTCAGCCCCCTCTCCCTTTTCACCAACCAGTCAAGGGCCCTATCGCCACCACCTAACGACATTTACGCCAATTGGCGGAAGTATCTACGCCATATGCCGGAGACATTCACGCCATATGCCGTAAATACGTACGCCATATGCTGTACAGTCGCCCGCCCCAAGAGGATGAGGTGGAAAGCCCATGCGCGCGGCGTCCCTTAATCTAAGACATAATATGCAGGCAAACAGGAATTTTCAGTTGTCTGTCAACCGCTGGCTCGGGATTTTTTCGTAACTTTGCAACGTATTTTAGGATAATATATATTTTTTATGGAAGAGGGAATACAAGAGAATCCGAAGACTGTGTTGAACCGCAAGTTAGACCTGCTCCTCAGAACAGGCAAGATACTCATGGAAAGTTCAGCCGACACCAGCCGTATCAAGCGCAATATGGATCGCACTGCAGCCTACCTGGGCCTGCCAGAAGAGAACCTGCACATTAATATCGACTATTACATCCTGCAGGTCAACCTTAGCGACAGCGAACATTCGTTCACAAAGATGCAACGATGCGACCATCATGCCATCAACATGTTGGCCATCCAAGAGGTATCAAAACTGTCATGGCGCGCTATCAAGGAGGACTACGACCTTGACCGCTTCAGCCAGGAACTCGACAAGATAGAACATGCCCCCCATTTTTACTCCGACTGGTTCATCGCCATCTGCGCAGGCTTCGCCTGCGGCGGCTTCTGCATCCAGTTCGGCTGCGACTGGCCCGCCTTCTTCTATGCCTCAATCGCTGCCATCCTGGGCAACCGGTTCAGGATGTTCCTGAACAAACTGGGCAGCAATCTCTACTTCAATTTTGCAGTTGCAGCTCTCGTTTCGACGATTATAGCCTGGGCCACCGCTTACATCTCTACCCCAACAGTGGAAGCCTATATTCCCCAGAACCTTCTTCCCCTGTTCCACTCCGACACGCCCTGGCATCCGCTCATGGCCTGCGCACTGTTCATCGTGCCGGGAGTGCCCCTCATCAATTTCGTGAGCGACATGCTCGACAACCATCTCGAGACAGGCCTTGTGAGAGCCACCAATACACTACTCATCGTCATGGCAATGTCGTTCGGCATCGCTTTAGCCATCAAGGTGTGCGGCATCGATAACTTCGTGAAGAATCTCAGTATGACGCCCCACCACACCTTTGGTGAATTTGCGCTCGCAGCTGCCATCTCGGCCATGGGTTTTGCCACCATCTACAACACTCCCAAACGACTGATGCCATGGATCGCCATGGGTGGTATCATTGCAGTATGCTCGCGAAACTTCATCAATCTTGGCCCCAGTACCGGCAACATCGGCCTCGATCTTGGCCCTATCGTCGGCACCCTTTGCGGTTCGGCGCTCATCTCTATCATCAATATCAAGGTGGTTCATATGCTCCACACTCCTCACCATTGCATCACCATCCCCGCTGTCATTCCTATGGTTCCTGGAGTGTTAATGTACCGCGCGCTCTATGGCATAATAGATATGCAGGGCATTGTCGGCGAGGTTACCTTTGCCACTCACTGTGCCATCAACGGTTCACTACTCATCATTATGATAGCCATAGGCGTGGCCATTCCGAATATCTTCGCGCGCAAATGGATTGCTCCCAACCGTAAGAAGAAACTCCACCGCCTCATCCAGGAACGCAAAGAACGGGGAAAGTTTGTATGCCTTGACGATGTGACAGAATAGGTACATCGACTGACAAAGCACGAGAAGGGATCTATTCCTATACCTTATTATATATAAAGGACGGCCCGATTGACAGAACTGTCAGTCGGGCCGTGTCATAACTGTCACGATTCACCTTTGGCATGATTTTGGCATAACTACCGGCAGAGAATAGTAGAATCAAATTATAAAAACATTCATTATGACTATTAAACCATTAGCAGACAGAGTGCTGGTACTTCCTGCACCGGCAGAGCAAAAAGTAGGTGGAATCATTATTCCCGACACTGTGAAAGAGAAACCACAACGTGGTAAGGTTGTCGCCGTTGGCCAGGGCACAAAGGATGATCCTATGGTGCTTAAGGAGGGTGACGAAGTTCTCTACGGCAAATACGCAGGTACTGAAATTGAGAACAACAGCGAGAAATATCTCATGATGCGCCAAAGCGATGTGCTTGCAGTCATCGAGGATTAATGACAGGAAGAATTAATAACAGACTCTAATAAACAAACTAATTATGGCAAAGATTATTAAGTTCGATAGTGAAGCACGCACACTCCTCAAGGAGGGTGTCGATCAGCTCGCAAATGCTGTGAAGGTAACGCTTGGTCCTAAAGGACGCAACGTAGTCATTGAAAAGAAGTTCGGTGCACCTCAAATTACGAAGGACGGTGTCACTGTGGCAAAAGAAGTGGAACTCGAAGACAAGTTCGAGAATACAGGTGCCCAGCTTGTTAAGGCTGTAGCCAGCAAGACGGGTGACGATGCAGGTGATGGTACTACTACTGCTACGATTCTTACACAAAGCATTGTCAACGAAGGACTCAAGAATGTTACAGCCGGTGCCAACCCCATGGATCTGAAGCGCGGTATTGACAAAGCCGTAGCTAAGGTCGTGGACTACATCAAGCAGAACGCTGAGATTGTAGGCGACAACTACGGAAAGATTGAGCAAGTGGCAACAGTGAGTGCCAACAACGACCCCGAAATCGGTAAGCTGCTCGCCGATGCCATGCGCAAAGTTTCTAAGGATGGCGTTATCACCATCGAGGAGAGCAAGAGCCGCGACACATCTATCGGTGTGGTCGAGGGTATGCAGTTCGACCGTGGATATCTCTCCGGCTACTTCGTTACCGACCCCGAAAAGATGGAGTGCGTGATGGAGAACCCGTACATTCTTATCTACGACAAGAAGATTAGCAACCTTAAGGAGTTCCTTCCCATTCTGCAGCCTGCTGCCGAGAGTGGCCGTCCATTGCTCGTTATAGCTGAGGATGTCGACTCTGAGGCGCTCACTACGCTCGTTGTCAACCGCTTGCGTGGTGGACTGAAGATCTGCGCTGTCAAGGCTCCTGGTTTCGGCGACCGTCGCAAGGCTATGCTGGAAGACATTGCCATTCTGACAGGTGGTGTTGTCATCAGCGAGGAGAAGGGTCTGAAGCTTGAGCAGGCAACGCTCGAGATGCTGGGCTCGGCCGAGAAGGTGACCATCACGAAGGACAATACAACAATTGTCAATGGTGGTGGCAACAAGGAGAGCATCCACGATCGCGTGGCACAGATCAAGAATGAAATCGAGAACACGAAGAGTTCCTACGACAAGGAGAAACTGCAGGAACGTCTGGCAAAGCTCTCTGGCGGAGTAGCTGTACTCTACGTAGGAGCCAACTCTGAAGTAGAGATGAAGGAGAAGAAGGATCGTGTTGACGATGCACTGCGCGCCACACGTGCCGCTATAGAGGAAGGTGTCGTTGTAGGTGGTGGCACTACTTACATCCGAGCACAGAAGGCACTCGCCGACCTTAAGGGCGATAATGAAGATGAGCAGACGGGTATCAACATCGTCAGCCGCGCTATTGAAGAGCCGCTCCGTGTCATCGTCGGCAATGCAGGTGGCGAGGGTGCTGTCGTTGTCAATAAAGTGCGCGAGGGCAAAGGTGACTTCGGCTACAATGCACGTGCCGACAAGTATGAAGACCTGCGTGCCGCTGGTGTGATTGATCCTGCCAAGGTGGCTCGCGTTGCTCTTGAGAACGCAGCTTCCATCGCAGGCATGTTCCTCACTACAGAATGCCTCATCTGCGACAAACCAGAAGAAAAGGCTCCTGCCATGCCAGCTGGTCAGCCAGGCATGATGTAATAGGAAAGCAAGTTAAAGTGCAATCTCCACATATCAAAAGGGGACGAATACTATGTATTCGCCCCCTTTTTTAGGCTTATATGTGTTAAAATCGTAACTTTCCTGGCCTTTTCCTTGCTATTATGAAGAACAAACCCTATATTTGCACTCGATATATAAGCTGACAGATTTTAGTCCAATAAAATATTTTTGATTTGTTTTAGTAGATTAGTTTTTAAGTAGTTTGTTTTAGGAATCGGTTGTCGCGATGACATCCGATTTTTTTATGGCGCAAGTCGGCTATTGCATCACCTTTCTGAATTGACCTGGCGAGACTCCGGTCTTATGCTTGAATTTAGTTGAGAAATAATCGGCCGAGTCGAAATGCAGTGAAAATGCAATCTCCTTAATACTCAAGTTTGTGGTAGAAAGCAGCTCCTTGGCACGCTGCAAGCGCAAATCTTGCTGGTACAGTGCAGGCGAGACCCCTGTGAACTCCTTAAATAGTTTTCGTAGCGAGCTATAACTGACACCAAGTCTTTGGGCTACATCTTGTATGGTGAGATTGTTATCAAGGTTGTCGCGGATAAGCAGCCTTGCCATATTGATGAGCTTTACCTGATTATTGTTTCGTCCCAAAATAAGGCGCCTTTCGAGCGAATAGACCAGTCCTACAAGATGGTTGGCAATTCCTGCCAGGAGCTGCTGAGAGTAAGGCTCCTCAGCATCAGCCGCATCCTTGGCTTCCCGATAGAGGCTTATCACTTCCTCCGAGAATCCGATGTGGAAAATAGGTTTTGCTGGAGAAAGGAAGCCTGCGGAAACCCTGTCATCCATATTCTTTCCTTTGAAGCCTATCCAGTAACTTTCCCATGGCTTGCCGCTAACAGGATGATAGGTATGCCATTCCTGTGGAAATAACATGAAGATATCGCCCGACTTGATGGTAGTCTCCGCAATGTGTTCAGAGCGAAATACACCTTCACCTTCCGTTAAGTAGAGAATCTGATACTCATTGAGTATACGGCCCTTATCAGGATTGAAGTAGTAACCTTCGGCATGCCCCTCCGTAGGGTAAGGGTCACCAGGCTTCAACGCATCTCTCCCAACCGTGCTGACAGTAAGCCCCCAGCACAGATCCTTCTCGTTGGCAACCAAATATTTGCTTTCCTGCATGACTTGACGGTTTGTTAATAGTTATACCTTAGCGGCTGCAAAAGTAACGATTAATTACGTAAAAACAACAAAGTCCATTATTTATTTCTCCGAGAAAGCAGCTTTTTTGCCCACTATTTATTACTTTTGCAGTCGGTTATGAAAGTACAAATTGATTGGAAGCATCTATTGATCTTCATCTTTGTCTGTGGTGGTTTGATACTCATCACTCATTCTTTCTGGATGTCCTTGGGCATCATGTTGCTGATACTGGTCGCCGATTATATACTGGCGAACTTAGAAGTGCGCAGTAGAAGAAAGAAAGACTACGACAAAAATATGGAGAGGGACAATGAGCAATGAAGTGCTGATTTATACGGGCAATTTCCAAGAGGCCTTGGAACGTCCCTTTGTTACCGGAGGCATTAAAGCGGGATTTCCCAGTCCTGCTCAGGACTATATTGGTGATGTTTTGGATTTCAACCGCGACATCATCAAGCACCCTTCGGCCACTTTCTACGGACGGGTGAAAGGCGACTCCATGGTTGATGCAGGCATCGATGATGGCGACATCCTGGTTATAGACCGTTCGCTTGAGCCCCAAGACGGCGACATCGTCGTTGCCTTTATCAATGGCGAATTCACGATCAAGTATTTAAGCCTTAAGCATAAGGAGGAAGGCTATATAGAGCTGGTGCCCGCCAACAAATCATATCCTACTCTGCGCGTGAAAGCCACAGATGACTTCACGGTGTGGGGAGTAGTGGCATGGACCATCAAGCGACGCTCCAAGCAAACCGAATTATAGATGCGAAGCCTCACCGTTTACTTCGAATAAGTAGTATGGACAATACATTAGAGAAACTTAACAAGCTATATGAGTCCTGGGCTGACAATCAGCCATCGGAGACAACAGAGCTACCCGCTTCCGGCAGCAACCGAAAGTATTACCGAATGACAGCTCCAGACGGGAGCACTGTTATCGGTGCTATAGGCACCAGCAAAGAAGAAGACCATGCCTTCATCTACCTTTCGCGCCACTTCGCCCAAAGGCAACTGCCCGTGCCTCATATTCTGGCTGTGAGCAAAGACGAACTCTGCTACCTTCAGACAGATTTGGGCAACACATCGCTTTTTGACGCACTTCACGGTGGAAGAGAGGCTGGCGGACGATATAATGAAGCCGAGAAAAAGCTTCTCGTCAATACAATCCGCAAGTTGCCGGAGCTGCAGATCAGAGGCGCACGCGGACTTGACTTCAGTAACTGTTATCCTCAACCCGAATTTAACGAAGACAGTGTGCTCTTCGACCTCAACTACTTCAAGTACTGCTTTCTGAAGGCTACAGAGCTCGACTTTCACGAGTTGAAGTTAGAGGCCAACTTCCGCATGTTTGCCAAAGACCTCACGGCAGAGCCATGCGAAAGTTTCCTTTACCGTGATTTCCAGGCACGCAACGTAATGCTTGACGCAGAAGGCAATCCCTGCTTCATCGACTTTCAGGGCGGCCGTAAAGGGCCCTTCTACTACGACCTGGCCTCCTTCCTTTGGCAGGCATCAGCCAAATACCCCGACAAGTTGCGTCGCAGCCTCATCTACGAATACTACAACTCACTGAAGAACTACATTGAAGTGCCCAACGAGCGCCACTTCGTCAACAGGCTATCCTTGTTTGTTCTCTTCCGAACTTTGCAGGTGCTCGGTGCCTACGGATTCCGTGGATATTTCGAACGTAAGCAGCATTTCATCGACAGCATCCCTCCGGCTATGGAGAATCTGCGCGCGCTGTTGAAGGCCGGTGACGGCATGTTTCCCTATCCCTACATGATGGACATGCTACAGCGCCTCACAGAAATGCCTCAATTCGCCCCTAAAAAAGAAGCTATGATGAGTAGGGCAGATGGCTATAAGACCGCAGAGCACGACATCTACCCCGCCAATCCACTAGATGGTCCGGCCACCTTCTCCAAGTACGATGGCAAAGGGCCGCTCGTGGTAACCGTCTACAGCTTCTCTTACAAGAAAGGCATCCCCATGGACCCGTCGGGCAACGGAGGAGGCTATGTCTTCGACTGCCGTTCCACCCACAACCCAGGCCGGTATGAGCCTTACAAGAAACTGACGGGGCTGGACGAGCCCGTCATCAGGTTTCTCGAGGACGATGGCGAGATATTGGAATTCCTCAAGTCAGTTTATCAGCTGGCCGACCACCACGTCAAGCGCTACATTCAGCGTGGTTTCACCCACCTGATGTTCTGCTTCGGCTGCACCGGCGGCCAGCACCGTAGCGTCTACAGTGCCCAGCATCTGGCCGAGCATCTCAACCAGAAATTCGGCATTGAGGTGCATGTCATTCATCGCGAGCAGAATATCGAACAAACCTTCAAGGCCCATCCCGTCAAAGCCTGACGAATTCTGCTTCGGCACCTTAGTAGAAAGCTCCCCCCTAAAGCCGGTCATGGCAGACAGGGGGAGCAGGCATATCAGAGATAACGGGAATGCCCGATTCCAATATCCTTCCCATCCCCACGCAAAAATACACCGCGGACCGTTGAGAAAGCACTCCCCTTCACACCACGACCCAGTATCAAGGCAGCGTATTCCCCCGCCTTAATTCAAACCGTTCGCATCAGACTATAGTCTCACCTTCTGTTCATCCACACCATCAAGGACGAACGATGCAACTTTGCATTCCGAGCCCAGGAGACCGACCCGGCCGCCTCCAAAGCCCCGGATGCCCATATTTTAGGGTTAAAAGCTAAAAAGACAGCCTTAATGCAACGCTATTCTGATTTTTCATGCTAACTTTGCACTATGAAACAGGCAATGATTTTCGCAGCCGGACTTGGCACCCGCCTGAAGCCCCTCACCGACCACAAGCCGAAAGCCTTGGTCAGCGTGGAAGGAGAGCCGCTGCTCAAGCGTGTCATCCTTAGACTTAAAGACTGTGGCTTCCAACGCATAGTCGTCAATGTGCATCATTTCTCTGACCAAATCATTGACTATCTGAAAGCCAACAATAACTTCGGTGCCGACCTTTCCATCTCCGATGAGACCGACCACCTTCTTGACACCGGTGGCGGTCTGAAATACGCGGCCCATCTCTTCGACCCCTCCAGCCCCATCCTCATACACAATGTCGACATCCTCAGCAATGTCGACTTCGATTTCTTCTATCACACATCGCCGCTTGTGCCGTGTCCCGACTGCGGTATTCCCCACAAGGCAGGCGCACTGCTCATGGTGAGCTGGCGTTCCACTAAACGCTACCTCATCTTCCAGCCCTCCACCCTGCGGCTCGTTGGTTGGACAAACATCGACACCCACGAGGTCATCAGTCCCTACGAGGAATTGAGACAAGGTCACTTCAAGCCCACTCCGAGCGACGACGGTAGCGGCCGGCTGATGTTCTCCAATGGACAGACAGCATTCCCCATGTATGCCTTCAGCGGCCTCCATGTGGTCTATCCCACACTCTTCAAAGCTATGGACAGTTGGCCAGAATCCTTTCCCATCCTTGACTTCTATCTGACAGTCTGCCGCGACATTCCTATTAAAGGGGTGCTCAACCCAGGATTAAAACTCATTGATGTAGGCAAGATGGCTACTTTGGGGCAGGCCTCAGCATTTCTGAATAATCAAGCTCACGACGACTCTCCCCAAAAGGCGGGGTAACAGTGAGCTACATTCTTAATATTGTTATCCTGATGCAACAGAAGATTATTATTCTCGATTTCGGTTCGCAGACTACCCAGCTCATAGGACGCCGGGTGCGCGAGCTGGACACTTTCTGCGAAATCATTCCGTACAACAAGTTCCCGGAGAACGACCCCTCTGTCATAGGCGTCATCCTCAGTGGAAGCCCCTATTCCGTGCACGACAAGGAGGCTTTCAAGGTGGACCTCACCCGGCTCATCGGCCGCTATCCCGTGCTGGGCATCTGCTATGGCGCACAGTTCATCGCCTATTCGGGCGGCGGCAAGGTGGAACCGGCAGGCACACGAGAGTACGGACGTGCTAATCTGGAGACCATCGACCTCAACAGCCGTCTCTTCAAGGGGTTCGACAAAGGCTCTCAAGTGTGGATGAGTCATGGCGACACCATTACGGCCATTCCTGCTGGATTCCAGGTCATCGGCTCCACAGCCGACGTGAGCAATGCCGCCTTCGCCGACGAGAGCAAGAGAGTATGGTGCGTGCAGTTCCACCCGGAAGTCTACCACACCACGCAGGGCAAGCAACTGCTGAAGAACTTCGTAGTCGACATCTGCGGCTCAAAGCAGGAATGGAGTCCTGCCTCGTTCGTTGAGTCCACCGTGAAAGAGCTCAAGGAGCAAGTGGGGGCCGACCGCGTCATCCTTGGTCTCTCCGGCGGCGTCGACTCCTCGGTCTGCGCCACGCTGCTCCACCGTGCCATCGGCAGCAACCTTACCTGCATCTTCGTCGACCACGGCATGCTGCGCAAGAATGAGTTTCAGAAAGTGATGGATGCCTACAAGGGTTTGGGACTCAACGTCATCGGTATCGACGCCAGCGAGAAGTTCTTCCACGACCTCGAAGGCGTGACCGACCCCGAGCAAAAGCGCAAAATCATCGGCCGCGACTTTGTGGAGGTATTCAACGCCGAGGCCAAGAAGATAACCGATGCCAAATGGCTTGCGCAGGGCACCATCTATCCCGACCGCATCGAGAGCCTCTCCATCACGGGTATGACCATCAAGAGCCATCACAATGTAGGCGGACTGCCTAAGGACATGAAGCTCAAGCTCTGCGAGCCCCTGAAATGGCTCTTCAAAGACGAGGTGCGCCGAGTGGGCTACGAGCTGAAGATGCCTGAGCATCTCATCAAGCGCCACCCCTTCCCGGGACCGGGACTGGCTGTGAGAATTCTTGGCGACATCACACGCGAGAAGGTACGCATCCTCCAGGATGCCGACGACATCTACATAGAGAAGATGCACAACTACAGAATGCCTGACGGCACGAGCCTATACGATCATGTGTGGCAGGCCGGTGCCATCCTGCTCTCCACCATCCGCTCTGTGGGAGTCATGGGCGATGAGCGCACCTACGAGCATCCCGTGGCCCTCCGCGCTGTCACCTCTATGGATGCCATGACGGCCGACTGGGCCCATCTGCCCTACGACTTCATGGCTGACGTGAGCAATGAGATAATACGTAAGGTGAGAGGAGTCAACCGTGTATGCTATGACATCTCCTCAAAACCACCTTCGACTATCGAGTGGGAATAAACCCCCGCAGCCATCATCTCCAATCAGAGTGCGAGCCGGCTTTCCACCGGCTCGCATCTCCCCCTCTGCCCCATGCAGCCCTTACAACCGACTGCACGGGGCAGTTTCATTATTTCCGCGTCCACCCTTCGGTCTCCACTCCCCACCCGCTGCCAGTTCGCGCTTCAGCCTTCCGACGCCCCCAGTCCAGGAGGTTTACGCCAAATGCCGGACATAGTTACGCCAAATGCCGGACATAGCTACGCCAAATGGCGGACATAGTTACGCCAATTGGCGTAACAAGCATCAAGGAAAGGCTATTGATACCACAACCCACTGATTATCAACGTCTGGAGCAAGCACAGCAGAGGCTCTCCACCTAAATTCGTGAAATTCACAATATAAAACGTCTTTCGGCGTTATCCTCAAGATATGACAAAGAAAATACTCTTCCTCCTCATATGTCTCACCACGGCCGTCAAAGTGAGTTCCCAAAGTTTCACACTTCAAGGCCGCGTGACCGACGAAGACAATAACCCCGTGGAATTTGCCTCGGTGGTGGCGCAGGGCAAGGTGGCCCTCACCTCACTCAAGGGAGAATACAGCCTCACGCTACGTTCTGCCGACTCCGTGGTCGTCAAATTCTCCATGCTGGGCTACAAGACCAAACGGCGTGTGCTCATCCGTCCCAAAGGGCGGCAAACATTGCATGTGACGCTCTTCAGCGACGAAAAGACGCTCAGTGAGGTGAACATCACGGGGCAGCGCATCGAGACGGGCCAAACCCAGCACATAAAGACCGATGGGCTCAAGAGCGCTCCCAGCACCACGGGCAATGCCGTAGAAGAGCTCATCCAAAGCCAGGCGGGAGTATCGACCCACAGCGAGCTCTCCTCACAGTACAACGTGCGCGGCGGCTCATTCGATGAGAACAGCGTCTACATCAACAACGTGGAGGTCTTCCGCCCCTTCCTGGTGCGCAGCGGACAGCAGGAGGGACTCTCGGTCATCAATCCCGACCTGGTGGAAAAGATCGGCTTCTCTACGGGCGGCTTCGAGGCTAAATACGGCGACCGCATGGCTTCGGCGCTCGACATCACCTACCGCCAGCCCAAGCGTACCGAGGGCAATGTTAGTCTGAGTCTTCTCGGGGCAAGCGCCTATGTGGGACTCAAGGGCAAGAAGTTCACCTGGAGCAATGGACTGCGCTATAAAACCACCAAGTATCTGCTGGGCTCGCTGGAAACCAAGGGAGAATACAAGCCCGACTTCCTCGACTATCAGACCTATCTCGCCTACCGCCCCAACAAGCGGTGGAAAGTGGACTTCATCGGCAACATCAGCGACAACCATTACCACTTTGTGCCTGAGGACCGCGAGACCAGTTTCGGTACACTGCAGAACGTGAAGTCGTTCCGCGTCTACTTCGACGGACAGGAGAAAGACCTCTTCCGCACCTTCTTTGGCACCATCGGCATCACCCGCATGCTGGGCGATTCCACCTCCGTCTCCCTCCTCGGTTCAGCTTTCTCCACCAAGGAACAAGAGCGCTACGACCTGCAAGGACAATACTGGCTCACACAGACCGAGACCAGTGAGAACCTCGGTGTGGGCACCTATTTCCAGCATGCCCGCAACTATCTCAACGCCGATGTGCAGAGCATCAAACTCATGGCCCAGCACACCACCCGGCGCCACCATATCGAGGGCGGACTCACCTTCAAGTTCGAGCATATCACCGAGAACTCCGTGGAATACGAGATGCGCGACTCCAGCGGCTACAGCATCCCTCACACCGGCAAGGACCTCTACATGATTTACTCCATGCGCGCCAAGAACACCCTCAATGCCAACCGCATAGAGGCCTATCTGCAAGACACCTACCGCTTCAGCAGCCATGAGGGGGGCACGCTCTACACGCTCAACTACGGCCTGCGCCTGGCGCACTGGAACTTCAATAAGGAGACGCTCCTCAGTCCGCGCGTCTCGCTCGGCATCATCCCGGCCTTCAACCAGAACCTCACTTTCCGCTTCGCCACCGGACTCTACTATCAAGCCCCCTTCTTCAAGGAGCTCCGCGACACTACCACCGTCAACGGCATCACCTACGCCCGGCTCAACGAGAAGGCCAAGAGTCAGCGCTCCATCCATTTCATAGCCGGCGCCGACTACCGCTTCAGGGTGAACAACCGGCCCTACAAATTCACGGCTGAGGCTTACTACAAGGCACTTTCCAACCTCGTGCCCTACAGCGTTAACAATGTGAAGGTGGTCTACTATGGCGACAACATGGCCAGCGGTCATGCCGCAGGCCTCGACCTGAAGCTCTTCGGCGAGTTCGTTCCGGGCACCGACTCATGGGTCAGCCTCTCGCTCATGGACACAAAAATGAAGCTCAACGGCAAGAGCATCCCGCTGCCCACCGACCAGCGATATGCTGTCCACCTCTTCTTCACCGACTACTTCCCCGGTACCGACCGTTGGAAAATGTCGCTCCGCCTCACCTATGCCGACGGCCTGCCCTTTTCGGCTCCACACCGCGAACTCGAGAACAACACCTTCCGCGCACCAGCCTACAAGCGGGCCGACATGGGCATGAGCTACCGTCTGCTCAACAACGAGCGCAAGGAGAGCAAGTCGATATTCCGCAATATCTGGCTCGGCCTCGACTTGCTCAATCTCTTCGGTATCAACAATGTGAACTCCTACTACTGGATTACCGACGTCACGGGACAGCAATATGCCGTACCCAATTATCTCACGGGAAGACAATTCAACGCCCGGGTGCGCTTCGAGTTCTGAGCCCGTCGGCTAAGCCCCATCACTCTGAAAGACTTATGACTACCCTCTTCCCCCTCTCGCTCCCTAAGAAAATCCGCCGCACTGCCACCGTTCTTATCCTGCTGTCGGCAAGTGTGTCGGCTATGGCCCAGCGCCACATCATCTACGCCGACGACGTAGCCTCGCTTACAGTCACGGCGGGCGACGACTGGCTCTCACTGCCCGTCACACAGCTCGGCGGCGAGCCTATACACATCGGCTTCGACGTGTTCACCCACGAGCGCCGGCGCTACACCTACAAACTGGAGCACTGCGAAGCCGACTGGTCGGCATCCACACAGCTGCTGACAAGCGACTTCGTGGCCGGCTTCGCCGAAGGCAACACCATTGAGGATGGAGAAGAATCACTCAACACCAATGTGCTCTACACCCACTACAGCCTCCAGCTGCCCAATAGCAAGTGTGCCTTCACCCGAAGCGGCAACTATAAGCTGACTGTCTGCGACGACGACAACAACGGCGAGCCCGTGCTCACAGCCTGCTTCATGGTGACAGAACCGCTCATGGGCGTCAGCATGCAGGCAACGACCAACACCGACATCGATGTCAATGTTACCCACCAGCAGGTTGGTCTCACGGTGAACTACGGAGGCCTGCGCGTGACCAATCCTCAAGAGCAACTGAAGACGGTGGTCCTTCAGAATGGGCGGTGGGACGACGCCCGCGTAAACGCCAAGCCCCAGTTTGTCATGGCCGACGGGCTCCGCTGGGACCACTGCCGCAACTTCATCTTCGATGCCGGCAACGAGTACCGCAAGTTCGAGATGCTCGATGTCGACCACACCACCATGGGACTGGAGACGCTCCATTGGGACGGCAACAACTATCACGCCTACGTCTGGACCGACGAGCCGCGGCCCAACTACGTCTTTGCCAACGATGCCAACGGCGCTTTTCTCATACGCAACAGCGACAACTCGGAAATCGACTATACCTGCGACTACCTGCTCACCCACTTCCGGCTGAAGAGCCCGAGACAGAACGGGCGCGTCTTCCTCAATGGAGCCTGGACCTACGACAGCTTCCTTCCTCAATACGAGATGCAGTGGAATGACAGCTCAAAATGCTATGAAGCCACGGTGAGGCTCAAGCAGGGCTACTACTCCTATCAGTATCTGCTGGTCGACAGTCAGGGACAAGCCGTCCACTTGCCCAGCGAGGGCAACTTCTATCAGACCGAGAACACTTATCAGGCCCTCGTCTACTATCGCGAACAAGGCGGCCGTTCCGACCGCCTTGTAGGCTATGCAAGTGTGAGAATCAAGTGATAGGCAGTCAGTAGGTCTGATGCTTCTCCGCCCACTCGTCGTTGCCGCGGATGATGAAGCTGTCGCCCCCATCGCCCGAACTGAAGAAATTGCCCGTGAAGACGTACTTCTGCTTCACCACAGCGGGCACGTCGTCGAACTCCTTTTCTGCTATCTTCCGCTTGTCTTTATCCAGGGCCGTCACCGTGACCTTCAGCTTATCGGAGTTGGCACGGGGGAAGGTGAAAATAGTGTAGGACGACTTTCCCTCATAGGCTCCGGCCTCCACATTGAAATCCTCTGTCTGCCGGGAATTCACACAGCCCACACCGGCCACCGCGTCGAGTGTGGAACTGCCACCCGTATAATGGAACTCCATCACCTTCACGTCGGCCGGTGTGGCATCTTCAATGTCAAGACGGAAGGCAGCCACAGCACGTTCCAAATCCACCGTGAGGCTGCTGTCGCCTGTCACATTAAGCCGGCGGCAGGCATAGAAGGTGTCGGTAATTTTATTCTTATAGAATCTGATGGAATCGGGTCTTGTAATCGTGGCTGCTCCATCACCCCGGTGACCCAGTATCACCAGCGTGTAGACGCCTTTGGCCATCTTTAGCTCGAAGTGCCCGAAGCTATCGTCCTTTCTTTCCATGCTTAGGGTTCTCACTTTTGAATTGCCCTCGAAGAGAGCCACATCCAGTCGCGTGCACAACTCCCCGATAGGCTTCATCTCACCCTGTCGCTTCATACCGAAAGGCACCTGCGCATAGTTGCTACCGATGTTCACCGTGAGCCTCACCATATCCTTTCCCTCAGCATCGTCCTCACCCACTGGCTTCTCACACGAGAAGCAGCACAGCAGAACGAAGAACAGTAGCCCTAAGCCATAACTAAATCTCAGTCTTTCCATGATTCATCTATTTAGGTTCAACCTTGCAAAGATATAACTTACCATCGGCGAAGACAAGCTGGATAGGCGAAAACAAGAGCGGTTTAACATGATTTAACGGCCATCTCTGACATGGAACTACAAAGGTCGTCGTACTGGCCTAATCAAAGGGGAAGGCCACTCTCCTCTATCGTCACCCACCCTCAGCCCCACTCCATTACCGCCCATCCGGCACAGCCTTCGGAAAATAAAGGTCGCAAAGTTTGGACAAACCGAAAAGACTCATTATTTTTGCAGGGCAAAGCCCCACATCGACAGTGATTCAGGGGCGTTAAAACACGAATTATGGCAGACAACACCCTGGAGACCCTCTATGCCCAGATGTTCGCTGGCATAGCTGAACTCATCAATGGTGAGGGGGGCGGCGGCCGGCTGCAAGGCCTGACGCTCAATGAGGAAGGCACAGCCGTCATAGCAGAGCTGCGGGCGGAGACACCCGCTTTCCTCACCTCACTGCTCGAAGAAATCAAGGACGAAGTGCGGCAATGGCGCGTGAATCCTTTTAACGGCATAGCCCTCACCGACAACCGGCACCTGGAGTTCACGCTCAAGCCCGACAACGAGATTGAGCGTCTCTACCGGGAAGCCGGACTTTAAGTCCGACAACAGTTCTCAAGTTCATCCACCTATCCACATTCAATCATTCCACCATTATGTCAACAAGAACCGTACTTATCACCGGAGCCACCAGTGGCATCGGTGAAGCCTGCACAAAGCGATTTGCCGAAGGAGGCTACCGCCTTATCATCACTGGCCGCAACGAGCCGAAACTCAACACGCTCACCCAGCAACTGCAGAGCCAGGGCAGCCAGGTGCTACCGCTACTCTTCGACGTGAGAGACCGCGACGCTGCCAAGCGCGCCGTGGAGAGCATCACTGCCGAATGGAAACCCATCGACGTGCTTATCAACAATGCCGGGCTGGCCCGCGGACTGGAACCGGAGTATGAAGGCAACTTTGATGACTGGGACCAGATGATAGACACCAATATCAAGGGACTGCTCACCATGACGCGCCTCATCGTGCCCGACATGGTGAAGTGCAACCACGGTCACATCATCAACATAGGCAGCGTGGCCGGCGATGCCGCCTATGCCGGAGGCAATGTCTACTGTGCCACCAAGTCGGCCGTAAAGGCCCTCACCGACGGTCTGCGCATCGACGTGGCCCCCACGAAGCTGCGCGTCACCAACATCAAGCCCGGCCTTGTGGAAACCCACTTCTCCGACGTGCGTTTCCACGGCGACAAGCAGCGTGCCGGCAAGGTGTACGAAGGCATCCAGCCCCTCACTGGCGACGACATTGCCGACGTGGCTTTCTATGCCGCCAGCGCTCCTGAGCATGTACAGATAGCCGAGGTGCTCGTGCTGGCCACCCATCAGGCCAACGGTACGGTTATCCACAGGCAATAGACGGCAGAGCGAAGCCCGTGGAAGAGCAGCGGATGTCGGAGGCTTTCAGCAAACTGCCGTTCCCCGTTGTGGCCTGTGTAGGCAACCACGACTACTACACCGGCATCGCTTCACAATTGAGCTCGATCATCAGCCCTACCATTTGGAAGAAGCCGAGCAGAATGGTATCGACTTCGAGTTTTCCGGTCATACCCATCATGGGCAAGTGTGGCCCATCAGCTGGATAACAGACGCCATCTACGAGAAAGCCTTCGGACCGCTGCAGAAAGGCCGCACCCAATACTATATGAGCTCAGGCCTCGGCATCTGGGGCGCCAAGTTCCGCATCGGTACACAGTCGGAATACATTATGCTGCACGTCAAGCCCTCAAATCGGCAGTGCCTCACAAAGAAGCTGCAGTAAAAAAAAGCCCGTCCTTTTCTTTGTCAATTCATTCGTTTGCACTATCTTTGCCTTACGTATTTAAACTAAGTCTATGATAATCGATTTCAGTAAAATTAAGGAGGAAAAAATAGAGGGCTTCAAGGGCGGAAAAGGTCTGCTCGTGACCCACAACTACGTCGACGAGAAGGTGCGCATCATGCGTTCCACCCTCACCCCCGGCGCTTCCAGCGGCAATCATCTGCACGGTGAGAACTGCGAGGTGATTTACGTGCTGAGCGGCAAGATGACGTTCCATTGCGATGGCATCACCGAGGAGTGCATTGCCGGGCAGGTGCACTATTGTCCCAAGGGACATGAACACTGGTTCGAGAATCTCACCGATCAGAATGTTGAATATTTTGCAGTAGTAGCAGAACATCATTAACACTATGGATAAAATCATCACAATGGGCGAGATTATGCTCCGCCTGTCGCCCGAGGGCTTCAACCGTTTCGTGCAGGCCGAACAGTTCGACGCTGTCTATGGCGGGGGCGAAGCCAACGTGGCCGTAAGCCTGGCCAACTATGGTCACGAAGTCTACTACGTTACGAAGCTACCCGAGAACGACATTGCACAGTCGGCCATCAATTCGCTGCGCCGCTTTGGTGTGCGCACCGACTACATCGCGCGCGGCGGCAACCGCATAGGCATCTACTTCATGGAACGGGGCTCGGCCATGCGTCCGAGCAAGGTGGTCTACGACCGCGCCCACTCAGCCATAGCCGAGGCCGAGGCAAGCGATTTCGACTTCGACCACATCTTCAGTGATGCCCGCTGGTTCCACTTCACCGGCATCACCCCTGCCCTCTCCGACAAGGCCGCCGAGCTGACGCTGGAAGCCTGCAAGGCCGCCAAGCGCCACGGCGTGACCATTTCGTGCGACCTCAACTTCCGCAAGAAGCTCTGGACGCCAGAGAAAGCGCGCAGCGTGATGCGCCCGCTCATGGAATATGTCGACGTCTGCATCGGCAATGAGGAAGACGCCGACCGCTGTCTCGGCTTCAAGCCCGATGCCGACATCAATGCTGGCCACACCGATGCCGATGGCTATAAGCAGATATTCCGCGAGATGGCCCGGCAGTTCGGCTTCCGCTATGTGGCCAGCACGCTCCGCGAGTCGTACTCGGCCTCTCACAATGGGTGGAAGGCCATGATTTACGACGGGCAGACCTTCTATGAGTCGCGCCATTACGACATTACACCCATCGTCGACCGCGTGGGCGGAGGCGACTCCTTCGCAGGCGGGCTCATTCACGGACTGCTCACCAAGACCACTCAAGGCGAAGCCCTGGAGTTCGCTGTGGCCGCATCGGCACTGAAGCACACCATCAACGGCGACGTCAACATGGTGAGTGCTGCCGAGGTGGAAGCCCTCGCCGGTGGCGATGCCTCAGGCCGTGTGCAGCGCTGAGCACCTCACGCAGACAATCCTCACAGTGCTCCCACTGCCGCAAGGCGTGAGGGGCACTGTGAGTATCCTGAACTAACACAAACCCAATAACACAACATGAAGAATCTGTTCGATATTACAGGCCAGGTGGTAGTCATCACGGGCGGCACAGGCATCTTAGGACGTTGCCTCGCCCACTACCTGGCAAGTCAGGGAGCCAAAGTGGCCATCCTGGCGCGTAGAGAGGAATTAGGCCATCAAATCGTGGAAAACATCCGTAAGGAAGGCGGCGACGCCCTCTTCTTGAAGACCAATGTCATGGACAAGGCGATGCTGGAGCAGAACCTCAGCGATGTGCTCGCCCGCTACGGGCGTGTGGACGCCCTGCTCAATGCGGCAGGCGGCAATATGCCGGGAGCCACTATACCGCCCGACAAATCATTCTTCGACCTCAATCCTGACGATTTCAAGAAGGTGATGGACCTCAACCTCATCGGCACGGTGCTGCCCACTCAGGTGTTTCTCCATCCCATGGCCGAGCAGGGCACCGGCGCCATTGTCAACTTTTCGTCGATGTCGGCTTTCCGCCCGCTCACCCGCGTGGCAGGCTATGGAGTGGCCAAAGCCGGCGTGAGCAATTTCACCGCCTACATGGCTAAGGAGGTGGCCTCAAAATTCAGTCCCCATATCCGCGTCAACGCCATCGCCCCAGGCTTCTTCCTCACCGACCAGAACCGGTCGCTGCTCACTAACCCCGACGGAAGCTGGACCCAGCGTGGCCACGACATCATCCACCAGACGCCCATGGGACGCATGGGTGAGCCCGAGGAGCTCTGCGGCACCATCCACTATCTCATCAGCCCTGCCTCGGAGTTCGTCACAGGCACCGTGGCCGTCGTCGACGGGGGCTTCAATGTGTTCTCCATATAATAATAAGGTAAACAATGATACTCTGTAATCAGTCATTCCGCTGGTACGGCCCCAACGATCCGGTGTCGCTGCACGACATCCGTCAGGGCGGAGCACGCGGTGTCGTCACAGCCCTGCATCACATCCCTAACGGCGAGGTGTGGAGTGTGGACGAGATCATGAAACGAAAACGCGAAATCGAGGCTGCCGGTCTGGAATGGTCGGCCGTGGAGAGTGTGCCCGTGCATGAGCACATCAAGACGCAAACGGGCCACTATCTCACTTACATCGACCACTACAAGCAATCGCTGCGCAACCTCGGACAGTGCGGCGTACGTGTGGTAACCTACAACTTCATGCCCGTGCTCGACTGGACCCGCACGGACCTGTCCTACCCCATGCCCGACGGTAGCCGGGCACTGCGCTTCGAGCGCGCCGCCTACATGGCCTTCGACCTCTTTATCCTGAAACGGCCCGAGGCCGAGGCTGAATATTCGGAGGCCGACAAGCGCAAGGCCTACGAGCGCTTCAAACAGATGAGTGAGGTCGACAAAGCACTGCTCACCCACAACATGATTGCCGGCTTGCCCGGTGCCGAGGAAAGCTTCACGCTCGATGAGTTCCGCAACGAACTGGCCCGCTATAAAGGCATCAGTCGCGAACAGCTTCGCAGCCACCTCATCGACTTCCTTCGTGAGGTGTGCCCCGCAGCCGAGGAGGCCGGCGTGAAGCTCGTCATCCACCCCGACGACCCGCCTATGCCCATTTTGGGGCTGCCCCGCATACTCAGTTCGGCTGCCGATTTCCAGGCTCTTGTCAATGCGGTGCCGAGTCCGGCCAACGGTCTATGTCTTTGCACGGGGTCGTTCGGAGTGAGTCCGGCCAACAACTGCATCGACATGATGCACCGCTTTGCCGAACGCATTCACTTCGTGCACCTGCGCAGTACAAAGCGCGACGCCGAAGGCAACTTCTATGAGGCCAACCATTTGGAAGGCGATATCGACATGTTCGGCATGATGAAGGCACTTTTGGAGGAGGAACAGCGACTCGGCGAGTCCATCGTGCTCCGCCCCGACCACGGACACCAGATGATGGACGATCTCAAGAAGCACACCAACCCCGGCTATTCCTGTCTGGGGCGCATGCGCGGACTGGCCGAGCTCCGAGGGCTGGAGATGGGCATTGCAAGAATGATGATGAACAATAAGAGATAAGCTATGGCTACATTCGACAAAATAGCAGTATTGCAGAAGATTGGGGCCACCGGTATGGTGCCCGTATTCTATCACGAAGACGCTGAGACCGCCAAGCAGGTGATTCGAGCCTGCTATGAAGGAGGCGTGCGTGCCTTCGAGTTTACTAACCGCGGTGACTTTGCCCACGACGTCTTTGGCGAGGTGGTGCGCTGGGCGCGCAAGGCTTGTCCTGAGCTTGCCTTAGGTGCCGGTTCTGTAGTCGATGCACCCACAGCCTCGCTCTATATCCAGTTGGGCGCCGACTTCATTGTCGGTCCACTCTTCAACCCGGAGATTGCCAAGGTGTGCAACCGCCGCTGCATTCCTTACACGCCAGGCTGCGTCACGGTGTCGGAGGTGGGCTTCGCCCAGGAAGTAGGCTGCGACCTCATCAAGATCTTCCCGGGCAGCATCGTCGGTCCCGGCTTGGTGAAGAGCCTTCTGGCTCCGATGCCATGGACCAAGATAATGGTCACAGGCGGTGTGTCGCCCGAGGCCGACAACCTCTCAAAATGGTTTCATGCCGGGGTCTACTGCGTCGGCATGGGTTCGAAGCTCTTCCCTGCCGAGCGGATAGCAGCCGCCGACTGGAACTACATCACTGAGAAATGCCGCGAGTCGCTGGAATTCATCGCGAAAGCACGCAAACAGAACTAAATATTTGACACTATGATACGCAACTTTATGGACAGCGACTTCCTCCTCGAAACGGAGACAGCGCGAAGGCTCTTCCACGAGCATGCCGAGCACATGCCCATCATCGACTTCCACTGTCACCTCAACCCGAAGGAAATTGCAGAGAATCACCGCTTCCGTTCCATCACAGAGCTATGGCTCGGAGGCGACCATTATAAATGGCGGGCCATGCGCGCCAACGGTATCAACGAGCGATTCATCACCGGCGATGCCACAGACTGGGAAAAGTTTGAAAAGTGGGCCGAGACGATGCCCTACCTGATGCGCAACCCACTCTATCACTGGACACACTTGGAACTGCGCACGGCTTTCAACATTGAAAAAGTGCTCAACCCCGACACGGCACGCGAAATCTACGATGAGTGCAATGAGAAGCTGCAATCGCCCGAATACTCGGCACAAGGCTTCATGAAGCGCTTCCACGTGGAGACGGTATGCACCACCGACGACCCCGCCGACTCGCTGCAGTACCACCAGCAGCTGCGCCATGACCACTTCGACATAGAAGTGCTTCCGGCCTGGCGCCCCGACAAAGCACTCGACATTAGCCACGGCCCGGAATACAGGGACTACCTGAAGAAGCTGTCGAAGGCAAGCGGCATTGACATCCGCACCTATCAGGACCTCATTGACGCGCTACAAAACCGCCACGACTTCTTTGCCGAGGCCGGATGCCGTCTCTCCGACCATGGACTCGCACATTTCTATGCCGAAGACTACACCGGAGTGGAGGTGAGCGACATCTTCGACCGTTTCATGGCCGGCGAGCAACCCAGCAGGCATGAGACCGAGCAGTTCCGCTCCGCTCTGCTCTATGAACTGGCTGTCATGGATGCCGAGAGCGGCTGGGTGCAGCAGTTCCACTATGGCCCGCTGCGCAACAACTGTACACGCCTGTTCCAACAGTTGGGCCGCGACATCGGATGCGACTCCATGGGCGACGACCGCACAGCCAACTCCATGGCCCGCTTCCTCGACCGGCTTGACCGCCGTGGCCGACTGGCCAAGACCATCATCTACAATCTCAACCCGGCCGACAACCACATGGTGGCCTCCATGATAGGCAACTTCCAGGATGGCAGTTGCCCGGGCAAGATGCAATGGGGAGCTGCTTGGTGGTTCGCCGACCAGAAACTGGGCATCGAAGATCAGCTCAACACGCTGTCGATGCAGGGCCTCTTGAGCCGCTTCGTAGGCATGCTCACCGACTCGCGGTCCTTCCTCTCCTACCCCCGTCATGAATATTTCAGACGCATCCTCTGCAATCTCATAGGGCGCGACGTGGAGAATGGTGAGCTGCCATCAACCGAGATGAACCGCATCGGACAGATGGTAGAGGACATCTGTTATTATAACGCGAAACACTATTTCCAGTTCTGAAGCCCGTCATCCCCTGCCCCCCTAAAGGAGTGGGCTGAGAGCTGACCCACTCAGACATAGACCAACTTCATCAATATGAAATCAGCTTCATTAAGCTTCCTCGTGCGCAGAGTTACCTCCGGCTTAATATTCCTATTCGCAGCAAACGCTATCATGGCACAAAGCAACGGCTACACCCTGGGAATTGGAAAATATCCGGGACGCCCCTCCGAGAACTTCTCACCCTCGATGGCACCCTCGGCAACCTATCGCAATCTGGCTTTCCGCCGGATGGCTGTCGCCTCATCGTCCTACGATTTCAACCTCACAGCCCAACTCGTCACCGACGGCATCAGCGACCGACAGTCGCCATCATGGCTCGAAGCCTTCACTGGCAGAGGTGCCGTGAGCAGGGAACAGCGCGAGATGGCCTTCGACGACAATTTCTCCAGCATGGTGGTGCCGGCCGATGATGGCGTTGCCTTCGTCAGCTTCACCTGGCATCAGATGATGGTGAGTTTCGACGAGGTGCGTGCCTACACATCGGTGACCTTCAACAAGCAACTGTCGGACGGACGCTATGAGGCACAGCTTCAGACCTCTGCCGACGGCCGCAACTGGATTACCGTGGACACTGCAACCGGAATGGCCACCGACAGTGTGGGCAGTGGCGACAGCAAGGTATGCCCGATGGACAAGAGTGACGACAACCGATACGCTAAACGCCAGACCGGAATGCGGTTCCGGCTGTCGCACTCCGTGCGCACCGCCCATCTGCGACTCCTAATGCACATGAAAGGAGCCGACCACTGGCATGTGACGGGCATAGAGCCTTTTGTGGCAGGAAGGCTGCAGGACGCACTGCCCTCGCAACATTTCGGCAGCGCATGGAAGAGCGGGCAGGGCAAGCAACAATGGATTTACGTCGACTTGGGCAGCAAGTCGAGCTTCGACAAGGTGATGCTCACCTGGTTGCAGCAACCGCAGTCGGCCGTCATTGAGACCTCCGATGATGCCGTCAACTGGACAAAGCTCTGCACCGTGCCGCATTTCACGGCCATGGGCACACAGACAGTGGGCTGCCGGGGCGAGGCCCGATACGTAAGATTGCTGATGAACCAGGAAGCCGACAGTGGCATAGAGCTCTCCGAGCTAAAAGTGATGGGCCGCGGTGGCTTGCTGCCTGTGGCCCACAACATGGAAGGCTTGAAGAGAGGGCGTTTCTCGCTGGCCGGAGGACAATGGCAACTGCAGCGCGCCTCGGAGGTGAAGGCCACAGGAGCCCAACTGTCGACTACGGCCTTCAAGCCACACAACTGGATTCCCGCTACGGTGCCGGGTACAGTACTCACTAGCTTAATTAACATCGAAGCTGTGCCCGACCCCAACTATAGCAGCATGATTGAGCAAATCAGCGACTCCTACTTCCGTTCCGACTTCTGGTACCGCGACTTATTCCGCGTGCCTGCACAGATGGCCGGCAAACGCATTTTCCTGCATTTCGACGGCATCAACTGGAAGGCCGAGATATGGCTCAACGGCCGTAAGATAGACTTCATAGAGGGTGCCTTCAAACGTGGCAACATCGACGTGACTCCCTATCTGAAACAGGGCGACAACGCGCTGGCCGTACGCATCGTCCACAACGCCCATTACGGGGCTGTGAAGGAGAAGACCCGCTACACTACACAGCTCAACGGAGGTATCCTCGGGGCCGACAATCCCACCATGCACGCTTCCATCGGTTGGGACTGGATAACCACTGTGAGGGGCCGCAACATAGGTATTTGGGATGATGTCTATCTCACAGCAAGCGGCGACGTGACCGTGTCCGACCCCTACGTAAAGTCGCTGGTGAGTCAGCCCGACACCCTGGCCAGCATCACTCCCTCGGTGTTCGTGCGCAACCACGCCAACCACATAGTGACAGGCACTCTCACAGGATGGGTGGGCCCCTTGAAAGTGGAACAGACCGTGAGTCTGGCTCCCGGCGAAGAGCGCGAGGTAGCCTTCAGTGCAGAACAGTTCCCCCAACTGAAGAACCAGCGCCTGCATCTGTGGTGGCCCAACGGCTACGGCGAACCCTACCTCTATGATGCAGGATTCAGTTTCAGCACCAACGGTCAGCTATCCGACTCACTGCACTACCGTGCCGGCATCCGACAGTTCAGCTACACCGACAAGGATACACGCCTGCGCATCTTCTGCAACGGTAAGCGTATCGTGCCCCTGGGTGGCAACTGGGGCTTCAGCGAGCAGAACCTGAACTTCCGCTCCCGCGAATACGAAGCCACTGTGGCCTTCCACCGCAACCTGAACTTCACCATGATTCGCAACTGGGTGGGCATGATCGGTCAGAAGGCCTTCTACGATGCCTGCGATGCCAACGGAATCCTCATCTGGCAGGACTTCTGGCTGGCCAATCCCTACGACGGACCTAATCCCTACTACGACAACATGTTCCTCAACAATGCCTACGACTACGTGCGCCGCATCCGCAGTCATGCTGCTATCGGTCTCTATTGTGGCCGGAATGAAGGCAACCCGCCTGTGAGCCTCAACCCACAGCTGGAGAAGGACGTTGCACAGTTGGCATCCGGAACCATCTACATCCCCAACTCGGCCCATTATGGCGTGAGCGGCGAAGGTCCCTACAACCTGCATCCTGACCGCGACTACTTCAAGCTGCAAAGCGGCAAGCTACATTCCGAGCGCGGCATTCCCAACGTGATGAGTATTGAGAGCATGAAGCGCACCTTCAGTCCCGACTCGCTCTGGCCGCAGTCGGCCGAATGGGGACAGCACGACTTCACCCTCTACGGCGCCCAGCGTGCTGCCACCTTCAACGCACTCATGGAAGAAGGATTCGGCACCATGCACAATGCCGAAGAATTTGCCACCTACGCTCAACTGCTCTGCTACAACGGCTACAGAGCCATGTATGAAGGCGAGCACAAGTACCGCATGGGCCTGCTCTCCTGGATGAGCCACTCCTGCTGGCCCAGCATGGTGTGGGACACCTACGACTACTACTTTGATACTCCTGCCGGATACTATGGCGCCAAAAAGGCCTGCGAATCGCTACACATACAGTGGAACGCTTACACGGACAGCATTGAAGTGGTGAACCTCGGTGTGGGCATGCGGAAAGGCCTGCAGGCGAAGGCAAGCATCGTGGGACTGTCGGGCAAGGTGCTCTGGCAGCAACAAACCACAGTCGACTCTGAGGACGACTCGACTCTGAAACTCTTCAAGCCCGAAGTGCCACAGGACGTGGAACCGGTCTTCCTGCTGCGTCTGGAACTCTGCGACGGTCAAGACAAAGTGCTCTCAACGAACACCTATATCCGGGGACGCAAGACCGACCACTATGAGGCGCTGCGCACGATGGCCAAGGCTACGGTGGCTGTGGATAACCTCACTGCTGAATCCACTGCCGCAGGCTCAAAACTGACTATGACCCTGCGCAACACTTCTGACAGTCCTGCCATGATGACAAGACTCAACCTGAAGGGCAACGACGGTGAACAGATACTGCCAGCCTTCTACTCCGACAACTTCCTCGTGCTTCTGCCCGGAGAGAGCCGCACTGTGAGCGTCAGTTATCGCAAGGAGGACAGCCGGGGCTGCACACCAGTGGTAGAGGTGAGCGGTATCAATGTGAAGAAGACTTCGATAACACTGTAACGCATCTAAACAGAATAAGTTACAGAAATGGAAAAGCCCTACTGAGAGCACTTGGCTCTCAGTAGGGCTTTCTTATAAAGCATCGCCCAAAGACAGAATATCAGCTTCGAGAGATGGTTTAAAGGATGGAATCAGTCCCTATTTGGAGTATCCCACTTCTTGGTCTGCTGGCAGTCGACTGACAGCGTCTGATCACCCACCTGGATACGGAACTCGCCAGCCTCGAGAATCCATTTGTTGTCGAAGCCTACGAAAGCAAGGTCGGAGGCCTTCACAGGCAACGTCACAGTCTTGGTCTCACCCGGCTGAAGGTCAATCTTGTCGAAGGCTCTCAAGCGACGATTGTCGGGTGTAAGCGAGGCAACGAGATCAGAGCTGAAGAGCAGCACACTCTCCTTACCCTCACGCGCACCGGTGTTGGTGACATCGACCTGGAAAGTCAGGACATCATCGGCCGAGAACTGCGTCTTGTCACAGCGCAAGTTGGAATACTTGAAGGTGGTGTAACTGAGGCCATAGCCGAAAGGCCACTGCACGCTCACATCAGCACTGTAGTTGTAGGCACCGCTCATGGTGCCCACCTGCTCGCAAGGCTTATAGTCGTAGTTGGTAAGTGCAGCTGAATAGCGCGGATAGGTGATGGGCAGACGGCCACTGAAATTCTTCTCTCCACTAAGCAGATTGGCCAAAGCGTCGCCTCCGTAGTTGCCCGGCAGTATGATGTCGACCACAGCTTGAGCAAGAGGTTCGATGTCGTTGACGAGTCGGGGACGTCCCTCGCTGAGTACCAGCACAACAGGCTTGCCCGTGGCAGCCAGTGCCTTCACAAGGTTACGCTGATTCTCCGAGAGGGCAAGGTCGTTGAGGTTGCCGGGAGTCTCACAGTAGGAATTCTCGCCAACACAAGCCAGCACCACGTCGACATTACGCGCAGCCTCTACCGCCTTTTCGATATCGGGCTTATTCTCCTCATACCATTGCCCATCATTATTATAGGTGACACCAGGCTCAAAAATCACATTGTCCTTTCCGAACTTCTGCTGCATGGCCTCAAGAATGGTGTTGCGCTCAGGATAGAACTCATCGGCATGGATGCCCTGCCAGTACATCGTCCAACCACCATTGAGACAGCGCATGCTGTTGGCATTAGGGCCTGTGACGAGCATCTTGACCCCTCGCTTCAGCGGCAGCACACTATTCTGATTCTTCAGCAGTATCAGCGACTGCTCGGCAGCATCGAGGGCGACAGCCTGGAACTCAGCACAGCCAAAGCGAGGATAGTCCTTCTTATCGAAGTTGGGGGTATCGAAGAGCCCCAGGCGGTACTTGAGCCGAAGCACCCGTCTCACGGCATCATCAATGCGGCTCATGCTCACCTTGCCCTCGTTGACCAGCTCCTTGAGCAGGTCGCAGAAGTCAGTGCTGTAGGGGTCCATCGACATGTCGATACCTGCATTGATGGCAAACATGATGGCTTCCTTCTTGTCTTTGGCCACATGATCGCGCTGCCAGAGGTTCACGATGTCGGCCCAGTCGGTCACCACGAGGCCGTCCCATCCAGTCTCCTGCTTGAGCCACTGCGTGAGCAACTTATAGTTGCAGTGGAAAGGCATTCCATTGTTGTTCTGCGAGTTTACCATCACCGAGAGAGCCCCGTTGCGGATAGCCTCCAGGAAGGGTGCGAAATGCTTCTCCCGCATATCTATGTCGGAAATGTGCGATGGCGTGCGGTCCTTGCCACTGGTGGGCACTCCATAGCCCATGAAATGCTTCATGCAGGCGGCTACATGGAATTTGTCAATATGGTTGGGGTCGCTGCCCTGGAAGCCGAGCACTGACTCACGTCCCATCTGCGCATTAAGATAGGCGTCCTCACCATAGTTTTCCCAAATGCGTGACCAACGTGGTTCACGGCCTAAGTCGACGACAGGTGCAAACACCCATGGCACATCGCAGGCCTTGGTCTCATAAGCTGAGATTTCGGAGCCTCGGCGCATAAGGGCGCGGTTGAACGTGGCTGCCATATTGTTGCCCTGTGGAAAGAGCGTGGCATGCTGGGTGTAGGAGGCTCCATGAATCTGGTCAAGACCGTAGAGGCAGGGAATGCCAATACTCTTGAGCGACTCCTTCTGCAGGCGCCTCACAAGCTTCTGCCACTGCTCTACGGTAGCGGCATGCCCGAGCGGAGTGTTGAGAATGGAGCCCACTTTGTACTTACCGATAACGTCCTGAAGCTTCTTCTCATCGAACTGGAAGTGATCCTTTACACTGTTGTCGGTTATCGACTCAATGGTGAGCTGGGTCATCTGCCCGATTTTCTCGTCGAGCGTAAGTTTCGACAGGAGCGTCTCTATCTTCTGCTCCATCTGTGGGTCAGAAGGGATGGCTGGGGGCTGTGCTTTAGCCGTCAGTGTGGCTGCAATGGCTAAGGTGGAAAGAACTGTTTTGTATTGCATAAGAATAATTTATAGGTTCCCGGCCCTGGTCTGGCCCAACAGCCGGGAATGAGGATTAAATTCAGAATTAACTGTTGAATAACTCCAGGGTCAGCGCTCCACAAAGGTGGTCACAGAAAGAGGCTCCAGCACGGCGCGTGCAGTTATCTCGCCCACGGGTTTAAGATTCTCGCCTTGTGTATCCGATGTACGGTAGCAGTTCCAATGGAGCACCCTGCCGCCCACCTTGAGCTGAATAGGTCGGAGTCCTTGTGCATAGTTGATGGCCACGACCACCCATCGGCCGTCAACATTCCGATAGGCCGACACCATCACCCCAGATGGATCAGTGGCGCCATCGGGCAAGACGCGGTCGCCTTCAGATACCGTCACATCGAAGCGTCGGGCGCCTGGACGGACGAAACGACTGAAATTGCCCACAGCCCAAAGGAGCTTTGAGTCTATGGCCTTTCCCGTACGCCAATTGTCATCGCTGAGAATGCGGATGAATGCATCCTTATAGTCGCTGCCAAGGGCACGCCACCATTGCCAGCTTTCGGCATTGCCATAGACGAGGTCATGGTGAATGATGCGGTCGACATAGAGGGCCGTACGCATCGACGTGTCGAAGAGCGCCCCCGTGCCTATCTCCTTGTCGTTGCTCATCATGCAAAGTTCTGACATCCACCATGCCAAATGGTGACGATGCATTAGGTCGCGCATCCGGATCCGGGTTTGTTTCAGTGATTCCAAGGGGGTGTCGGTCCAGTATCCATGAGCCATCATCACCGGTGCCACGCCGTACGTGCTGCCGAGGTAAGTAGCTGAACTGTCGGGATTGAAGAAGGTCTCGACCTCGTTGCCACGCATCCACCCGGCATCATGCGGCCCCCACACACAGCGCAGGTCACTGCTCTCAGGAATAGTGATGAGCGTGGTGATGCGACGCTTCTTGAATTCCTTCGACATCAAGCGTACGAGTCGGGCTATTTCTGCATTGGTAGCCGGTGAGCCTTCCTGCTTTGGACCCTGCCAGTTCCAGGCCCCGTCGGGTTCGTTGACCGGACTGATATAGTCGAAATGAATGCCGTCGTGGCGTTCAACACCTTGAATGACATCAGCCATAAAGTCGGCGGCCTTGCCGAAACAGTCGTCCTTCAGATTGATGGTTCCTCCACGGCCGGTGTTGGTGCCCAGTCCGTTTTTGGTAAAATAGACAGGCATCGAATTTAGGAAGGCCAGGAAGTGACTCACTCCACGCTCCTTAGCAAGTCGAAGGAATGAGCGCTGACCGGCTTGCTTATCCCAATCATAGGAGCCATCGGCACGGCGGAAGCATTCAGTGCGCGTCTGCCAGTTGATATGAGCACTGTCACCCTGTTCAGCACTGCCCGCTCCGAGGTTGAAGCGCCATAACGACAATCCTATGCCCCGAGGCTGTCCATTAGCGTCAACAGCAGTGCTGAAGAGCCAGTCGGCTATCTGCTCCTGCTGCTCTTTAGGCCACAGTCCTACAAAAGGCATGCTCCAAGCATCAGATGCGCCGAAATGGCGGACCACCTGCTCAGGATGCTCCACACTGACATTGTAGACACGTTCAGCTGGCGCCGCTGCATTACTCAGCAGAGAGCCCCACATACCGGTAAGAAGGACAAGAGTTTTCAACATCATAAGAGAATATAACTTTAAGAGTTAGAGATACCCAGGATTCTTATGTACAGACCTTCACCGACACTGTACTCCCTCATAGCGGACAACCTGAGGTCATGTCGTCGGTCTTCGATGGCCTATCTGAGTGCAAATATACACATTCATAATGGAAGGAGGAAAGAATTAAATGGAAATATATCAGGGAAATTAACTAAGCAGAGTGAAGTAAGGATGAACACAACAAAGCAAGCAGCAAGGACGAATAACCCCTCTGCATAAGTGGGACCGAGAAAAAAGAGAGGCGAAAAGTTTGCCATTCACAAGAATAGAACTAACTTTGCAGCAAGAGTCGGGAAAGAGACATCACGCTACAAGGCTCTTGAAGGGCTACAGGCCTCTTAGCCCGGCAAGCCTTCACGATATCAACACACCTATTTATGAAGAGAAGAATGCTCATGCTGCTCATGGCAGCCTTTTTGTTTGCACTGCCCACGAAAGCCGTGCTTAAGGAAGATAGTCTCATTAAGACGCTGTCTATTCTGCGGGTAGAGCTCACCAACTACTATAAAGAGCTCAACCAGCAGAGCGGTTTCATGAAAGATCAGCAGAACAGAGTGCAGAACGAGCTCATCGGCATCATGAACAAAAGCGATCAGAACGCCCTGATGCTCTATTCGCAACGGCCTGACAACATCTTCGACCAAGCCTATGCCTGCCATGAAGCCACAGAGCAGTTCGCGGAGTTCCAACGCAACGTGCTTCCATTTGCGGAATACGTGCGAAAGAACAAGTATGAGATAAGCCGCTACGACTCGCTCATCACGAATCTGAGCAACATGTTCACAGGATCGCTGACAACGCGCGAGCGCATCGACCGTAACGTCTGCCTGACGCTGGCTGTAAATATTCGGCACACACTGAAGGAAAACAATGAACAGTCGGGCGAGTATCTGCGTATCTACGAGAGTGTGGCCAGCCAGCTGCGCAACCTCAACGCTTATGCCAACAAGCGATACGCCAGTATCCAGCAGAGCATCTTCTACAATGGTGGCGACAACTACTTCAACGTGCTGCTCAACCTGGGTCAGGAACTACGGTCGACCACCAACTCCGTGGTGGAAAAATACCGGCCCCTGAAAAAAGTGAACTCGCAGTGGGACGTGCGTGTCATCCTCTCGCTATTCCTTATCCTTATAGCCTACGGCTTTTTGGCTTTTGGACTTAGTTTCATGGTCATCAAGCACCTGATTCCGAAACGATTCCGCACTAAGGATTTCATGGAGAAGCGCACCTGCATCATCCTCTCGTCCACAGTGCTCACCTTCGCCTTCCTGCTCATCATCCTTCGGTTCACCTACCAGAGCCAGAACTTCCTGCTCATGGCAAGCAACCTGCTCATCAGTTATGCGTGGCTGCTGAGCGTCATCCTCATCTCTTCGTTGCTGCGCCTCAATGGTCAGCAGATAAAGAGCGCCTTCCACATCTATGTGCCACTCATCGTGATGAGCTTCATCGTCATATCCTTCCGAATCATCCTCATCCCCAACGACCTGGTCAATCTTGTTTTTCCACCGATGCTGTTGCTTTGCGCCTACTGGCAATGGAGCGTCATCCAACGCCATAAAACCAATGTGCCGCGAAGCGACGTCTTCTTCTCCTATACTACGCTGCTCGTGTTTGTCTGCTCGGTGATTATGTCGTGGTCGGGATATACCCTGATGAGCGTACAGCTGCTCATCTGGTGGGTGATGCAGTTGAGCTGCATCCTCACCATCACCTGCGTCTCGGGATGGCTCAAGAACTACGCCAAAAAACGCAACTATGACAAGCAGTCCATCTTGAAGACATGGCCTTTCAATCTGGTTTACAAGGTCATTGTTCCCATGCTGTCGGTGTATTCCTTCATCCTCTCCATCTACTGGGCCGCTGACGTTTTCAATCTCAGCGACACGACCTGGCTGATATTCACCAAGCACTATATTGACACCAAGAACTTCTCTATGAGCATCTTCTCGCTCTGCCAGGTCATAACGCTCTATTTCATCTTCGCCTATCTCAACGACACGGGGAAGCAACTGCTGAAGCTCCACTTTAAGCGAAGCGACCGCGGAACAGCCTCGAGCCGTAACATGATGGCCAAGAATGTGCTCCAAATCCTTGTTTGGGGCATATGGCTGCTGGTGGTACTGAACATCTTCCATGTGAGCAACACGTGGCTGGTTGTAGTCTCAGGAGGTCTTTCCACCGGTATCGGATTCGCCATGAAAGATATCCTGGAGAATATCTACTATGGCATATCTCTCATGGCAGGCCGAGTGAAGATAGGCGACTATATCGTCTGTGACGGCATTCGGGGTAAGGTGAGCTCTATCAGCTACACCTCAACCATGATAGAAGCTATTGACGGTTCGGTTATCGCCTTTCAAAACAGTCAGCTCTTCACGAAGAACTATAAGAATATGACCAAGAACCACGGCTACGAGCTTGACGTGCTCGAAGTGGGCGTGGCCTACGGAGTGGACATCGCTAAGGTCAAGACTTTGCTCCGCGATGCACTTATGGGGCTCGACTGCGTCAACAAGGACAAAGGGGTGAACATTGTGCTCTACGGGTTTGGCGACAGCTCTATCACACTCAAGATTCTCGTCTGGGTGAATGTGTTCACCCAGTACACCGACGACGGAAAGATTCTGGAATGTGTCTACAATACACTGAATGAGAACCACATCGAGATACCCTTCCCACAGCGTGATATCCACATCATTCACCAAAGTCAAGAAGCATGATACGACAGCAGACATACAGTAAGTCTTCGGACTGGAAACACTACAACGTAGAAGACGAGGCTCCTCTCTTGGAATGGCTCCTGAAGCATGTCAGCTCGGAGAGCCGCACCAAACTGAAAGCCACACTTAAGGGCCGCGGTATCAGAGTGAACGGCAAGACCACAACGCAGTTTGACTTTGCTCTTCACCCTGGCGACCAGGTGGGCATCAGCCAGAAGAAAAAGGAAGAAGGACTGAATAACCGCTACGTAAGCATTGTATACGAAGACCGATGGCTCGTGGTGGTGAACAAGAACACCGGCATTCTCTCAATGGCTGCCGGTCACAGCACACTTAATGTAAAGACGGTGCTCGATGACTACTTCCACCGCACACGACAAAAATGCACAGCACATGTGGTGCACCGCCTCGACCGCGACACTTCGGGGCTTATGATATATGCCAAGGACAAGATTACGGAGATGGCGTTGGAAGCCGATTGGCACAACATCGTTTACGACCGTCGTTACATGGCAGTGCTGAGCGGTGAGATGAGCCAGGACGAAGGCACCATCGCGTCATGGCTGAAGGACAATAAGGCCTACTATACCTACTCCTCTCCTACCGACAATGGCGGCAAGTATGCTGTGACCCACTTTCATGTGCTCGACCGCACAGCCTATCACTCTCTCGTGGAATTCCGACTGGAAACCGGGCGCAAGAACCAAATCCGCGTCCATGCTGCCGACATGGGTCACCCCGTATGCGGTGATCAGAAATACGGAATCCCAGGCGACGACCCTATCCACCGGCTCTGCCTCCATGCTTGGATACTCTGCTTCGTCCATCCTGTCACCCACCGGCGATTGGAATTCAGCACACCTCTGCCGCCGCTTTTCAAGCTCTCTAACATAGAGAAAAGGAAATGATCGGGGCATCCTATTATCAAAACATAGCAAACAAACGATTATGAACAACCAATTCGCATTCTATCTACTCTGCCTCCTCGGCATTATCGTGGGAGTGGTTATTGTAAAAAAAGTGGCCAGCTGCCTCATCAAGGGAGTACTGCTGGCCATTATCATAGCTCTGCTGGCCTTCTTCTGGTTAGGCCAGTAGGGACACTGTCACCCACTAATCACGACGGAAGATGTCGCGCGTATAGACTTTCTGCTTCACATCATCCAGGCAACTGTCATAGCGGTTGGCGATGATGGCATTGCTCTCACGCTTAAAACGCTCAAGATCATTGACTACGGGACTGCCGAAGAAAGTGTCGCCATCGTGGAGTGTAGGCTCATAGACGATGACGTGAGCACCCTTGGCCTTGATGCGCTTCATTATGCCCTGAATGCTGCTCTGGCGGAAATTGTCACTATTGCTCTTCATCGTCAAACGATAGACTCCGATGGTGCACGCGTGTTCCGCCTTGGGATCATAATTACCCTGAGTGAAGTAATCATAGTAACCAGCCTTATGCAGCACCTGGTCGGCAATGAAGTCCTTGCGTGTACGGTTGCTGTCAACAATGGCCTGGATAAGATTTTCGGGCACGTCAGCATAATTGGCAAGCAACTGCTTGGTATCTTTGGGCAGGCAGTAGCCTCCGTAGCCAAAGGACGGATTGTTATAGAAGGAACCAATGCGCGGGTCAAGGCAGACACCACGTATGATGTCGGCCGAGCGCAACCCCTTGAGTTCGGCGTAGGTGTCAAGTTCATTGAAATAGCTCACGCGCAGGGCCAGATAGGTATTGGCAAAGAGCTTCACCGCTTCGGCCTCTGTTAGTCCCATGAAGAGCGTTTCTATGTCTTCCTTCAAGGCACCTTCATGCAGCAACCGGGCGAAGGTGTGGGCTGCAGCGTCCATCTCCACATCATCCTGAGGCCGTCCCACGATGATGCGGCTCGGATAGAGATTGTCGTAAAGCGCTTTGCTCTCACGAAGAAACTCCGGGGCGAAGATGATACGGTTGCAATGGTAACGAGACCTCACACTCTCGGTATACCCCACGGGAATGGTACTCTTAATCACCATGACAGCCTGAGGATTGACCTTCAGCACAAGCTCTATCACTTCCTCCACATGAGTGGTGTCAAAGAAATTCTTCTTCGGGTCGTAGTTTGTAGGAGTGGCAATCACCACGAAATCAGCATCGCGATAAGCATTTTCGCCATCCAACGTTGCCCTGAGGCGCAAAGCCTTATGAGCCAAATAATCTTCCACATAATCATCTTGGATGGGCGACTTACGGCTATTGATGAGTTCCACCTTTTCAGGAACCACATCAACGGCCACCACATCGTGGTGCTGACTCAACAATGTGGCGATGCTCATGCCGACATATCCTGTACCCGCCACGGCAATCTTCAAGTCTTCAAAGTTTCTCATATTCTTCTTTATGCCTAATACTCTTTATTATATGGATGCAAAGATAATGCAAACAAAGGAAAGGACAAAGAAAAAACAAGGCTTTTTTCTCAGTCGCCATCAGCCGCAGGGCAGACGGACTCACCCCATAAGGATGCCAACGACACATCCCGACAAACTGCATCAAGCAGAGACAACAGAGAGCTCAAATGGCTGAATGGAAGTACCAAGGACAGCCCCGCGGGGCTGAAGCATGAGTAACCTCGATCAAGCGACGACAGGAGCGCAGATCGGGGTTAGGACGTATCGGCAACTGACGTGCCCCGAGGGGGCATACGAGCACGAAGTGCGCAGAATCCTTCTCTATCCCACAACGGGCGTATAGTTAAGCTGTAGAGGTTATTGCCACGGACGGTCACTGACGTTTCACGGACTTCTCTATGTTCCAATGAGAAGATTTGTGGACGAGAGGCTGAATGGAAGAGGTGGGACGCACCGGCATACATAAAGAAAGAGGGTAGAAACCACAACTGGCCCTACCCTCTTGTTTCTATCTTGGTGGAGAGGAAACAATTACTTCTTCTCGTCCTTCTCCATCTTCTCCTTCAGCTTAGCAAGTACGTTGAGGTCACCCAGAGAGGTGCTTGCAGCCACATTGTTGATACCTGCTGTTTCCTGCTTCTTGCCGGCATTGTGCTTGCGGCCTGCATGAGGCTCTTCCTTGACATCCTCATAGGTGCGGCTATGAGAAAGGATGATGCGCTTGGTTTCCTTAACGAACTCTATCACCTTGAAGTCGAGCTCTTCACCGAGCTGAGCCTGAGTACCATCCTCCTTCACAAGATGCTTAGGAGTAGCGAAACCTTCACCGCCCTCATTGAGCGTGATGACAGCACCCTTGTCCATCATCTGGGTAATCTTACCGCGATGGATGGAACCCGGAGTATAGATAGTCTCATAGGTATCCCAAGGATTCGGCTCGAGCTGCTTGTGACCAAGGCTCAAACGACGATTCTCCTTATCGATTTCGAGCACCACAACATCAATGTCGGCACCAACAGTGGTGAACTCTGAAGGATGCTTAATCTTCTTGGTCCAGCTCAGATCGCTGATGTGGATAAGGCCATCAACACCTTCCTCGAGCTCAACGAAGATACCGAAGTTAGTGAAGTTGCGCACTCTTGCGGTATGACGGCTTCCAACAGGATACTTCTCCTCGATGCGCTCCCAAGGATCTTCCTTGAGCTGTTTCAGACCGAGGCTCATCTTGCGCTCCTCGCGGTCCAGACTCAGGATGACAGCTTCCACTTCGTCACCCACTTTGAGGAATTCATTGGCAGAACGCAGGTGCTGGCTCCAGGACATCTCGCTCACATGGATAAGTCCTTCGACACCGGGCTGAATCTCTACAAAAGCACCGTAGTCGGCCATCACAACCACCTTACCCTTGACGTGGTCGCCAACCTTGAGGTTAGGATCGAGCGAATCCCAAGGATGCGGAGTGAGCTGCTTCAAACCTAAGGCAATACGCTTCTTCTCCTCATCAAAGTCGAGAATCACCACCTTAATCTTCTGGTCGAGCTGTACAATCTCATGAGGATCGCTCACGCGGCCCCAAGAGAGGTCGGTGATATGAATGAGTCCGTCCACACCGCCAAGGTCGACGAACACACCATAGGAAGTGATGTTCTTGACTGTGCCCTCAAGCACCTGTCCTTTCTCAAGGTGAGAGATAATCTCCTTCTTCTGAGCTTCGAGTTCTGCCTCAATAAGAGCTTTGTGCGAAACAACGACGTTGCGGAATTCCTGGTTGATCTTCACCACCTTGAACTCCATCGTCTTGCCGACAAACTCGTCGTAGTCGCGTATAGGATGAACGTCGATCTGACTTCCGGGGAGGAAGGCCTCAATACCGAAGATGTCAACTATCATGCCGCCTTTGGTACGGCACTTGATGTAGCCCTGGATAACCTCGTCGTTATCCTTAGCCTCGTTGATGCGCTCCCAGCTCTTGCTGAGACGAGCTTTCTTGTGAGAGAGCACCAGCTGGCCCTTCTTGTCCTCCTGGTTCTCCACATAGACCTCAACCTTATCGCCAACCTTCAGGTCGGGATTGTAACGGAATTCAGAGGCGGGGATAATACCATCACTCTTGTAGCCAATGTTGACCACGACCTCTTTCTTGTCGATGGAGATCACCTCTCCCTCTACAACCTGCTGCTCAGCAATCTTGCTAAGCGTCTCGTCGTAGGCTTTCTCCAGACTCTGCTTGCTGGCCGAAGAGCTTGTTCCGTGCTCGTACTCGTCCCAGTTGAAGTCCTGCAGACCTTCGTTCTTTACTTCTGACATAATTTTAAATAAGTTATTAATTAATAAAGTTAGACTTTATGTGAATTAAATCTTCGGAGCCTGCTCCCATACCTTTCGGTCAGGCAGCACCCCGATTTCTTCAAATCGCCTGCAAAGGTACTCATTTTTAAGTCGATAGGCCACAAATGTACAAGGTTTAGATTTTCCGTTATAAATTATTAACCTTAAAGAACAGACCAGACCGTTAGTGTTAAATATAAATAATATAATCCCGGCTCTTGAGCCATAACGCCTCTATTCCGGGGATTTTGCGTACTTTTGCACGTCGTAACAAGGTTCCGTAGCTCAGTTGGATTAGAGCAACAGCCTTCTAAGCTGTGGGTCCTGGGTTCGAACCCCAGCGGAATCACAAAGCGGGTGGCACTTTTGGGGTAACAGTTTCGGCACCTCAAGACGAAAGAGTCTCCCACCCCTGGTTGACAGGCTCTCAGCTCCCTGGCCGAAATTATTTATAGTCCAAGGGTGATTCAACACAAGAAATCAATTTCTCATTCTAAAGCTGAAGCTTTCAATCAAGTAGAAGGCCATTCATCAAGTTCTGTTGTATTGAGCTTACTGTTTGTCCGCTTATACCATCATCCGTGATGATTCTTCGCTTTTGTGGCCATCTCCTTCAGCTATTCCTTTCTACTTTGATTACATCTCTTAGCTTAGTGGCCGTTCCGTTCACAAATGTCAGCACGAAGTCAAGCGTGGGAACAATTCGGGGCACAGGAATTTTCAGTGGCATGTTGGTTCTCCGCGAACTCAGCCACCACCGACAATACTGCCCTTATGTCGGCACGTGTCAGCGTGGCATTGCATTCCGCCATCCACTCGCGTTCGGCAGACGGTGAGAGATGCAGCATTGATAGCTGCACGTAAGGACAGCTGATGCACTTACCTTGAGCATTCGAAAGATGCTGGATTACATACTTTATCATCATAACTTCACATTGGCTTCCGGTCGGGCAGCATTGTCTGAAATGGTAAAGATACAACACGTTGACGGCTCCGGTTGCATCTGCTAAAATCGGCAACGTCGGAACGCTGTACCCCAAGAGTGACGGATGTTACGCCAATTGGCGGAGACATCTACACCATATGCCGGAGCTATGTACGCCAATTGGCGGAGACATGTACGCCATATGCCGTAAGCATGCTGACCCCATGACCAAAACGCTCAGCATGGCCTACCATCGCTGACCGAAACCGAAGGGCAATGCCGACAAAACCACTGATGCCAAGGAGAGCTGATTGAGCGTAGAGGAATGAAGTTTAAGAAGCATTTAAACAGCTCTCCAGGGTTCGTCAGCGCGTCGCCCTAATTTTACCCAAAGACGTTTATAACAGATTGAAATGTAAAGACCGAGGTGAAGAAAAATAATTTCGTCTCCGACCATCATCCTCCCGACCTTCATCCTCCCGACCTTCATCCTCCCGACCTTCATCCTCCCGACCTTCATCCGTCAGCAGGCAGAATGTCACAAGGACATGATATTTCGAATTATCACGTGATTAAGTAAGGTCATCACAGGGAAACGGTTCACGCAACAAGTCCCATAGAATGGCTGTACGTTGCGCATTCTGAGGTGGCTGCTTTTGCGTAACCATTCAATTTAGGCCGTCCCATAATTAAACAAAAAATCCCGAGGTTATTCCCGGGATTTTTTGTATTGGTATGGCAGAAGTTGTGTAATTTCCTCTTCGTCCATATTGTCTTTAAGCTTGCCAAGGATATCAGTCAACCACTCAAGAGGATTCAGCTGCACGACATCACAGGATTCAAGCAGCGAGTAAAATATAGCATTGTCCTCAGCCCCTTTGTCATCATGACTAAAGAGATAGTTTTTCCTGCCCATGACAGAGGG
>Ga0256406_1001176_pt1 | contig 43297 bp, 36 predicted proteins | sample RumenRJG_03DNA_FD_185986 | JGI IMG/M metagenome (GOLD analysis project Ga0256406, IMG submission 185986) | Bovine rumen microbial communities from Lethbridge, Alberta, Canada - RJG_03 | ecosystem: Host-associated > Mammals > Digestive system > Stomach > Rumen | place: Canada: Alberta | collected... | reverse complement strand
AGTTGTATCAAAGACCGTAAAAAGGCCAGTTTTAAGGCACTTTTGGATAGCTTAGCAACAGTTCATCCGCTTGCCTCCTGGGCGGTTGGCCCGGGGACGAGCCTATATTATTCCAGGAAGTTAGGGTTCACACCCAGTAGCGCTTTAACGTTTCGTAGATTTCCTTCCCGACCACCCGGTAGGAGTAGGAGGCCGCATGCTCATGGGCAGCTTCCGCATACGTTTCATAGGAAGCCTCTATTGTCCGGACGCCCACCGCAATGGAAGCCGGAGACCCGTCGGATTTTACGGCATCCTTCCCGAATGCCACCGTCTCCGGAATGCCGCCGACCGGGGTGGAGATGACGGGAAGACCGTTTGAAAGGGCCTCGAGGATCACCATCGGGACGCCCTCAAAGTCCGAATTCATGACAAGAATGTCGGACTGCCTCATGATCTCCTGCACCTTCTGCGGCGTTACCGCGCCGGTAAACTCCACCCGGTCGGACAGATGAAGCTCCTGCACCATCTGCTCAAACGCTGCCCTCTCCTCGCCGTCTCCGACGATGGAAAGATAGCAGTCTGAAAGCTTCGCCATCGCCCGGATAATTCCGGCAAGGCCCTTGTCCTTTGACAGGCGCCCTGCAAAGAGGAGACGCCCTGCAAAGGCATGGGGCGTCCAGGCATCGTATCCTTCCGGCAGGACGACCGAATTGGTCACCTTCTCCAGCCGGTCCGTATAGGGCAGGTAGTCGTCAAAGCTCTTCTGATCGAGGACAAAGATGAAGTCCGCATAGCGAAGGACCTGCTTCAGGTACTGCACAAAGCCTGTCTTGACGAGGGGGTTGTGTTTGTAGAAGCGAAAGCCCCGGGCCATGTTGGCGTAGGAGCCGTGGGAGAAGAGAACGACCTTCGTCGGAGAGCAGAGGATCCGGATCGCCATGACGGCCTCCGGGGTCTGGACATAGCAGCAGTCGATGCGGTGAATATGCAGCTTCCAGCCGTAGCGAAGAAGCCCCTTCACATAGGCCGCGCGAAGAGAGTGTGCCGTGTGCGCAAGATCGGTCTCTACGGAGGCGACCGGAAGAAACGCGAGTTTCCTTCCCGCCTTCTCAACGCTTCCCCACTCTCCGACCCTGTCTTTGTCCTTTGTCACGCCGACAAGCAGGATGTCCTTCGTGCGCTCTTCAGGCAGGCTCTCACACAGAAAGGTCAGAAAGTTCCCGACCGATGTCAGCTGACCTCCGATCGGGAAACTCACAAAGTCCGATGTATCAAAAACAATCAGTCTAGCCAAGACATACTCCTATCGAAACAGCTCATTCCAGTACAGCGGAACTCTGCTGTCCCAGCCAAAGCGGGTGATGTTTTTCTCTCCCTTTTGAACAAGCTCTGCGCAAAGCTTTTCATGCGTCTGCAGATACAGGAGCTTATCCGCAACGTCCGGGCAGTTGTCCGGATCGACGAGAAGACCCGCATCGCCGATCACTTCCTTCAGGGACGTCCGGTCCGAGGAGACAACCGGTGTATCGAGCTGCATCGCCTCTAGCGGCGGAAAGCCAAAGCCCTCGATGTAGGAAAGAAACAGGAAGATCTTTGCGTTTTTTATCAGGACGCAGAGCTCACTGTGTTCCTTCACAAATCCCTTCAGGATTACATGGGAGGCTGCCTCGGAAGAAAGTCCCGCCTGTTCCCGGTAGGGAGCAAGGTCATCGATGCCGATGACAAGAAGGGAGAGCGGCGTTACGCCTTCCTTTTTTGCCCGCTCATAGTAGATCCCGTAGGATTTCAGGATCCCCGCGGCGTTCTTGTGCGGAAGAGAGCTTGTCACCGCCGCGATATAGCCCTCCTGCAGCGCCGGATCGTGCACCGCGGTATCCTCCGGCAGCACGACGTCATTCAGGCCGTTGTAAATCCGGACCGTCTTCTTCTTGCTTCCCGGAACCCGTCTCTCGATGTCGTCCCTCGAATAGTCCGAGATCGTGATCACCCGGTCCGCGCCTTTAATGGAGGCAAGGAGCCGGTTTGTGATGTAGAAATTTTCCGGCTTCGACACCCAGTCCGGGTGATGCTCCCTGTACCAGAGAGGGATCAGATCGTGGATCAGGATCGTATCCTTCCCGTGATAGACAAGCGGCCGGTATCCCCGGGGAAACAGCACCCTGTCGGGATCGAGGTCCTTCAGGACCTTCGTCACCCCGAAGAGTTCCCACAGCGTGTATGTCTTCCGGTCGAGGGGATCCCCTGAGCACCGGTGAAACTGCACGCCCGGCACCTCGAAATCACTCCGGTTGTAGTCGTTTCCGAGGACAATGATCTCGTTTTCCATGCCCCGCGCGCAGTTTTCCGCCCCGAGGTACTCGACAAGACTGTGGGTGAGGTTGTAGATGCCGATGCTCTTTCCCTTGCCCTTCACCAGCTTGAAGGCATCGATCACAAGCCGTTTGCTCATTCCTTACTTGGCTCCCTTGTGCCGGAACACCACCGCGACCGTCTTCAGAAGAATCTTGAAATCCAGAGACAGGCTCCAGTGGTCAATATAGCTGAGGTCCAGCTTTACCACCTCGTCGAAGTCCGTGATGTCGGACCGCCCGGACACCTGCCACATGCCGGTAAGCCCCGGCGTCATGGACAGTCTTCTGCGGTAATGCTCGTTATACTGTTCAAATTCCTTCTCGGTCGGCGGGCGCGTGCCGACAAGACTCATATCGCCCTTCAAAACGTTCAGAAACTGCGGGAACTCATCAAGACTCGTCTTGCGGATGAACTTGCCGACCTTCGTAACTCTCGGGTCGTCGTCCATCTTGAACATGAGGCCGCTCACCTCGTTCTTGCTCTCGAGATCCTTGAGACGTGCCTCCGCGTCCTTATACATGGACCGGAACTTGTAGATCTTGAAGCGTCTTCCGTTCTTTCCGACTCTCGTCTGGGAGAAGAACACGGGACCCGGAGAGTCGATCTTGATCGCAGGGGCGAGGAAGATCGTGATAATCCCGGTCAGGATCAGGCCCACGATGCCGCCGATGATGTCAAACAGGCGCTTCACCATGAGCTTCTTGACGCTCGCCTTGAAGCGGGAGTAGGTGATCACCGTGTAGTCCCCCGCAAAGGTCTCGACCCGGGTCACGGCTCCCTCTTCCTCGAGACCGATGTTGTAGTGGGTCGTGACACCCATCTCCAGAAAACCGTCGATGAGGGGCTGCAGATCCTGCTGCGGAAGCCCCGGCGTATTGATGAACGCCTCGTCAAAGGGCACCTGCACCAGCTTCTCGATGACGTTCTTGAAATCTTCCTTTGTCTTCAGGTCATCCACCGTGATCGAGCCGACGACCTGATAGGCCTCGTCACTTCTCTTGTGGAAGGCGGCGATCGTCTCCTCCCTCTTGTCGCGCCGTGTCACGATGACGATCTTGCTCGTCACCTTGTCATCGGACAGATACCGCTTCAGGAGCTTCTTCACGATCAGGTGTGCCACGTACATCATGCACACGTTGATCCAGACAAAGTTCGCGATCACGATGCGCGAGAGGATATACGCCCACTGGGCAAAGAAGACAATGACCAGGGTGGACACCACAAGGATCAGGTTGAACTTCAGGATGGCAACGAGCTCGCGTCCGTAGCCGCGCTTTAAAATCGTGCTGTTCCAGTCCTGAAAGAAGTTGACGACCGTGCAGACCATGAGCATGACGACCATGACCAGGTAGTGAAGAGTCCGGTTGCCATAGTCTCTTGCCACCGCATACCGCCACTGCGTGGCGATCAGATACGAGGCGATGATGCAGAGCATGTCAACGATCCACAGTACATACGTCTTGACGATCTTGGATTTCGGATTCATCGTGTTCGGTTTCTCCCCCGTTTTCACTCAAGATGATTCGAAAATACGCTGCAAAAACAAACAGCAGTACATCCCTACCAATATACACCGAAACTAGGTGTGCCTCAAATAAAGTATAGAGAATCAGTACACCAAAGAAAACAAGCGTACGGACATCGCGCTTTTTCCGTACCGCATGGAAGATCTCGAAGATAAGCCACACCATGGCAGTTCCCGGAATCAGGCCGTACCAGTAGAACAGGCGGACGAATCCGAGATCAAAGAAATAGCTGTTTGCCGGCGATGAAAACAGGCTCCAGGTCGCGATCGTCCCCTCATCGTAGATCGTATCCCAGAGGGCGGAGATCCGCCCGGTCATGATGCTGTCTGCCCGATGCAGAAGCGCGTGCTCTGCGGGATTCCAGACAGCCCCCGCAAGGCAGATGCAAAGACCTGCCGCAAAGAGCGCCTCGAGGACGATGTACGGTGCGTTTTTCTTCCAGACCGGCGCCTTTTTCGTCAAAGCAAGGACAAGCGCTGCAAGAAGCACCAGGAACGGCATGGCCGCCCGGGCTGCGGCGTACAGGGCGCCGTTCAGCAAAAGAAGCAGCACGAGCTGCCAGGGTCTTACCTGATCCCACCAGATATAGAGCCCGAGGAGGATCACTACCATGTACATGCAGTACATCGAGTTCGGATGCCCCATGCCAAGGCAGAGGCGCGTGACCGGGCTGGTCCCGTCGATGACCTCCGTCACCGTGACCGTGCCGAGGACCCCGAAGATCGAGAGAAGAGCAAGAAGAACGCAGCCTCCAAGGGTCCCGAAAAAGGAGATCTTCTCCACCTTTCGAAGATCCATGCCAAGAAGAGCCATGGCAAACACGGTATAGCGGAGGATCTCATTCCGGCCGCTTGCCCGGTAGGAGATCACGGACAGCACAAGGGCCGCAAAAAAGAAAATCCGCTCTTTTCTTGTGTACCTCGTTCCGAAAACAGCCTTGGCACCAAAGAGCAGGAACGTCAGCCGGAAGAGGTAGCTCTCATACGGATTCAGGATCGCGCTCTTGTCGATGATGACGATCGAAAGCTCGATGAGAAACGCCAGCACAAAGAGGCCGTCCCAGAGGCGGGAGAGGAACCCGCGGCCCGTAAGGGACAGAAACTTTCCGTAGAGATACTCATTCGTATCAAGACGTCGCTGCAGTTTCTTCTGTCTCTCTTCCCTCTTTGCCTCCCGGAAGACATTTTCCTCCAGGTGAAAGGCAGCGGCTGTATCTCCCCGTTCGGGATTTTCCGCAAGGACAGACGCAAGCTTTGCCTTACAGGAAGGCACCTTCCAGAGCTCAAACTTCTCATACACGTGGAGGTACTCCCGGCGAAGGATCTTCGGATCCGTTCCGACCGACTCGGTGAGCTGCCCTTTCGATAGATGAATCGTAACGAGCGGTTTTTCCGTAAAGGCAAAGTGCGGGTTCTGCCGCAAAATCTGCATGTAGTAGTCGGAATCCACAAGCCAGGTGAGCGTCTCATCATAGGTGATCTGATGAGTAAGAAGAGCGCTTCGCCGGACCATCACCGCGGACGGGGCGCCGATGGTGTTTCCGGTATACAGAAGGCGAAAGTCCTTCGAAAACCTTTCAATATCTTCCTCCGGCGTGCACCGGTCTCTCTCCACGACACCGTCCCGCATCTGTCTCGATCCCGAGAAGGCAAGATCCGCCTCCGGGTTTTCATCGAGAAGATCGACGAACGTCTGCAGACAGTCCCTGTCCGTAAAGGAATCGTCCCCGTGCATGATCTTCACATAGTCTCCCTTTGCCAGGGCGATTGCCGCATTCCAGTTCTTCGGGGCTCCGAGCGCTGTTTTGTTGTGCACGTAGGTGATCCGCCCCGCAAAGGGCGAAAGGAGGGAAGACTCACAGGGCTCTTTCGAGTCATCGGTGATGATGACCTCAAAGTCCTGAAAGGTCTGCATTGCAATCGATGTAAGAAGGCGCTTTAATCCCTCCGGATTTTCATAGACCGGAATACAGATGGATACTTTCATGAGCGGTGCAGCATCCTTTCCGCCTTGTGCAGGGCCTTGTTCATCAGGTTTTTCCGCCCGTTTCTCTTCTTCACCCGCAAAACCTCCGGATCGTTCTCTTCCCTCTTCCTGGTTTCCGGCACCCTGTAGGCTGCAAGCTCCTTCCGGCACTCGTCTGCCGTAAAGAGTCTTCCCTTCCGGTCGAGGTAGGTAAAGATGGAATAGATGTTCTGGGCCGTGCTCCAGTAGCCGTCGGAGACGTTGTGGCGTGCCCAGTACTTCGGTGCGATCACCTTCCGGACGTTCCTTGAGGTATACACCGGGAAAAACGCAAAGGACGAGTTGGAGACAATGAGGTACCTGGCAGCATGGAGCGCCGCATAGTCCTCTGCCGGTGTTCCGTGGTGCACCGGGATGCCGGGAAGGAGCTTTTCCGCCGCCTCCACGTCCTCGGTGATGATGCAAAACCGCATCGAGGGATTCTCCCGCCGCATCAGGGCCATCGCGTCCGTCCAGTACCGCTTCTCGAGAAAAAGCTCCGGGCTGTCCGCATACTCGCTGCCGCGAACGTTCAGAATACAGAGATCCTCCGCCCCGTAAGAGGCATCGACAAGGTTTTCATCGACAAAAAGCCAGGAACAGATCTCGTCCCGTAAGGCCCCGAAATACGCCTCGGCCTGCAGATTTCCGGAGAGCAGGATCTTCTCTTTTCCGTGGCTCCTTAAAAGATCCAGCATCGCCTCATCGGTTCCCCGGATGTCGATTCCCCGGGTAAGGTCCGAAGCGGCTGTCGGAAGATAAAGCCTCTCGTCCTTCTCCTCATAGGAAAGATACGGGGCTGTATCTCCGACCTCCTCTCCGAGGTCGAGGTGCAGAAAATCCGCGTCCAGGAACTGTCTTCCGCCGGTGGCAAAGGTATAGCCGTATGTCTTCGCAAGAGCCCTTGTCGAGACATAGCAGAACAGCCGGTTGCCAAGTCCCTGGCCCTTTTGGAACACGGTTCCCAGTACGTTTTTTGCCTCTTCTGCCATCAGCTGTTTGTCTGTCCTTTCAGCTTTGCCCTTGCCTTCAGCGCCCACTCAAGGAGCGCATCAGAGAGCTTCCGGTACCAGGCAGGCTCCCGGTACAGGAGATAGTCGTACTCCTTCAGGTGATCCCGAAGGTACTTCGGATAGGAATCGTCGATCTTTGCGACGACAAGCTCCGCGTCCCGGCCGAGGAAGTCCTGCTTCGAGCGAAGCTTTGCCCCCACCTCTGCGAGCACGTGCCTCGAGTTGTACTCCTGGTGTGCTGCGCTTTTGATCTTGTAGCGGATCCTCTCCTCCACGGACTCGTTCTTTCCGCCGCCCATGTAGGAAAAATGCCAGCCGCCGTTGTCCACGCGAACACCGATCTTCTTCTGCTGTGCATTCCGGAGCTCCTCGGTGGTATAGGTGGAGAGCAGGCTGTAACGGCAGATCTTCGTTCCGAGCCACTTCTTCCTCTCCACGCCGTCGAACTCCCCCGTCACGGAGAGGTTCTTTCCCGAGATGTCCTCGAGGTTCAGGTACCCGTAGAAGAGCCTCTGGGCGAGCATGTAGATCTTCCCGTCCTCCACCTTCGGCAGAAGGTCTTTCAGGACTTCCGGATTCGGGATCTCGTCGACATCGGAGAAGATGACGATATCGTCCGGCCGGCACCCTGCAAGCCCTCTTGCCACCGCGCACTTCTGGTGATGGTCCCGGTCAAAGGCAGTGCCCGTCATCGGCGTGTCGTCCACCACGACGTGGATGATCCGGTCCTCGAACTCGCGGAACTGATCCCTGTTCTCCTCATAGAACAGCGGCTTCTTCTCGCCGGAGAACGTCACGGTCGACTCGCTGATCACGAACTTATCGACCACATCCGAGAGGATGTGAAGCCGCAGCTTTAAGATGTCCAGCTCATTGAAGAACTGAAAGCAGTCGTAGACCATTCGCTACCCTTTCCTTTTCATGGCATCGAGCTTTTTCCGTACCCGGCCGATCGTCCCGTCGTAGTCCATGCGAAAGCGGGGATACTGCGCGTTGTCCCCCTCCCACTTGTGGAAGAGAAACGGCGTTGTCCCCTTCTCCTCGGGGATCGGCTTCTCGTGTCCGAAGTGCACCGCCACCTCGAGCGGCGCATAGGTCATGCCGGCCTCGAGGAACCTGTGGCGCATCTTCACGCAGATGAACCCGTCCTCGTTGAACCACCCGTGGTCCGCCTCGAATGGCATATGGACCTTGTCGGGGTACTCGAGGAGCCGGTACGAGCGGATTCCGACGCTGTTGCCGACCCGGATCAGGTTCCCGTTGATGTCGCGGTAGGTGAAGTCATCATGCGGATCCGGCCAGGGAGATCCGATATAGTCATACGCTAAGAAGTCGTCGCGCCAGACCTCCGGGTGGACAACAAAGCCGTCCGCGTGCACCGTCAGACAGAAGTCTCTGTGCACGTACTTGTACAGGGAGTAGACCATGTTGTAGTTGAAGCTGTTGATATCCGTCAGGGGATCGATATGCTCATAGGTAATCCCATCCGGCAGGTGGAGCGGCTTTTTGTCCGAGATGAAGACCACCTCGCCAAAGTCGATTCCCCGCATCGAGTACTCCAGTGCCTTCAGCGTCGCCTGCCGGTTGACGCTCGTCATCGCGGCAAGCGTCACGTTCGGAAGCTGCAGTTTTCCGTTTTTAATCTCTGCCATGTTTTACCTTTACAACGGTCTTTGTATAGAGAGCATCGAGGTCATCGAGTGCCTTCGGCGACTTCAGAAACAGGCGCATCCGCGCAAGATCCCCCTTCGTGGCACAGGGAGCCTGTTCCATGACCGCAAGAATCCGCTCTTTTTTTGCCTGCATCTTCTCCTCGAGGCGCCTTGCATACGCTTCACACCCGGCACTTCTTCGAAAATCCAGATCGTAAAAGAGAAGACGACGATAGTAGTAGTACTCGGCCTTCAGAGAGATCTCCGGATACCCGGACGTCCGAAGGAGAGCAATCTGCTCCTCAAAGAAGGGGAACTCGTCGCGGAATCGCCGCTCCCCCGCCTTCTCATTCATGATGCTGCCGGACCGGTTCGTGACATAGTTGTAGAAGGGCTTTGTGCCGACCGCCACCGACTCAGCAGACAGCAGTGCCCTCGTCGTGTAGAGGATATCCTCTGAGTTATGTCCCTTCGGGAAGGTCAGCCCCTCCACCGCTTCTCTCCGGAACAGCTTGCTCCAGACGCTGTTGTAGATGATGACGGGCGCCGCGTTTCCGGTAAGGCTCATGGAAACGAAGTTATCCAGGGCTTTTTCCCGGCCCAATAATACGCTTGCAGAAAGAGCATCGTCAACGAGGCCGGATTCCTGCTTTTTTGGGAGAGGCGTGTCCTCTTTCACCTCCCGGTAGCGGACCGTTGCGATGTCCGCGCCGGTTCTCAGTATGGCCTTTACCAGGTATTCGATCATGCAGGGGTCATAGAAGTCGTCCCCGTCAAGATAGGCGACAAACTGCCCGCCTGCGGCCTGAAGCCCCGCATTCCTTGCATCAGAGAGGCCCCCGTTTTCCTTGTGGATGACGCGGACCCTTCTGTCCTTTCTTGCATACGTATCGAGGATCTTTCCCGTATCATCCGTGGAGCCATCGTCAACGGCAAGGATCTCGAGGTTTTCATAGGTCTGGAAAAGGCACGAATCCATCGCCCGCCGAACATAGGACTCCACGTTGCAGCAGGCAACGATGACGGAGACGAGAGGTTCTTTCCTCTCCTTTCCCGTAACGATCTCTCCCCGGGGACTTACGAGGGTCATGTCCTTCGTGTAGATATCCTTTGCGGAAAGATCCCGCCCGTCTTTTTTGTGGATCCAGAGAGACGGCGCAAGGATGATCCTGTTCTCTGCCCGTCCAAGCCAGGCTCCCCACCAGGAAAAGCTGCTGTTTGCGATGATGAAGTGATCGCACAGCTGCATGAGGTACAGGTCAAGGTCCCCGTTCTCCTCGTCGTTTCCGGTAAGAAGCGTAAAGTCCTCTGCTCTTTCCTGCTGCCGGATAAAATCTCCTGCCTTCTCTTCATCATTGGAAAAGACAAAGAAGTGAACGCCCGGCACATGGGAGCGCATATACGCGATCGCAGCATCGTAGTACTCTCCCGTCGTAATCCCGCCGTAGACGTCCGCCTTTGCGACATAGTCCCCGAAGCGAAGATGAATCGCACAGGAGGGCGAGCTGCCAAGAATCCGATCCCCCGCCGCAAGAGTTTCCGGTGATTGTTCCACCCGCTCCTTCCGGAAGGTGAATGCCTGCCGGACGTCCTTCTCCACCGCATCAAAGTATTTCTCACTCTGAAAACAGCCGGTAAAATACCCCGTCTCATCGGTCAGGAACGAGGGATCAAACGTCATCTCCTCTTCTCTTTTTTCGAGGGAGTGCCGGCCGGTGAGCTTCCTCCGGATGCGGGAGGAAAGATGCAGATCCCCGTCAGTAAGCCGGATCAGATCCTCCCTTGAAGCCTTCGGGTACGTGATCCCGAAAGCCTTCTCCAGCATGGGCTTTCGCTGCACATAGCGGGAGTCCGTGTCCTTTTCGCGAAGAGCGTATTCCGTGAAGTCATCGATTGTGACGTCCCGGTGCAGCGCCTTCAGGTGAAGGAACAGGGCATACTGGAACATCTGGTTGCCGAGTCCCCCCGACAGCTGAAGAATGATAGTACTCATCGTCCTAAATAGTGCTCATACCACTGCTGGAAGACAAAAAAGCTCCAGCAAAGCTTTGAATAATTGCGTCCTGTCGCCGGCCCCGCATCTCCGGTATCCATAAATGCCCGCACAAGGTCCTGTGTGTACTCCGGTTCAAAGAGTCCCTGCTTTCTCAAATATGCGGGGTCCGCATAGGACAGAAGCTGCTCCTTCAACGGTCCCCGAAGCCATTTCGAGAGCGGTACGGAAAAGCCTTTCTTCGGGCGATCGAGCAGGTCTTTCGGGATGTAATCATAGGCGATGTCCTTGAGGATGTACTTCTTGATACCGTTGTGGTACTTGAAACTGTGATCGATCCGGAAGGAATATTCCATGACATCCCGGTCGAGGATCGGGCAGCGGCACTCCAGGGAGTACTTCATCGAGGCCCGGTCCACCTTGGCGAGAATGTCCCCCGGCAGGTAGGTATCCATGTCAAGGAGCATGCGTCGGATCTGCCAGTTTGAGACCCCATAGCCCGTCTCCTGCGGATACAGAACCGGGATAGAGCGCCTCTCCCCGTCGATGACCATCTTTCTGGCCGCACTCACATAGGAAGAGCCTGCGAACTGCGTCTGAATCTCCGGGATCCGGTTTTTCGAGATGACCTGCACCTTGAAGGGATAATGATCCTCCAGACGGGTCTCTCCCAGCGGGATCTGTCCGACAAGATGGGCAAGGGATCCGAGTGTGTCAAAGCGCTGTGCGCGTGCGACATAATCATAGATGCTGTAGCCGCAGAAGAATTCATCCCCGGCATCCCCGGAGAGGGCCACCGTCACGTGTTCCCGCGCAAGCTTTGAGACCAGCATCGTCGGGATCTGGGACGAGTCCGCCATGGGCTCGTCAAAGTACTGCGGCAGGCTCTCCACAAGGTCGAACATGTCCTTCTCGCCGATGTATAGCTCGGTGTGATTGCAGCCAAGGTGCTCTGCGACCTTCTTGGCATACTCTGCCTCGTTGTATTCCTTCTCGGAAAATCCGATCGAAAACGTATGCAGCGGTGTGGATCCCAGGTGCTCCTGCGCAAGGGCGGAGACAAGGGACGAGTCATAGCCGCCCGAGAGGAAGGCTCCGAGGGGCACATCAGAGATCATGCGGTAGGCGGTTGCCTTCTGCAGAAGGGCTTTGAGCTGTGCCTTCGCCTCCTGATAATCCGTCACCGGATTCTTCTGCATCTCATGGTAGACGTCCGCCACTGTCCAGTAGCGCTCCTGCGTAAACTTCGTCCGGTGCTCCGTCGTCTCGACGGTCAGGATACAGCCGGGCTCGAGCTTGTAGACGTTCGTGAAGATCGTGTCGATCGCATTGATGTACTGATGGTAAAGAAACCGCGGCAGAACCTCCCGCCGGATGCTCTCGGAAAAGCCCGGGCAGGCAAGGATCGGCTTCAGCTCGCTTGCAAACACGATGCCCTGGGATGATCTGTCGTCCCAGTAGTAGAGGGGCTTTACACCCATGCGGTCCCGGACCAGATAGAACTTTTCCGTCTGCCGGTCATAGAGGGCGAAGGCAAACATTCCGTTGAACTTCTCCACGGCCTTCCGGATGCCCCACTTCAGATACGCGGCGATGATCACCTCGGTGTCACAGTTTGACCGGAAGGGGTACTCCGGCAGTTCCTTTTTGATCTCCTGATAGTTGTAGATCTCCCCGTTGTAGACAAGACTGACTCTCCCGTCCGGGGAATGCATCGGCTGATGGCCAAGCGGCGAGAGATCGAGAATCGAGAGCCTTCTCTGTGCCATGCCGATCGTATAGCCCGCAGGACCTTCAAACACCTCTGCTCCGGAATCATTGGGACCCCTTTTGATCATGGTGTCGTTCATGGCGCGAAGATTTTCCAGAGGAATGACCCGCTGTTCCATGTAGCCGCAGATTCCGCACATCGCCCGCTCCTTTCTCTCTATATCAGATAGTAATGATCCGCATCCTGCGTGGCGGCAAGATACCAGTTCTCCATGCAGGGGGCCGCCGTCTCGATATCAAACCCTGCTCTCTGAAGGGAGATCAGCGCCTCGTCCGAGCACTCCTTCCGGTCCTCCGGCTTCTCAATGACCTCCCGGATCCTGTCGACCCATTGGGATGGATTCGAAAGCGGAACCCGTGTTACCCTCTTTGTCACACAGACCTCGTCGGTGATGGCATCGGAGATCACGCAGGACAGGCCGGAGGCCTGTGCCTCCACCACCGTGCCGGGAAGTCCCTCATAGAGAGACGGAAACACAAAGGCATCAAAGGCCTGATACATCTTCCTTGTTCTCTCCCTGTCGCACAGTCCCGCATAGATCACCTGATCCGTGAGATGACGCTCCGCAAAGGCTTCCTTTGTCTTTGTCTGATCTCCCCGTCCCACAAAGAGGATAACGATTCTCCTGCCCGGAAATTTCTCCTTCAAATCGGATAAGACCGGCGCCAGATACGCCTGGTTCTTAACCGGGTCAAAGCGTCCCACATGGCCGAGGACAATGTCGTCCTCTCCGATCCCGAACTCTCCCCGGATCGCAGCTCTTGCAGCAGAATCAAAGGCAAAGCTTCTGACATCAAGCGCATTCGGCACAACCTGCACGGCGCCGAGGCGCTTTGCAATCGAGGCCGTATTGACTGCCTCTAGAGGCTTCGCCTCACAGGCCTTTTTCCCGAAGACCGAGAGGGCGGCAGGGCGTGAGCACGAGAGCATGTAGCCGCACTTTTTGAAGAGCGATGCGCGGAACAGTCTTGTCGCAACGCCGCGGATTCCCGCATCGACCCCGGCAGACCTTGCATGGGCGATCGTCACCGGAACGCCCGCCTTCTTTGCCGCGGGCAGATAGATCGAAGCCGTACTTGTCATATGCCCCTCCACGGCGGCAAAGTCGTGATGGGACGCAAAGAAGGCCGACACCGCCCTCTCATAGGCCGGAAGGTTCGTCCCGGTAAATCTTGGCAGCACAAAAATCCGACCCCCGAGGGATCGGATCTTCGCATCAAAGTCCTCTGCCGGGCGGACTTTGCTGAGCTCCTCTGACGAGGTTCCGTGGATCTTTGCAAGGTCCTCCTTCGTCGGCGCATAGTGGCAGAGAAAATCAAACTGAACCTTCGTCCTGTCGATGTGCTCGTACAGATCCATGGTTCTCGTCTCTGCCCCGCCCATGTTCAGTTTTCCGAAGACATGAAGAATACGGATCATCGCTTTGCCATCACCTGTACCAGCGTGCGCTTTGTAAGAGCCTGCAGATGCTCGAAAAGAGCACCCGCTCCTGTCCGCTCCACGGGTTCCATGGAAAGGAAGTCCCTGTAGTTCAGGAGATTCCCTCTCTTTATCAGATCTCTGTAGAAGGACAGTTCCCCTTCCGTCATCGTGTTCGGATGGATCACAAATGTCGTCGGATCCTCGGATGGATCTTTCAGACACCGTCCCCGGTCGAAGGAGATCGGATAGAACGTCATCCCCCTGTACCGGTACGGTCTTCTCCCGTAGCCGTCGGTCATGCGGGTAAAGCCGTTTGCAAGAAGCGCCTGCAGCGTATTCTCATCGTAGGCATGTGCCGGGGCCATGAAGAGGTCCGTGTGGATGCCATGTCCCTCGAGGATCTGCTTTCCCTCCCGGATCATCGAAGTCTGCGCTTCAAGGGGGAGAGAAGCATATTCCGACTGGCGGTTTAAGGGAAACAGGCCGCCGTCCTTTGTCGTGTAGACATGGTGGAGCCCATGCATCGCGATGGTCCATCCCTTCTCCTGCAGCTGCTTTACATAAGACCAGAAATCCGTGCGTTCCGGGTCAATGGCAAGCTTCGGATCCTTGCAGTCCGGCACCACGCCGATCAGTGGCAGGACATCTGCCTCATCGAGGAGACCCTTGATCTTCCCGAACTTTTCCCAGTCCATGCCGGGCGTGATGTCGTCCATTCGGATGGCGATGCGCATCAGAGGTTTTCCCGGTACCAGTCGATCGCAAGTGCGATGCCGGCCTTGAAATCATAGGAGGGATCGTAGCCAAGGTTCTTTCTTGCCTTCGAGATGTCCGCATTGGAGTCGCGGATATCTCCTGCTCTCGGCGGCCCGAAGACAGGCTCCACATCAACGCCCAGAGCATCACACAGGTCATGGTAGACGTCGATCAGGTACTCGCGTCCGCCCGCGCCGATGTTGTAGGCCGTGCCTGCCGCCTCGGAGGGTGCAAGGCAGGCCCTGAGGTTCCCCTCGATGACGTTGTCGATGTAGGTAAAGTCTCTGCTCTGTCTGCCGTCGCCGTTGATCGTCGGCCGCTCGCCGTGCATCAGCTGGCGCAGGAACTTCGGGATGACGGCCGCATAGGCGCCGTTCGGATCCTGGCGTCTTCCGAAGACGTTGAAATAGCGAAGGCCGTAGGTATCCAGGCCGTACAGCTTCTTGTAGAGCTTTCCGTACTCCTCGTCGGTTCTCTTGGTCAGGGCATAGGGGGAGAGAAGCTCGCCCTCATTCCCCTCCTGCTTCGGGAGTTTTACGGAATCGCCGTAGACGGAGGAGCTCGACGCATAGACGAACTTCTTTACCCCGTTCTCGCGGGATGCCTCCATCATGTTCAGGGTGCCGCGGATATTGATCTCCTCGTAGAGAAGCGGCATCTCGATGCTGCGGGGAACCGAGCCCCAGGCGGCCTCGTTCATGACATAGTCCACGCCCTCGGTGGCCTTCTTGCAGGCATCAAGGTCGCGGATATCCTCCTTCAGGAACGTGAACCTGGGATTGTCCATGTGCTGCTGGATGTTTTCGATATGACCGGTGGAGAGGTTGTCCAGAACCCGGACCGTGTAGCCCATATTCAGGAGTGCCTCTGCGATGTTCGAGCCGATAAAGCCCGCACCGCCGGTGACAAGAAAGACCGAATCCTTCGGAAATGTCAGCTGTTCAAAACTCATAGTACTCTCCTTTTCAGATGCCGGAGAGCTGCTCTCCCCGGGCACCGCCTATTCTATCAGATTTTCAGACGATCGGATACGGAACGCAGGAGATCGTGACATGGCTCTCCTGCACCTTCTGCTCCCCCGCAAAAAGATCATAGAAGACCTCGAGCTCGATCTGCCGGTCATCGGAGGTGCCGACCAGTGCGATTTCCTTTGTCTCCACGGCAAAGTCCAGGGTCCCGGCCTCCGTCACACAGGGGAATTCAAAGTGACGCCCGACCTCAAAGTACATGTCCGAGTAGAGACCTCCCTTCCGGTGCATGGAAAGGCTCTTCTCGTCGAACTTTGCAAGGCAGGACTCCCCGCTCTTTTCATCGGTGTATCGAAGGAAGTGCTTTCCGTTCCGGAAACAGTAGCTTCCCCTCGTCTTCAGAATCACCGGCTCGTCCGTCACGCCTTCCTGCGTGTGCTCTCCCCGGATGATGATATAGACATCCTGTGTCATGAATTACTGCTCCTTTGCCTGCTCATACAGGCTGCTGTAGTCAAAGTTCTCGTAGAAGCCGATCTGCGCCTTTGCGTAGGAATCGACGTTGTCCTTCGTGATCTCGTCGTTTCCCGCTTTGAACTGCGAGAGCATCCACGAGTTGATCTTAGGGCTGTAATGGCCGGCGTCCATGTAATTGGAAAGATCCGTTATGATCTCCGTTTCCATGTTAAAGGAAAACACGCGGATGTTTCCGACCTCCAGCATCAGCTTTGTCGCAATCCTCTCCGCCTCCACCTGCTTTTCCAGTGTTCCCTCGCACAGAAGATTTCCCCACCAGACGGCGGAGTAGGGCGTAAAGAAGCAGTAAAACGTGGTATCCGGATTCTCCTTTGCGATCTCGACGATGTTCTGTTCGACATTGTCCGTCAGGGTCTGAATCTCCTCATCGGTCAATGCCTTCTGCTCTGCCTTCTGTCCCATGTCCGGACTGGCATCGCCAAGGGCTGCCGCAGCACTGTAATTTTCCCCGTAGGTTGCGCTGTAGTCGTCAAAGCTCGTGATGCCCCCGCTCTCTCCTCTGAGGTACCGAAGGAGTGTCGGCAGCGCATAGACCCCGAGTGCCGTGTTGTTGAACAGGTACTTGACGTCATTGAAGAGGTTATTGTCGTACAGATACGTCGGGAACGTCCCCATGTCGGTGCGCATCGCGTCCTTGTCCTCGACAAGGTGACTGTAGTCCAGTCCCCGCACGACGATCTGTATGTCGTCGTGCGTTGCAAAGGCAGTTTTCAGGTTGTCGCCGATCTCCTTATACGTTCCGCCGGGATATGGCACCTTGATGGACTGCGTGCCGAGGAGCAAATCCAGCTCCGAGGTCTTGAAGTTCTCCGTCATGCTGGTGCCGGTAATAACCGCGTTGTAGGAAAAGTGCTTTGTAATGCCGTCGTTCTGGGACCTCTGCTCCCCAAGCTCATAGTAGAGCCCCTGGAGAGGTGCATGATAGTGAAAGAACGGATCGATCACGACCATCAGGGCGCCCACCGCCACAAGGAACATCAGAATCAGGATCAGGAACGTTTTCAGCCATTTCTTTGCTCTCATATCCGCTCCCTCAGAAATTGTTGTAGATAAAACTCGACACACTGCTGAGCGACAGGATCGATGCTGCAAACAGCACAAGGGTCAGAAGAAGACTTCCCGCAGTCGTCGGATACTGCCGCTTTTCGGCATTCTCCGGGACAAAAACAAGGAACAGAGAAAAGCCAAACATCAGAACCGTGGAAAGAATTCCTGCGCTGTAGTCGGTAAAGGGAAGATGCAGAATGGAGAGCACCGAACGAAGACCCGGGATGCTCAAACTCTGGGCGAGTTCGGACCTCAGTCCCCAGTGCCAGGTCTTTGCCCCGAGAAGATGCATCACCCAGGTAAAATCGGAGAAACTCTCACACCGGAACACCATCCACAGAATGCTGACCGACACAAACATGAGGACCTGACGGATAAGGCGCGGGATCTTAAAGTACCACTTCCGGTTTGCCCGCTCGAAGACCTGCAGAAGGCCGTGGACAATGCCCCAGACGATGAAGGTCCAGTTTGCCCCGTGCCAGAAGCCGGAGACCAGGAACACGATGAGGATGTTGACATAGGTCCGGACGGTCCCCTTCCTGCTCCCGCCAAGGGGGAAGTAGATGTATTCCCGGAGGAAATCCGTCAGCGAGATGTGCCAGCGGCGCCAGAAATCCGTGACGGAGTCCGCCTTGTAGGGGGAATTGAAGTTTGCGGGCAGGTCAAAGCCCAGCATCTTCGCGGCTCCGAGAGCCATGTCGGAGTAGCCGGAGAAGTCAAAATAGATCTGCAGGGAATAGGCAAGAATCGCGACCGCCGCCTCCAACGAATTGCTGCTGCCCTTCAGTTCAAAGAAGGTCGTAAGGTAGTTTCCGAACGTGTCCGCAAGAAAGACCTTCTTGGCAAGCCCCAGGGTAAACATCTGCAGTCCCGATGCGACGCCGTCCGCGTCAAAAATCCTGGACTTCTGATCCTGAAACTGCGGGATCAGGTCCTTCTGCCGTGTGATCGGGCCCTGGGTGATCTTCGGGAAGAACGCACTGTAGAGCGCAAATTCAAGGAAGGAGATCTCCTCTGTCTCTCCCTGGTACGTATCCACGAGAAAGCTAATCTGGGTAAACGCAATAAAGCTGATGCCGAGGGGCAGCACGATGTTCCTAAGCGTGAAGTTAGTCTTCAGCAGCGTGTTCAGGTTTTCGAGAAAGAAATTCGTGTACTTGAAGTACAGAAGAAGACCTGCATTGACACAGATCCCGAGAACCAGGGGAAGCTTCTTTCCCGGTCGTTTCCGTATGGCAAGGCACAGGGTCCAGTTCACGAGAATGAGAGCCGCAAGGAACAGGGGAAGGTACCAGCCGCCGGCAAAGTAGAACAGGAAGGAGGCCGCGAGAAGAAACACATCCGCCGCCTTGCCGCTCTTTTTGTTCAGCAGGTACCAGCCGAGCATGACGGCCGGCAGAAAATACAGAATAAAATAGAGGGAATTAAACTGCATAGATGCCTCTGCCTGTTCCTTGGAATCAACAACTCAATAATGAATCCGAAAGCAAACAAAAATCAATACGCGAAAAGGGGCATCGCTGCCCCTTTTCCATAACCTGTCAACAAATCCGATGCGGGATCAGAGTCTCCAGTAATCCCAGCCGTCCTGATAGCTGTCTTTGTTGTACATGCCCTTGAGGTCGATGAAGACCTTCGTCTTATGGGCCGGATCGTAGAACTTCGCGATGTCCTCCGGCTTGAAGTCGACGAACTCTCTGTGCTTGACCGCAATGAGGACCGCGTCCATGTCCTTCACATCGTCCAGCGTCTTGAACGTGATGCCGTAGAGCTTCTTTGCCTCCTCGGCGTCCGCTTCCGGATCCACGACGATCGGGGTGATCCCGTACTCGCCGAGTTCGTTATAAATGTCGATGACCTTCGTATTTCTGGTATCCGGGCAGTTCTCCTTGAAGGTAAAGCCAAGGATTGCAACTCTCGCATTCTTGACCGGCACATCGTTGCGGATCAGGAGCTTGACGAGGCTCTCTGCCACGTACTTGCCCATGTCGTCGTTGATCCGGCGGCCGGAAAGAATGATCTGGGAATGATAGCCGAACTGCTCTGCACGGTAGGTCAGGTAGTACGGATCAATGCCGATGCAGTGACCGCCGACAAGACCCGGCTGGAACTTCAGGAAGTTCCACTTGGTGCCTGCCGCCTCGAGCACGGACTTCGTGTCGATGCCCATCTTGTGGAAGATGATCGAGAGCTCGTTCATGAACGCGATGTTGATGTCGCGCTGGCTGTTCTCGATGACCTTTGCGGCCTCGGCGACCTGAATGGACTCGGCGCGGTAGACGCCTGCCTTGACCACCAGCTCATAGACCTTTGCCACGGTGTCGAGGGTCTCCTGATCCATGCCGGAGACGATCTTCGTGATGGTCTCGAGGCGATGAACCTTGTCACCGGGGTTGATGCGCTCCGGAGAGTAACCGATCTTCCAGTCGACGCCGCACTTCAGGCCCGACTCCTTCTCGATGATCGGCACGCAGGTCTCCTCCGTGACGCCCGGATAAACCGTGGACTCGAAGACCACGACGGTGCCCTTCTGGATGTTCTGACCGACGAAATGGCTTGCGCCCTCCACCGGCGTAAGATCCGGGGTATGATCCGGATTGACCGGGGTCGGAACCGCAACGATGATGAAACTTGCCTCGCGAAGACGTGTGGGATCCGCCGTAAAATCCACGGTAGTCTCTTTGATCGCCTCATCGCCAACCTCGTTGGTGGGGTCAATGCCGCTCTTGTACTTTGCGATCTTTTCCTTGTTGAAATCAAAGCCGATGACGTCAATCTGCTTTGCAAAGGCCACCGCGATCGGCATGCCGACATAGCCAAGACCAACGAGCGCGAGCTTTGCCTTGTGGTCTACAAGTCTCTCATAAACGTCCATGAAAAATTCCTCCGTTATCCAAAACCAGACGCAGCGCAGGTCAGACTTCCCCTGTACCGCGCTTTTCCAACTATAACACAAATCCCGGCAAATTCCACCGGTTAATGACGGGTCTGTCCGATAAAGGACACTGCTCCGGGGCTCCTGAGCCTTTCCATGCTCCGTGCAGGCTGCACGGAAAATCCCGCATTGCGGGATCCTGCCCTCCTGATGGTCCGGAACCGGAAAAACCCGCCTGCAGGCAAAATATGAGAATCTGCGGAAAATCGGCTTTTTATAACTTACAGATCTGCGGAATTTTGCCGTTATAAAACTTGCAGATCTGCGGAATCTTCCATACACTGAAGCTGCAGGCCGCTGTTTCAACTGCATGTGAGGTGTCCGCATTGGTTTTCAGGCGCAAAATTTATGACCGGCTGCTTTCGTGGAAGAAAGAAAGGCAGGGGAAAACAGCTCTGCTGATCGAGGGGGCAAGGCGGGTCGGAAAGTCTACCATTGTGGAAGAATTTGCCAGAAATGAATACCGGTCCTATATCCTGATTGATTTCTCTCTGGTGTCCAGACAGGTAACTGATCTGTTCGATGATCTGACAAACCTGGATTTCCTGTTTCTTGGCCTGCAGGCAATCTTTCAAGTTGACCTCCACGAAAGAGAATCTCTGATCATTTTCGACGAAGTCCAGTTCTGTCCGAGAGCCAGACAGGCCATTAAGGCGCTGGTGAAAGATCATCGCTACGATTACATCGAGACCGGGTCTCTGATCTCCATCCAGAAAAATGTCCGGGACATTCTCATTCCCAGTGAAGAAGAGCGGATCCGGATGTATCCGATGGATTACGAGGAATTTTCCCTCGCCGTGAACGGAAACGACTGCAGCATGCTGAAAATTTTATGACCTGAAGGTGGCACTGGGTCTGGCTCATTGAAATGTGATGCGTGAATTTCAGCTTTACATGCTGGTCGGCGGCATGCCGCAGGCCGTACAGGAGTACCTGGATTCCAATAATTTCCGCATGGTGGACGAGGTGAAACGGGAAATCATTCGTCTGTATGAGTCAGACCTGAACAGGATTGATCCGAGCGGAAGCATCTCCCGGCTTTATGATCAGATCCCGGCGCAGCTTTCAGGAAAGAAAACCCGCTATCAGATTTCTTCCGTTCTGCCAACAAGGAGAGCCTCAGATCCCGAAACCGCAAAGCTGATCGCCGAACTGGAAGATTCCAAAACGGTTCTGATTGCCCATCAGGTCAACAATCCGAATGTCGGTCTTTCCTATACAGAAGATCCGAATTATTACAAGATCTACTGCGCGGACACCGGCCTGTTCACAACACTGATGTTCAGGGACAAGTCCTACACGGACAATGTCATTTATCAGCAGCTCCTGTCTGACAGGCTGCCGGCAAATCTGGGATTTTTGTTTGAGAATGTGGTCGCACAGACATTTGCAGCATGCGGACACAGGCTGTACTACCATACGTGGAAAGACGGGCAGAGCAGCACTGCGCAGGAAGTCGATTTTCTGCTGACAGAGGGGAAGAAAGTCTGCCCCGTGGAAGTGAAATCGTCCGCCTACAGGACTCATGCATCGATTGACGCCTTCGCAAAACGCTACCCCTCAAGAACCGGCAGCAGGTATCTCATTTATACGAAGGATAATGCCAGAGAACAGGATCTGATCTGCCTTCCGGTCTGCATGGCCCAGTTTCTTGCAGAGGATCTCTGACGGCAGGGTCCGGCAGCCGATCTGCCCTGCCGGACATTGCAATCTGGCGTTTCTGCCCTTATCATGTCTAATGCTGTGTTTTCGCAAAACCACAAGGAGATGGATGAATGATTACCAGGATTTCTCTTGATCACAAACGGATTCTGATTACCGGTGCCGCAGGCTTTATCGGCGGAGCCCTGGCGGAAAGGCTTCTGTCCTTGCATCTTTCCGTATCAGTCCTTGGCATCGACAACATGAATTCCTACTACGATGTCAGGCTCAAGGAATGGCGCCTGAAGAAGATCGAGGAAGCCGCGGCAAAGGATCCCGACTCCTCCTGGACCTTTATGAAGGGCGACATCTCAAATCACGATACGGTAAAGAGTGCCTTTGCCTCCTTCCACCCGGATCTTGTGGTGAATCTCGCCGCACAGGCGGGCGTCCGCTACTCCATCACCCACCCGGACGATTACATTCAGAGTAACCTCATCGGTTTCTACAACGTCCTCGAGGCCTGCCGTCATTCCTGTGATGACGGTGCTTTAGGTGTGCAGCACTTTGTCTATGCCTCTTCCTCTTCCGTCTACGGCGCCAATCAGAAGGTCCCGTTCAGCACCGACGACAAGGTCGATGACCCGGTCTCTCTCTATGCTGCAACCAAGAAGTCCGATGAGCTCATGGCCCACGCCTACAGCAAGCTCTACAACATCCCTTCCACCGGCCTTCGCTTCTTTACGGTCTACGGCCCCGCAGGCCGCCCGGACATGGCCTACTTCGGCTTTACGAACAAGCTCCTCAAAGGAGAAACGATAAAGATCTTCAACTACGGCAACTGCTCGAGGGATTTCACCTACATCGATGACATCATCGAGGGGATTCTGCGTGTCCTCCAGGGCGCACCGGCAAAAAAAACGGGGGAAGACGGTCTTCCCGTTCCCCCGTATGCTCTCTATAACATTGCCGGCGGTCGGCCGGTCAATCTCCTGACCTTCGTCGACACGCTGCAGCAGGAGCTCGTCCGTGCAGACGTCCTGCCAAAGGACTTTGATTTTGCATCCCACCGGGAGCTTGTCCCGATGCAGCCGGGCGATGTGCCCGTGACCTTCGCGGACACCACGGCCCTCGAGCGGGATTTTTCCTATCGCCCCGGAATCGAGCTGCGTGACGGCCTTCGCCGGTTTGCCGTCTGGTACCACGACTTCTATCAGTCAAGACTCTGAAGGATCTGCATCAGATTCCCCGCATAGCTTTCCGGGGAGTAGGTCTGCACTCTTTTCAGACTCTGCGCCGCGTAGTGCTCCCGCTTTTCCGGATTCTCCAGCATGGAAGTCAGCGCCCCCGCAAGGACTCTGTCGTCCTCCGTAAGGTTCCCGGCATCAAAGTCCGGGCGGTTGTCCATGTCCGGGATCAGGACGCCGTAGGCCTCGTCCTTTACCTCCCTCACATGGCCTTCCTGCATTGTTTCGCATAAAATCTCCGAGGGGCCGGTCCTGCAGTCGGTCGAGATGACAGGAAGTCCCAGCGCCATCGCCTCAAGCAGGGCGTTCGGAAATCCCTCGATGTTGGATGTCGTGACATACACACCGCACCGTGCAAGGTACGGGAACGGATTCTTCCGGACACCGGGGAAGGACACCGCATCCAAGATGCCAAGGTCCTGTGCAAGCTTTTGGTACGGCGCAAAGGTCCCCTCACCGACAATGAGAAGCCTCGTTTCTCTGTCCTTTTCGTGCACCAGTGAGAATGCCTTGACAAGGTGCCAGTATCCCTTGAAATCATCCTCCCGCCCGAGACTTACAAAGATCTTCTCTACTGGCGTCTCCGGGAACGGGAAATCCGTGATCTTATCTTTTGCCTTCTCCCGAATTTTTGTATCAGAAATCGGATTGTAGAGAAGACTCGTGTTGGTGATTCCGTACCTCTCCTTCAGCTGTTTCTGGATCTCCCCGGAGCAGCAGACCACCTTGTCCGCACGCCCTGCAAAGAAGCGGATCTGCTTCTTATTTGCAAGATCGATCTGGCTCCTCAGTCCCACAAGGGTCTTTCCCTGTCCCCTTGTCAGTGCATTGATGAGGTTTGCGGTGGAGCCGAAGCTGTAGCAGTAATCATACCCGTGCGACTTCTTCAGTTTCCGCACTGCCCCAACTCTTGCAAGGACGTTTTTTGCCTTTGCGATCTTTCCGTCCCGCGCGGGGATATTCAGGTTGATGACGGTAAGTCCCTTGATGTCATAGTTGATGTCTTCATCCGAAAAAAGGGAGATCTCGACATCGATCTGATCTCCCCTTTTCTCCTTCAGGATCCGTGCGGTCTCCACACAGACCCTCTCAAATCCCCCCTGGTGCAGCATCGGCACCATGAGGAGCAGTTTTTTCTTCTCCATCACATTACCTCAGGATCGAGCGAAGCGCCTTCTCCCAGAGCGCATTGACCCTTCCGGGGTTCTGGCTTTCCTGAATCCGGATCGCTTCTTTCCCCAGGCGTTCGCACTTGTCAGGGTCTGTCATCAGATCCTCCAGGGCATCTGCCATCGCCTTCTCATCGTCTGCCGGTACCAGAATCCCGTTTTCTCCGTTTCGGATCAGGTCTCTTGGCGCGCCGGGCGTGGAATCCGTGGAGATGCAGGCAAGCCCGAGGCTCATCGCCTCGATGAGTGCGTTCGGCATGCCCTCCCGCTTCGAGGCAATGACAAACACCCCGGCATCCTGAATCTTTTCCGCAATCCCCTCCTGCACGCCCTCAAAGAGGACATGATCCGAAAGGGAAAGCTCCTTTGTCAGATCCTCACAGTCCTTCCTTGCCGGTCCGTCTCCGTAGAGATCCAGCACCCACGAAGAAAGAGTCTCATTTCTTTTCAGTACGTCTGCAAACGCCCGGATGACAAGTCCCTGCGACTTGTTCTCATCAAAGCGTCCCACCATGACGACGCGCTTCGTGCGGGTGCCGGCAAATCTTGGCCGAATGAAGTCCGGCTGAATGCTGTTTGGCAGAATGATCGACTTTTCCTGCACAGCCTTCGGAAAGTAAGCCTTCGCGCCATTGGTCTGCAGGATCACAAGATCCGCCCTGGAAAAGAGCAGCATCGCCGGGATTCTCGTCTTTGCCTGTACATACTCCTCGGCAGGGTCCGCCCGGACCGAGATGGCAACGGGGATATTGAGCCCTCTTGTCGTGAGGATCGACATCACGTTGTTGCTGCCGATAAAGGACAGGATGACGTCCGGCTTTTCGTCCTTCCAGATCTGCCGTAAGGTATCCGCCCGGACACGGAAATTGTGGAAGCGGGATCCGTTAAGGTTCTCCGGTGCGGGATCCGAGTAGATCCGGTGCACATGCCGTCCCGGGAGATTTGTCTGAACTATCCCTGTTTCCGGGTCCCAGTCTCCCTCTTCCATGGTATACTCCGGTAATTTGAAATAGGTGGTGACAAGACTCACATCCCATCCACGATGAAAAAAATAATCCGCAAGGTTTACAATGACGTGTTCTGCCCCTCCCTTGTGGAGAGAACCTATGTACAGGCACAGCTTCGGGTGTTCTTTGTTTTTCATGACTCCCCCAAGGCGCGGTGCACCTCTTCCAGATAGTCCCTGGTTACCTTCCGGCGGTCAAACTCGCGCTCCATCTTCTCCCGGCCGGAAAGTCCCATGGCTTTTCGCGCGCTCTGTGGCAGACTCAGAAACTTCTTCAGCGCATCGATCAACGCTTCTGAGGATTTCGGCGCAAAACCGACCCCCGTCACCTTGTCCTCGAAGATCTCCCGGCAACCGCTGATGTTCGTCGCAATGACCGGTCGTCCGCAGGCGGAGGCCTCCATGAGGACATTGCTCATCCCCTCATGGTAGGTGGGAAGAACCACCGCACTTGCCTTCTCATAGAACTCGTGCATGTCCGTGTGGAATCCGAGATAGAGAATGCTGCCCTCCTGTTCCTTCTCATGCAGCGTCTCCTCCCAGTCCTCGTCGCAGTAGCCGGCGATCGCAAAGGTCACTTTTTCACCGTGGAGGGCATCCGCGGCGTCAAAGAGTTCCCGGATTCCCTTCTCCTTCATGATACGTCCGGCATACAGGAAGTATGTCATGTCTGTCTCCGGATAGGGCAGAACCTTCCATTTGTCGAGATCCACACCGGAGCCCGCAACCAGCCGGTCCCTGCCCGTCACAAGACCGTTTTCATGGAAAATCTCCATGTTTTCGCGGTTCTGAAAGAAAACACAGGAAGCCCCGGCTAGTCCTCTCCGGTACAGGACCTTCACTACTTCAAGGAGCGGTCCCGATTTCTCAAACGCACTGCCAAGGCCCGTCACCGTGGACAGATACGGGATGTGGAGCTTTGTCGCCGCATACCCTCCGTAGCAGTTGGGCTTGATCGTATAGGTCAGCACCAGATCCGGCTTTACCTTCTTCATCAGCTTTTCATAGCTTCCGATGAGCGCAAGATCCTGCGCCGGGTTCACGCCCCGGCGGTTGATCGGGGTATGGACCAGCTCGCACCCTTCCTTCGAGAGCAGATCGTTTTTCACATCATCGGGGAGGGATACCACCACCCGGTAATCTTTCAGAAGTTCCTGGACCAGTTCGTTTCGAAAGTCATACAGACCTGCGGACGAATTGCCCAGTATCAGTATTGTCTTCATTCCTGTTTCCTCACCCGGACCCTTGCCACGTTTTCGAACATCAGGGCCGGTACCGTCAGCATCAGCAGCAGAGTATAGGGGTTGCACAGCTGGAACATCCACTCGACCGAGCCGACCACCAGAAACCCCACCATCATGAGCAGCGGGAAAAACGCGCGGGACTGAAGGCTCCTGCGCCTGCGCCGGTACCGGACCGAGAGGACAAGGCAGGCCAGAAGAAAGAGCGCAAAGACCACGCCGGTCGGAATCCCGCAGTCCCACATCATCTGCAGAACGTTGTTGTGCGCGTGCGGGGCAAGCTGCCCGTCCGGAAGCTCTGCTCCCATGGAGTCATGTCCTCTCACCCCAAGGCCTGCAAGATAGGCCTTCCAGATCGTACTTCTGCCGTTCGAATAGTCTCCGGTCTCGAGGCTCTGTTCCTCTCCGTTCTCATCGACGACCACCGTAAGAAGCATCGGCACGCCGTCCGAATCATAGGTCAGGCCAAAGCGGCCAAAAGACTCCGCAAGCTCTGCAAGGATCGTATCGCCATCCTCTGCCGTCGGAACTTCTGTCTTATCTGCACTGGCCGTCGGGTTCGACTGCTGCACATTGAACTCGTGCCCGTAGTACCAGTTCGAGCCGATTTCCCCGCCGATGATCCGGTCTCCCACGTCGCGGACGAAGACCTCGATGTTCATGAACCTTGTCGAATTCCACTTCACGTTTCTGCGGAGCACATCCGGCACGTCCACGCCCTCGACGTCCTCGAAAATCACAGGCCTTGCGTTGACCGTGGAGATCAGCCGCTGTCCCGTAAAGATCATCGGGAAGCAGATGGCAAGGGCCAGGATCATGCAGCCGATCGTGCGGAAAAAGTATCGGAACTGCCCCGGGAACTCGATGAGAAGCGCGAGGAAGATATTGACCACAAGAGCGATATACCCGGTGCGGGTGATCGTCATCAGCATGTAGGCGGAGGCAACCCCGAAGAGCAGCCATTCCTTCCAGAGGTACGAAAGACGCACGAGGAACGGCTCATCCTTTACCCGCCGGCTCTTTTCGAGAAGCAGCGTCAGGATCGCTCCCTCCACCATGACCAGGTAGTAGCCGGTCACCGTCACCGTAAAGAACTGCAGACCGAACCGGCTGAGCCGGTAGGCGAGGTAGTAGCGCCGAAACATCGACCAGAAGACCGAGGCGATGAAGTTCACGCAGATGCCCGTGCAGACATCGCGAAGCCAGAGATGCTTGTCCTTCCAGAAGGCAAAGCGGACAAGCAGGGCGCCCCAGAGAATCCCCATGACTGTGACCCAGGTCCTGGTGTTGCGGTTTGCGATAAACAGCAGGAAGAAGATTCCCGTAAGAACAAGAAACCACCAGGTGACATGGATTTTCGTCTTTGGCAGCCTGGGATCCTTCGGTGCGCCGTTGTGGTTCAGCATCAGCGCGATCAGGATCCCCGAAACAATCAGGATTCCGCGCTCGCCGAATGTGTGCATCGCCTCGTAGGTCGCATTCATGTAGTAGGAGGAGAACCCGAAGAGAATCGCGATGCAGGCGATGATCCCGTAGTGATTCCACTCTCTCCGAAGAGACCCGTAGACCCGCACATGAAGGTGATCGATGCTTTTTCTCGAGTGCCAGAGGCCGTACAGCGCGATCACCACGGCGATCACGATGCCGCACTCATAGATGAGGACATCCCGCCAGCGGGAGTCAAAAAGGCAGAGCGGATAAACCGCAATCATTGCGATCGCGGCGCCGACCAGGATGATCGGCGTCAGAACCGCCCGCATGGCAGAGAGCACGGTTGTCGTCGAGGGATCCTCCGGGGCCGTCTTCTCCTCTTCCTTCCTTACCGGCACAAGTTCTGCCGCTGCAGGTTTCCGTACCGTTTTTTTCTTTGCTTTTTCGTTCCGGTTCTGTCCGGAAACGTAGGCATGGTTTTTCTCTCTTGCCACCTGGCTGCTTTCGAGCTTCCGGTTCACGTCCCCGGAGGGAAGCGCCAGGGTTTCAAACGTAAGATCCGGGAAGAGGTTTTCGTCCTGCTGCTTCATGCTGTTCTCCTCTCAGGACGCACTCCCCCGCCCTTTCCGTATTTCAGGCGGCAGATGATAAGGACTAATAGAGATACCGCCGCTGCAACAAGCAGTACGATCAGTGCGAGGGCAAGAGATCCGCCCTTTCGAAGCGGCACCCGGTACACGAAATCCGTGCAGAGGGTCTGTCCGTTGTCAAGGCTGGTATCCTGCCAGAACCCGTTGAGATACGCCGGGGAATTCCCGGTGGCAAGGGCGCTCACAAGGTCGGTCATGCCGAGCCGGAACGAGGAATTCTCCCCGCGGACGATGAGGACATACTGCTCCCCCGGAGTTAAGTCCACGTCGAGGGAGACCGTGACGCTGATATCCTCATCCGATTTGGTTCCCGTAGGTCCCTCTCCGGTCCAGCCGGGGATCGTCTCCCAGTCGGCGACACTGATGCCACCCGACTTTGTGATGTTGTGAAAGACGGTATCCCTCTGCGAGTCATCGACGAGGGGTGCATACTCATAGGCATCACACTGGAAGACGTCATACTTGTCCTTGTGGAAGAGCTGAACCAGAAGATAGGACCCGCTCTCCACGGACGTGACATGCACGGTCACGGTCTGCAGATGATCGTACTGGGCCGTAAAGTAGAAGCCGGCATCGTGATCATAGTCGACAAGCTCGCTTTCCGCGATCACTTCACCGCCGTCAAAGGCAATGTCTTCATTAAAGTATCGGATCGGCCAGATGAGAACAAGGGCCAGTACGGTGAAGATACCGATGGTCCATAAAGCTGCGGTCTGTTTTCTAATTCTTCTGTTCAGCATCAATGATCCCGGCCTCCGTGCGATGGATTTCGAGGTTGCCTGTCGTATCCCGGATTACAAACTGCGGCGCACTGTTGGAGGAGATGAAGGTCCTCCCGACGTACTCGCCGACCATTCCCACCATCAGCATCAGCATGCCGCCGAAAAAGATGATGGCGCACATCATGGCAGAAAATCCGACCGGGACATCAGGATTTACCAGCTTCTTGATGATCGTATAGATTCCGTAGAGAAAGCCTGCTCCTGCAAAGATGGCGCCGAGCATCGTCGCAAGGCGAAGGGGCTTCACCGAAAACGAGGTAAACCCGTTGAGCCAGAGGTTCAGGAGCTTTTTGAACGAATAGCCGCTCTGTCCGATCTTGCGGGCACGATGGTTGACGTCGACGTTTACGATGTTCTTTGTCGAGCGAAGCACCAGCCCCGGCAGATAGGCATAGGAGTTGTTATAGCGACAGACCTCGTCGGCCACAAACCGGCGCATCGCAAAGTAGCTCGAAAGGTAGAGGTCCTTTGGCTTTTCGAGAAGCCACTGGGCCATCTTTTCATTGACGAAGCTTCCGAAGTTTCGAAAGGACGAGTGCTGCTTGTGCTCATACCGCGCATAGCAGACATCGGCTCCGTCCTTGACGGCAGAAAGGAGCTTTCCCACCTCATCGGCAGGCGTCTGCCCGTCGTCGTCGAGGCAGACGACAACGTCTCCCTTTGCCGCGCGGATGCCCGCCATCAGGGCTGCATGCTGGCCGAAGTTTCTGGCAAACGTGATACCGAACCGCTGTGCATGGTCTCTGCAAAGGTCCCGGATTGTCTGCCAGGTGCCGTCTTTCGAACAGTCGTTCACCATGATGATCTCATGGCGGTACGGGAGCCTTTCCATCGCCGCGTCAATCTCCGCCACGACGCCGGGAAGCGTTTTCTCGGAGCAGTAGCAGGGAAGGACAAAGGACACCAGCTTCATTTGATTGTCGTTGCTGTTTATGGATTCCATTGAACATCTCTTACGGCGGCAAGGAACGTGTCCCTGTGCGCCTCGTGAAGCACCATGTCGTGGGGCTGACCCTTCGAGTCCAGAACCCCTGGCAGATCCCGGACGTAGGGAAGGCCGGTGTGCTCTGTCATCTTCCGGCTTGCGATGTTGTCCTTAAAGATCCTGGAGTACACCGTATCGACCGGGCGGGTCCTGAAGACATACCAGGCAAGGGCGCGCATGCCATGGGATGCGAGGTGCTTTCCCGGCGCCGCGTGATCCCCCATGAAGACGCCGATCTCGGCGGTGCGCTTTTCCTCATTGATCTCACTTGCCACCGTGCAGCCGATGGCCTCATCGGTTGCAGGATCGCAGATCATGAGCTGCACGACCTTTCCGGTCTCCACCATGCGGTGAAAGTATGCCTCCTGCCCCTCAAGCGTAAAGGTCTCGCGGTAGAGGTAAAACTTCCGGACTCTCTCCTCATTTCGCCATTTCACAATGAGCGGTGAATCCTCGATCGTCATCGGGCGAAGCACCACGTTGTCACAGGTCAGAAGATACTTCACTTCAGCGTTACCTCATACAGATCAAAGTACGTCATGCTGCCACTGTCTGCCGTCTTCGTGCAGGTGATGCTCTCTCCCTTCGAGGCATAGTAGTCCGAAAGGAACGACACATCTCCTCCCTTTTTGATCACAAAGAGAGCATTGCCGCCGGTAAGCCCGGATTCCAAATCTGTCATCTGAAACAGAGAGAGCTTCTTCTCCTGGAGCGGGCTTTTGACCACCCAGCCCCCGGCAAGGTCCCAGCTGCACACATGATTCTTTTCATTATCAAATATTTTCTCCGAAAAATCCACTGTGGAGTAGACGTCGGTCACGTACAGGGTATCCGGATGGGCATCTGCGGCAGAGAGCAGCTCCTCATAGGGAGCATTGGAAGCTTCCCTTGTCTTTGCCTCTTCTGAGGCATCCCGTACCTGGAACACGAGGGAGAGTGCAAAGACACCGATGCAGCAGGCGGCGACAAGGCCCCGCATCAGCTGCATTGCCATGCGAAGCGTTTCATCTTTTGTTCCATCTGTTCCTTCCGTACCCTCTTCCTTCGAGAAGAGAACAAAGAACAGCATCAGGCTCTCGAGAAGATAGATGCAGTGGGTCAGGCGCTCCACGGGGCGGTTGTTGTAGAGAAGGTAGAGGTAGAGGCCGGAGCGGATACTAAGAAGCAGGAGCACGTAGAGGAAGGTTCCCGCCGCGCGCCCTGTGATCTCCTTCTTTTTTTCCGGGTGTGCCCCGGTCAGCGCCCCGGACTGCATGAGTCCTGTCATGAGGCGCCGGTAGGTGTCGATGAGCACCATGCCGTAGAGGACAATCGAGATGAGGTTCCAGGGAAGCTGATCCTTTGCAAGGATCACCTGATGAAAGTACACCCAGACGGCAGTGGAAAGGCGCTCTTTTGCAGGCTTCTGGAGCGTTGCCGCATAGTCTGCGACCTTCTGCACCAGAGCCGCGTCGATGGAATCATCGAGGGCAAAGTTGTAGTTCTGAAGGAGCATCACCTGTTCCTTCGTGATCCCGTTTGCATCATAGAAGGCCTCGTTCCCCTCATAGGGCGGGATCTGCTCGAAGTCATAGAGCTGTGTCCTCGCATCGAAGAAGGCGCGGAAGCTCTTCCAGGAAGAGGAGGACGTTGCTGCCTTGTCGATTCCGGTAAGAACCCCGAAGCAAAGAAGCAGGACAAGAAGAAACGAAAACCCGCGGGACAGAAGCATTTTCACCCGGTGCCCGTCGGAGAGCATCACCACCCGCCCTGCAAAGGCAAGTGCCGCAAAGGGCAGGCAGAACAGCGTCATCTCGGTGCGAAGGCAGAAGGCAAGAGACAAAAGAACAAGCGGCACGATGCAGGAAGAAAGCAGCGACCGGATCGATGCGATCTCGTCCTTTTCGAGTGTCAGAAACCAGGTGATGCAGACCGCGACGAGAATCCCCACGGTCACCGAGTACTGCACGAAGATGAGGTGCACGTAAAGAAGGGCTGCGCAAAGGAGGGCGGAAAGCACCGTCACGAGGTGATCCCTGGTCCTTTTCTCCACCCGGCAGAGCAGCAGGAAGATCCCGCCGAACTGACAGATGAGAAGAAAGATCCCGTACCAGGGGATGGCACAAAAGAGATGGTACAGGCCCCCCAGGATCGCCGTCAGGGGGAACAGGCTCTGGATGTTATAGAGCTCTGCACTTCCGGTGTACGTCCCGTCGAGAAGGTGCGCCATCATGAAGTCATCATTCAGATCGTAGTAAAAATCAAAGGGGAGGGCTGACAGCAAAACCAGCGCTGCGGTCAGCAGCGCCGGCAGTATCAGGCTCCGGATATTATGTTTCGTTCGTCCTTCCATCCAGGATGTACCCGCTTTACTTTCTTGTCTCGTAGAAGGCCTTCACGGCCTGTGTCACCGTGTGGACCTGATCCGGGGTCAGGGAATAATACATGGGAAGGCGGACCAGGCGGTCGCTCTCCTTCGTCGTGTACTCGTCCTTTCCGTGGAAACGGCCGAACTTCAGTCCTGCAGGGGATGTGTGGAGCGGCACGTAGTGGAACGCCGCATAGATCTTCCGCTCCTTCAAAAAGCTGATGAGCGCCGTTCTCTCCTCGAGATCCTTCGTCTTGATGTAAAACATGTGCGCGTTGTGCTCGCAGTAGGAAGGGATATACGGCAGCTCGATCGTGCCATCCCCTGCAAGCTCCGAGAGCTCTTCCCTGTACTGTTCCCAGCGCGCAAGTCTCGTGTTGTTGATGAGGTCCGCGTTGTCGAGCTGTGCCGCAAGGTAGGCGCAGTTGAGCTCACTGGGCAGATAGGACGATCCGAAATTCACCCAGGTGTACTTGTCGATCTGTCCGCGGAAGAACTGAGAGCGGTTCGTTCCCTTCTCCCTGAGGATCTCCGCCTCTTCCACCTTCTCGGGATCGCGGATGAGCACCGCGCCGCCCTCTCCCATGCTGTAGTTCTTGGTCTCATGGAAGGAATAGCAGCCGAAATCCCCGAACGTTCCGAGGGCTTTTCCCTTATAGGATGCATGGACCGCCTGGGCCGCATCTTCCACAACCATCAGGTGATGGCGCTTTGCGATATCCATGATCGCGTCCATCTCACAGCCAACGCCCGCATAGTGCATGGCGACGATGACCTTCGTCTTCTCCGTGATCGCGTCCTCGATCTTGTTCTCATCGATGTTCATCGTGTCCGGACGGATATCGACAAACACCGGCACCGCGCGGCGAAGAACGAACGCGTCCGCCGTCGAGCAGAACGTGTAGCTTGGCATGATGACCTCATCGCCGGGCTCGACACCGGTCAGGTGAGAAGCCATCTCCAGAGCATCCGTCCCGGATGTCGTGAACAGGCAGCAGGACGTGCCGGTCTTCTCCTCGACCCATTTCTTGCAGTACTTCGTAAACGGACCGTCGCCCGAGATCTTGTGGTTCACCTCACAGGCGGTCTTCAGATTTTCCATCTCCGTTCCGACGAACGGGGGAACATTAAACGGGATTGCATATTCCATGGTAATCTCCTTACTGCGCGCTCTCTATCGTCTCTTCAGCCTGGACCCGGAGCACGTTGCAGCCGTTTTTATTATATACGCTAAGATACCCTTTTTCAGTGAGAAATGCGCGGAGGATCTCCTCCTTCTCATCGGCGCTCTCCGACTGCGCATCCGACTCATGCAGGATGACAAGCGGTGTTGTCGTAAGCGCATTCAGTTCCTTTTCAAACTGCCCGGTCGGATAGCTGTCAAGATCCACCCAGGTCGTCGTAAGAGCAGGTGGCAGGGAATACAGGTAGTGGAATCCCGGCGCATTGCCAAAGACAATGGTCTTTTGCCCGGTGAGGTTTGCGGCTTTGAGGTACATCGCAAGAGAATCCAGCATTTCCTCATTTTCCGGCGTGGTTTCCATGCCGGCCGCCGCTCCCGCCACGGAGACCTGTGCGGTCCTCTTTTCCCCGTCCGTTCCGTCGCGGAATGCAAACTGCACATGAAAGGCACTGCCGATCACCACGCAGGCACCGACGATGAGGGCAAGACCGAAGAAATACGGCATCGAGAAGAACGAAAGCCTTGCCTGTCTTTTCTGTTTCTTCTCTTCTTCCTTCTCACGCCCGGCAGAGTTCTTCATGCCCGCCGTAATCGCAGAGATGCTCCGGTTTTTCTTCTTTCCGGCGCGTTTTCTTCCAAAAGAAGCGTTCTTTTTCTCTTCCTCTTCCCGTCTTCTTTCGACAAGCTCCGTGTGCTTTTTCCAGATAAGCCCCAGGGATACCGGCGCGATGACGAACAGGCAGTCGAGGATCGGGAACGTGTAGTTGTTCGATCCGAGCGGAAGGATCAGGATCAGAATGAGGCAGGCTGCTGCAAGAAAGCGGATATCCGCCTCTTTGTCCATCACCCCGAAAAGCTCAAGGACAAGGACAATCACGCAGGCAAGAAGCAGCATCATCGCCCACTGAAACATGCACCAGTAGTCCTGGAAGTTCACCGTAAACATACCCCTGCGGTAGTAGAACAGGACAAGGGATGCGAGAAACAGCGCATAGACAAGGCCCATGTAGACGTTCCAGTGCTTTGGCTTCTCACTCTTCTTCGGGGTCAGGAAAAAGACAAAGTACGAGACCACAAGGAGCATGACAACAAGCATCAGGAACCAGGACAGCGCTGTCTTATAGGCAGAGAGAGTCGACAGGATCATGGAGCCCGCAGAATACGACGAGGCACTACTGGTCCCTGCAAACATCTCCCCGATCTTTTCGATGTAGGCCGAAGGGCCATACGCGATCACGGTTGCAAGGAAGGGAACGCCAAAGCCGATGACATAGCCGAGAATACAGGAGAGCGTCCGCCGGAGCGCTCCCTGCACCTTCTTTCCGGTAAGACCGCACCAGAACCAGAGGGCAAGAATAAGGCCAGCCTGTGTGAGGTTCGAGAAGCGGACCATGACGTTCAGCCCGAGGAACAGCCCTGCAACGACGTAGTATTTCCCGGCCTTTGACCGGATCGCATACACCCCCGCCTTGTCCTCTCGAATCGCAAGGAACAGGAGCACCACGCCGATTGTGAGAAATAAGTTCGTCAGGGTGTTGTAGAGAATCACTGACGGGCACCAGTAGAGGCTGATCGCAATCCACTCACTGACAAAGACGAGAAGTGCCGGATAGTACCGCCGGAACACCTGATAGCAGACAAGAGCCGCGATGCTGATAAAAAGGGAGCATGTAAGGTTCATCGTGATCATGTACCGGCCGACCGGCAGGGCGTTCAGGAACCTTCCGACCATATTGGCAAGGAAGGTTGCAAAGTACCACATCGAATCCGGGCCAAGGTAGCGGTAGTTCCCGAGGCTGTAGGTCGTATCCATGACGGAGACGCCCTGGGTGATGTTCACGAGCGGCCAGAAGATTAATAGCACCGGAAAGATCCGGTCCTCAAAGCGTCTGATCCGCTCCTCCTTTTCCTTCGGATCTGCCTGCACCGCCGGCAGAGGTCTTTTTGTACTCATGCATTTTCCTTCTTTCGAACAAGCCCTTCCACTCCGGAAAAGAGTGCCTTCCGCACGGCGTCCAGTGCCGCACAGACCGCAAAGGTCAGAACACAGGCAAGAAGCGCCCGAAGCAGAAATCCCAGAGGATCGGAGTCCTTTGCTCTCCCGAAAAGATCCCCGAGTCCTGTAATCCAGAGGTTTCGAAGATCCACATGGTTGTGGATCAGGTACACACCAAAGGTGAGGGGGGATACCGCGCAGATAACGTCCGCTCCCTTCCCCTCCCGGATCTTCAGGCAACGGACAAACTCAAAGAGTCCGATGGCACCCGTCAGGGTAAAGACGAAGTTGTAGTGGAACATCACCGTCTGGAAATAGGCAAGTCCCCCGGTCCTCTCTCCTACAAGGTGCAGAACCAGATACAGCAGGAAGATCATAAAGCAGCTGCCAAGATAGACGAGAAGCGATGCCCTCTTCTTCCCAGTGATCCGCACGGGATAGCGCCGAAGATACGCCGCGATGAGGTACAGGACAAGAAACCAGCCAAAGTCATAGCCCTTCCCGTCCGTCACAAGCTCCACCGGGCTGATGCTCTTCAGGAAACAAAAGAACACAAGAAGCAGCAGGATCAGACCCTTCAGCTGCTTCCGGGGCAGGGCATCGACTCCGTGATTGAGCAGAGGCGAAAACAGCACCATGAAGAAGTACGCGGTGGCAAACCAGTACAGGTTCATGGAGATCGGGAGGCAGTAGGAGGCAAAGGTCCAGACATCGGTCCCCTGAATCGGAAGACCCAAAGCCTTCAGGATCAGCGGGATCAGGAGCGCATAGAAGAAGATCTCGAACCAGAGACAGACAATCCTCGACAGGCGGAAGGTCGTCTTTGAGAGGAAGTATCCGGAGATCAGGACATAGACGTTGACCGCGACGATGCTAAGCGACTCCAGAAATCCCCCCATGACCCGCACCGGTGTCATGGCATTTCCCGGCAGGGCAAGGCTTCCCGACAGAGAGATGTAGTGGAGCATCACGACCATCAGCATGCCGAGAATCCGGAGCAGTTCGAAGTTTGCCTCTCTTTTTGCCCTCATCAGCGCTCCCTCACAACGCCCTGATCCTGTACGCGGTAGACGATGTCACACTTCTCGATGGTCTCCAGCCGGTGGGCAATGATGATCAGGGTCTTCCTGCCGTGCAGCCGGTTCACCGACTCCATGATCGCGGCTTCGGTCTCGTTGTCGAGGGCAGAGGTCGCCTCATCGAGGACCAGAACCTCCGGATCCTCGAACAGGGCTCTTGCGATGCCGATGCGCTGGCGCTGTCCGCCGGAGAAGCGGATGCCGTGCTGTCCGATCTGCGTGTCCAGTCCCTCCGGAAGGGAGCGCACGTGCTCGTCGAGCTGTGCCTCCTTCAGGGCCCGCCAGACCTTCTCGTCGTCAATCTCCTCTTCCGGCACACCGAAGGCCACGTTCCGGCGAATCGTCGTGTCGAGCATGTAGATGGACTGCGGAATGTAGCCGATGTTCTTGAGCCACCCCGGATAGTTGGTCCTGACATCGACGCCGTCGGCGAGGATCTCGCCGCTCTCGGGCTTTAAGAGTCCCAGCATGATGTCGATGAGGGTCGTCTTGCCGCCGCCGGAGGATCCCACGATGCCGATGGACTTTCCGACCGGGAAGGTAACATTCGCTCCCCTGAAGATAAGAACGTCGGAGTTCGGATAGTGATAGGTGATGTCCTTCATCTCGATCGTCTTCGTGACCGGGAGCTTCTCCACGTCCTCGCTTGCGGGGTAATCCTCGAGCCTGTAGGAGATGTCCTTGTCGTGGATCTCCTCCTGCAGGTTGTCGGAGACGTTGTCGAGAAAGGGCGTGAAGTACGAAATGTTCGTCAGGTAGTTGTTGATGCGGTTTGCCGACGGCAGAAGGCGCGCCGCCGCAAGACCGAAGACCGAAATCTGCGGGATCATCGAGGTGAGGTCCGTCGTCCCGGAGAGGATCTCCGCGATCATGTACAGGACAAGGCCCGCGACGCAGATCCACTCGATGAGAAGGCGCGGCGTTCCGGAGTAGAGCGTGTACTTCTGCACCGCGTTGACGTAGCCGTTGCCGCACTTGCTGTACTCGTTGATGAAGTAGTTCTCCTTGTCCGCGATCTTGATCTCCTTGATCGCATCGACCGACTCGGAGATCCACTTGAACAGACCCGCATAGTAGTCCTGGTTGTCCCTGCCGGCTTTCAGCATGACGGGCTTTAAGAACTTCTTGATGAGAAAGAGCACGAGAAGAAGGAGCGCCGCGATGGTCAGGATCATCTTCGCATCGACCGTCACGAGGACGAGAACGAGGATGATGAAGACGATGATCTCACTGGTCAGCTGCAGAATGTTCAGGATCAGCGCATAGACGTTGTTGATATCCGAGGTGATGTTGCGCTGAATGATGGAGGTGTTGGCGTTCAGATAGTACTCGTAGGGCCGCTTCATGAAGTTGATCATCATGCGGTTGCTGGTCTCGAACTGGTTCCGGTAGATGAAGCGAAGCAGGAGCTTCTGCTCGATGTACAGGTAGATGTTCTTGATCGCAAAGACCACGACGATCGCCGCCATCATGACCACCGCGAACTGCTGCACGCTCTGCATGTGCAGCATGTTGTAGAAATCTCCCATGTGGTAGAGATTCTGCGTGATGGAGTCCGGGTTGATGATCGCCTCGAGGATCGGGATGATCAGGGTGATGCCAAGGGCCTCCAGGCAGGCGCCGATGAGCATGATGAACACCAGGCCGACCATCTTCAGCTTCTGCGTCCTGTCGAGCAGCAGGTTGATTTTCCGGAACGTATTGAACATGAAATTGAGAAATCCTTTTCTTCAGCTGATTTTCTTTGCCGCGTTCGTCACATGGGCGTGATCTTTCGGATCCTCATACCGGTCCATGAACGCATTGCCAAGGTACACCTTCTGCTTTGCGCAGTGGATCGCGTTCGGCACCGTGTAGACCGTGACGACGCGGGCAAACTCTGCGCCGACAAAGTTCAGCACTTCCATCGGGAAGTGCGCATCGAGAACGAGATACTCCGAAAACCGGGTTCTGTAATCGAGAAGGTCCCTTGGGTGCGGCTTGATGACAATGACGCCCTCTCGACCGTCGACGGTCCCGTACTCCCGGATCATGTCCCGGACCAGTCTCTCTCTCGTCTCCAGGCTCTTTGTCAGCGGCTCCGTGAGGATCAGAACAATCGGCTTCTTCTCCTCTTTCGCCTTTTTCAGGGTCGCGTCGAGCTCCGCCCGGTTCTCGATGAACATTGAGCAGAGTCTTTTCTTATCCTCGTCCGATAGTCCTGCGGCAAGCTTTTCCCTCGGCACCTCGACCATCTTCTTCATCGGGTGGTCGAGCACGGAAATGTCATTGACCTCCATGTCGATGCAGTACTTTCCGTAGCCGTTCTGAATAAAGATCACACCGAGGGATGCGAGAAACGCCTTCAGCTTAAAGTGTCCCGCATTGTCCTCATGGGCGGTGTCCCGGTAGCGGATGCAGTCAAGCCCGTCCTCCACGGCATGGTAGCAGATCTTCTTATAGGAAAGGTAATACCCGATGGGATCCGAGTCGCAGAAGACATAGATGTCATCAAAGGCAGAAAAGTCCACCGGGACATAGGGCTCCTCGAGCTCTCCGAGCCTCTTGCAGAAGCGGATCCTCTGGCGCATGTTGGCGGGAAGAGAGCCGCGGTCTTTTTTGAGCTCCACAAGTTCCGGGAAGAACGTGAAGTCCTTCTCGTCAAACTCGATCGCCTTTGCAAAGATCCCGCTCTTTTCGGCACGGGAGGCCAGATCCCCGAAGCGGTTCGACATCTTCGAGAGGACAAGCGTTGCCCTGCCTCTTTCCTCTTCCGGCAGGTTCAGTTCCTTGAGGGCTGCCACATACACGTGGTAAAACGTGTGGCAGACATAGATCCGCTTTCTCATCTGGGCATGTTCTCGGGTCCGAAGCTCTCCGGCAGAAGGTCGGAAAGGCTCAGCACCTTATAATCGGTGATGCTCTTTGCAAGGATCACCCGGAAGGTATCCGGGTGAACAAATTCGCGAAGGGCCTGCCGGCAGATGCCGCAGGGCGTCGGATAATCCTTCACCCCTTCAAGCTCCTCCGCCGAATAATCGGCAGGGCCGGCCACGATCGCGATGGCATCAAACTCCCGGTGTCCCTGGGCGATCGCCGCAAAAAGCGCCGTCCGCTCCGCGCAGTTCGTAGCTCCGAAACTTGCGTTCTCCACATTGCAGCCGCGCACCACGGAATCATCATCGATGCAGTGAATCGCCGCACCGACGCTGTAGCGGGAATACGGCGTATAGGCATTGTCCCTCGCCTCAAGTGCCGCCTCGATAAGGCGCATGGCAAGCTGATCTTCCTTCTTACTGTCCATTCCTACTCCTTCCTGTTTCTGTCTGCATAAGAGACACAGACCTTCTCGAGATAATCGCGCCACTGCTGATAGATGAGATCCACCCGGCAGCGGGACTCAAGTTTTCTTGCTTCACTCCCGAGCTTTTCCGCAAAGTCCCGGTCCTCGATGAGACGGTTGATCCCGCCTGCAAGAGCGTCGGCGTCCTTAACCGGTACAAGAAGCCCGTTTACACCGTCCTGAATCAGCTCTGCCGGACCGCCGCAGGGGCAGTCCGTCGAGACCACCGGCATGCCCATCACCATCGCCTCGATGAGGGAGTTCGGCATTCCCTCATAGTCGGAGCTGTAGGCATAGACGCCGGCACGCGGAATGACCTTTTCCTGTTCATTTGTTCCGCCGCAAAGATGTATAAAATCCTCTGCATGATTGTCCCGGATCTTCTTCTCCAGGTTCTGCTTCGTCCCGTCAAGGCTGTCCGGTCCCCAGATCTCCAGCTCCCAGTCCGGGTGCTTTGCATGGACCTTCAGGAACGCATCGATCAGAAGTGCCTGATTCTTGAAGGCCGCAAGGCGCGCATGACTTACCACGATCTTCTCCCGCCTTTCCGGCTTCGGCACGTTCAGGAACCTGGGGTTTACGGGATTCAGGATTACGCATGCGTTATCCTTCCAGTACTTCCGGAAAAAATCCCGCTGCTGACTGGTCTGGAACACGGCGCCGGCCGCCCTAGGAAGAAGTCGGGTCAGCACACACCGGTTTACAAAAGAATCATAATGTCCCACCGGATCGATCCGGACACAGAAGACCACCGGCACACCGGTTCCCCGCTCTGCCGAGAGAGCGCGGTACAGCGCCTTTCTTGCAAACGCGATAAGGACGTCCGGCTTCTCCTCCAGCATGAATGCACGAAGGTACTTTCTTCGAAGCAGGATCTTTGTAAGGCGTCCCTTGTTCTCGTCTTCCTTCTTCAGTCCGACGATCACCCGCCGGACTCTTGGATCCAGCGGGAACTCATTCTCCTTCTTCTCTTCCGTCGCGACAATGACCTCATATCCCTTTGCCGCAAACTGATTGGCAAGTGTCGAGACCACGCGCTCCGCGCCGCCCTGCTCAAGGTTGTTGAGATGAAATGCAATTTTGTGCATGAAAACTCTTCTCTCCCCGTACTACTGATCTGTCGGCAGGCTGATCCAGCTGCCCCACAGCTCGTCATTGCCCTCATAGATAAATTTCCGGAATCCGCCGCTTGGGAAGAAGGTCACCTCGCCGAAATAGACATGGCCCCGGACGCTGTAGAAATCGATGCGCACAAAATAGGTGTCCTTTGCCAGAATTTCCGCATCCCGGACCATCTGTGGCAGTGTGTCCGGGATCTCGAGCTTTCTGTCGAACACCGGAGGCAGCCCTGCCTCTCCGATTTTCAGAATATTCCCGTCCAGGTCGTAGTAATTGGCATGGTGTCCGGTAAACCGGTCAAAGTCGATCTTGAAGCACTTTACCTTCCCGTTAAAGCAGAACAGCTTGTAGTCCCGAAGATCGTGATCCGGATCCTCCAGATATTTTTCGGCAAGGATACATTTTTTGACATCTTTATACGGCCACTCACGCGACGGCAGATAGGAGCTTCGCTGATACCGCTTGTTGAGAAAAGCAATCGTCTGTTTCTCATCAAGATCGCTTTTGTTCTTGCAGATTACAAGCCCGCCGCTGTCATGGTTGCACTTGAGGACAAACTGCTCAGGGAGGCTCCCAAAGGTAATCTCGTCCGGCTTATCCCAGTGAGCGATGGTCGGCACGACAAGATCCGGCCCGAGTGTATCCGCAATATACTGCTTGACGGCATACTTGTCGACCAGTGTCGTGTACAGTGGTTTCCTGTCATGCAGCTTGATCCACTGCAGCTTTTCATTAAATGTCTTCGGATGGGAAAGATCCGGTTCCCTTCCGAACGCTGCACGAAAGCGCATGCGGATAAATTCCTCGTCCGGCACTGAATCGTACTTTCCGAGGATTGTATTGATGTCCATGCGGAATGCGGGGTCTGACAGATACTGCGCTGCCATCTCCGCATAATGTTTGAGTCCCATAGTTACCCCTGCAAATGATCTTCGCGAATACCGACTATGATAACAGTATCGCATAAAAATGGAAAGTCGACCGACAGGGTGAAGGCCTGACAGTCAGACACTTTCCGTGTTCTGTGAATGTGAAAATACTCCCTCTGCATCTATAATAACGCCTTGTGGAACAGAAATCTGAAAGCCTTGCAAAGGAGGGAGCTTACATGGGAAGAATCGGTCTTGTCGTCGAAGGTGGCGGTATGAAATGCGCCTACAGCGCAGGGATTCTGGATCGTTTTCTCGATGATCATGTAACCTTCGACTATGCGATCGGCGTCTCCGCCGGTGCATCGTCCACCGCCTCCTACCTGGCAGGACAGCGCGGCAGAAATCTTCGCTTCTACACGACGCACATCCACGAAAAGGGATACTTCGGTATCGGGTCCTTCTTAAAGACCGGCGACCTGTTCGGCCTCGACTACATCTACAAAACCCTGACCAATTCCAACGGTGCGGATCCTCTGGATTTTCCGGCTCTCATGAAAAATCCCGCCGACTATGAGGTCGTCGCGACAAACGCAAACACCGGAAAGCCCGCCTACTTCGACAAGTCCGTAATGCGACAGGACGACTATATCCAGATCATCGCTTCCTGCTGCCTTCCCGCCGCCTGCAGGCCCCGTATCATCGACAACGTTCCCTACTACGACGGCGGTGTCTCCGATCCCCTCCCGGCAGACCGGGCGCTGACGCACGGAGGCTGTGATAAGGTCGTCGTCATCATGACAAAGCCCCGCGACTTTGAGAAGAAGCCGGAGGGCATGAAAGCGGTCTACCATCACCGCTGCAAAATGTATCCCGAGATTGTAAAGCTCCTCGACAACCGGCACATCACCTACATGGAACATTTCCGCCACATCTTCGACCTGGAAAAACAGGGAAAGGCCTTCGTCCTGTGTCCTTCCGAGCACCTGAAGATGAGTACCTATGCGATGGACGCAGAGGCCAATCAGAAGCTCTATGATCTGGGCGTTTCGGATTACAATGAGAAGGCTGCCGCTCTGAAGGCGTTTCTTGCCGGGAAAGCAGAAGCATAGGACGGGAAGTCAAAGATCTGAAGACCTGCTGAATCGTAAGCGTAACAACGAAAGTACGTTTTCATAGTGCGGTATCATTAATGGGGAGTCTGTTCCCGATGGTCCAGCACTGATTATGGCCTTCGCTGAAGCCTGCAGCGATGCCTGCATGGCATACTGG
>Ga0256406_1001175_pt1 | contig 43304 bp, 37 predicted proteins | sample RumenRJG_03DNA_FD_185986 | JGI IMG/M metagenome (GOLD analysis project Ga0256406, IMG submission 185986) | Bovine rumen microbial communities from Lethbridge, Alberta, Canada - RJG_03 | ecosystem: Host-associated > Mammals > Digestive system > Stomach > Rumen | place: Canada: Alberta | collected... | reverse complement strand
TCTAAGAGCTGATCAAAAAAGAAGCTGAGTCCTGAAGAATAACATTATTATTCTTCATCCAGCTTCTTAACTTAACGGGTCAAAATCTCAATATCACTTTCATGAGCTTATCTTAATGACATTGGGCATGATGCGTGCCTGTTCTTTGTAATTGCAGATATGGTTACTTCTCGTCTTCTTCCTCGACGATTTCTTTGTTTTCAGCCTTTTTCTTCTTGATGTTCTTTATCTTTTTTTTCGGCTTTTCTGCTTTTGCCTTTTTCTCTGTCTGCTTGTCTTCTTTCGTATCAGCTTTTCTGCCCTTCTTTTTGCCTTTTTCTTCAGGCTGGATTACCTGGTAGGCAAGCCAGAGCGGTTCTCCTTCCAGGAGTTTTTTAATTTCCTTGAAGTCTTTGGTCAGGAAATCGGCACCGGATTCTTTCATAGGCAGGGTGCGGCTGCCAGTGGAGACAATACCGATCGTGAAGCAGCCGGCACTGGAGGCAGCTCTGACATTGTGGGAACTGTCAGTGATGAAGATACATGTATCGGCATCCATGAGTTTGCATGCGGTCAGGATGCTGTCAGCTCTGTCTTCGAGATTGCCTGCACTGCCGATGATGACATCAAACATGGTGACAAGATCTGTATGCCTGAGCAGTTCGACCACGGAGCTTCTTTCTCTGGCTGAGACGATGCCGACCTTATAGTTGTTTTTCTTCAGCCAGATCAGGAAATCACGCACCCCGTGCATCGGCTGGATGAGATCGATGAGGTGATTTTGTTCATAGCTGTCATATTCAGCTGCACATCTGCGGGGATCTTCTTCCGGCAGATACTTCTTCATGACATCCATGATCGGGGCACGCTGGATTTCTTCCTGGTTGTCCGGTGTCAGGATATCTTTGCCGTGGACGGCAAACACATGACGGTATGTCGCCAGAATGGCGGGTTCGGTGTCCATGACGGCACCGTCGAAGGAAAACAGAATAGCTGGCTTTTTGGCATTGCGTTCTGCTTTTTTGAGCTTCTTGTCTTTTTTTGCATCATTATGATTGGACATGATAACCTCCCGGGGCTTTGTTTAAGCTTATTTTAGCATTTTCGCTTCGCTGCTTTACATGATATATTATACAGGCATAAATTCGTGAAGCAGTAGTTGGAGGTAATATGAGCAATTTTGAAGCTGAGATCAGAGCAGCTGTTGCCAAGGCAGTCAAGGATGTTTATGATCTTGCGCCTGATGAGAAGATTCTAAGCGTGGAGACACCGCGTGATCCCAGGATGGGCGACTATTCAACCAGTGTGGCAATGCGTCTTGCCCGTACCCTGCATAAGGCGCCAATGGACATTGCGATGCCGCTGGTGGAGAATCTGAGGGCAAATTATGATGGTGCCGACAGTGTGGAGGCAGTCAAGCCTGGTTTTATCAATTTCCGCATGAAGGCCAGTGCTTTGTCTTCTGTGATTAATACGGTGCTTGCCCAGGGAAATGACTGGGGGAAGAACAATGCCGGCAATGGCAAGAAAGTGCTGGTCGAGTATGTGTCTGCCAATCCGACAGGTGATCTGCACTGCGGCCATGCGCGCGGTGCTGCCTGGGGCGATGCTTTGACCCGTGTCATGAAGGCCAGCGGCTATGATGTGCTGCGTGAGTACTATGTCAATGATGCCGGCCATCAGATCGACATGCTGGCAGAGAGTATTCTGTCCCGCTATTATGAGCTGTTTGGACAGTCTTATCCGCTGCCGGAAGAGGGTTATCATGCCCAAGATATTGTTGAGGTGGCAAAGAAGATCAAGGAGAAGGATGGGGACAAGTGGCTCCATGAGGATGGTGAGAAGCGTCTTGATTACTTCAAGGATGAGGGCATTGAGATGAAGCTGGATGCCATCCGCAGGGATCTGGATCTGTTCCGTGTGCATTTTGATTCCTGGATGCATGAGCGTTTCTTCTATGAGAATCACGCCGCACGTATTCAGAAGGTGCTGGATACGATGACACAGAAGGGCCTGACATATGAGAAGGATGATGCTCTGTGGTTCAAGAGCAGTGAGTTCGGGGATGACAAGGACAGAGTACTGCGCAAGAGCACGGGTCTTTTGACCTATCTGACACCAGATATTGCCAACCATGTGTATAAGTATGAAAGAGGTTATGATACGCTGGTGGATCTGTGGGGTGCGGATCATCACAGTTATGTGACACGTATGAAGTGTGCGCTGCAGGCACTTGGCTATAATCCGGATTCTTTGATCGTGGATCTGATCCAGATGGTACGTATGGTTGACAATGGCGTTGAGGTCAAGATGAGCAAGCGTACCGGCAATGCCATTACGATTCGTGAGCTGTGTGAGGATGTCGGTGTGGATGCCGCAAGATGGTTCTTTGTATCCAAGGATGTCAGCACGCAGATGGACTTTGATATGAATCTGGCTCGTAAGAAGGACAACGATAATCCGGTGTACTATGCCCAGTATGCTTACAGCCGGATGAATTCGATTGTGACACGTGAGGATGTGCCTGCCTTCCATCAGGAGGCTGCGTATGACCGTCTGCAGGATGAGAAGGAACTGCAGCTGTTAAAGATGATCAGTGAGTTCCCGCAGGAAGTTGCCAATGCAGCAAAGACCCGCAAGCCGAACCGGATTGCGGACTATATCCTGTCCTTTGTGCGGGTGTTCCACAGTTATTACAATGCGTCCCGTGTCTATAATCCGGATGATCTGGAACTGACGAATCAGCGTCTCGGCCTGATTCATGCGTCGATGATTACGCTGAAGAATGCGCTGGATCTGATTGGCGTTTCGGCTCCGGAAAAGATGTGAAAGCGCTTGACAAGGATGGCGTTTCCGCTCTAACATATGGAAAAGCGCTGAGGAAGAAGGAAATCCGGAAGTTTATCAATAAGAGAGCCTGTGCATGGTGAAAACAGGTGATAAAGCATGGATGGAGTCGCTTCTGAGCTGGCAGGATGAATTACAGTAGTTCTGTCCGTGGGGATACGTTAACGTCCTAAGGCTTGTTGGAGCTGGAAAGAGTGGTATGTGTATACATACAAGATGAGTGGTACCGCGGTGTCAATGCATGCATCGTCTCATAGGAGACGATGCATTTTTGTTTGAGAGGAACGTTGTATGAAGAAAACACTAAACAAACGCAGTATCATTCTGGTCGGTATCACGCTGTTCTCTATGTTCTTTGGCTCGGGCAATCTGATCTTTCCGCCGTATCTTGGCTTTCAGGCCGGTGGAAAGGCATGGTTTGGCCTGCTTGGCTTTGCCCTTACCGCCATCATCTGTCCGGTGCTGGCAGTGATTGCCATTGCCCGCTTTGATGATCTGCCCCATCTGGCTGGCAAAGCCGGAAAGAAGTTTGCCATCATCTTTACCATTCTGGCTTTCCTGTCCATCGGGCCGTGTCTTGCCATCCCGAGAAATGCGGCAGTGTCTTTTGAGATGGCAGTGGTTCCGTTTGTCAAAACGCCGACGCTTGCATTGCGCATCATCTATTCTCTGATCTTCTTTGGCATTTCCTATCTGCTGTGCGTGCATCCGGAATCTCTGACCGATACCCTTGGCAAAATCCTGGGACCGGTTCTGCTGGGGCTGATGCTGTTTGTGGCAGTGCTGTGCATGATCCAGATTCCGTATGTTTCATTGGAGCCAACCGGTGCCTATGCGGATCATCAGGTGCTGCAGGGATTTCTGGATGGCTATCAGACGATGGATACGATTGCAGCATTGAACTTTGGCAATATCATTGCTCTGAATATTATCCATATGGGCATCAAGGATAAGAAAGAAGTGGTTTCCGGAACAATGAAGGCTGGCATCATTGCCGGTATTCTGCTGTTTGTAGTGTATGCAGCGATGATGCAGGTGGGTGTGCTTTCCGGTACCGTGAGCCAGAATGCCACCAATGGCGCCAATGTGCTGACTAATATAGTAGGCAGTCTGCTTGGCAATAAGGGTATCATCCTGCTTGGCGTGATCTATGTGCTGGCATGTCTGACCACATGTGTCGGCCTGCTTTGTTCCTGTGCGGAATATTTCGCATCGATTTCAAAGATGAGCTATAAGAAGTGGGTCATTCTGTTTACGGTTTCTTCTTTTGCCATGTCTATTGTGGGTCTGGATCAGATTCTGAAGATCTCTGTGCCGATTCTCAATGCCATTTATCCTGTGGCGATGGTGCTGGTGCTGCTGGGACAGTTCAAAAAGCATCTTGAGAAGCATCCGATGGTCTTTCCATTAGCGATTCTGCTGACTGGCATTGTGTCCGTTATTTATGCTCTTTCTTCAGCGGGAATCCGGATTCCTTATGTGACGGGGCTGATTCTGTCCATTCCTCCGACGGCGGATCTCTGCTGGCTGATTCCGGCTGCTGCGGGCATTGTGATCGGCTGGGTGCTGCCTGCCGGCAGGCTGGGGGATTCGTGTTCTCTTTCTGCAGACAGGGAAGCTTCGTAAGAACATAGCTGTCATTGCAGGCAGAAGTGCCTGCTTTTTTTGACCTGTAGAAAAATAGCATTTCTTTCTTTAATTTGATTGTAATCAAGGAAATGCGGACAGCATCCTGCCAGAATACTGTTGTTGGAGAACAGAGGATGACAGTTGGAAGGATACATTCTGTTGAGACATTTGGTTCGGTGGATGGGCCGGGTGTGCGCTTTGTGGTATTTGTGCAGGGATGCAATATGCGCTGCCGGTTCTGCCACAATGCGGATACGTGGGCGCTTGATCAGGGTGAATTGCGATCGGTGGATGATGTTTTGAAGCAGGCACTGCGCTATCGCAGCTACTGGGGATCTGAGGGCGGCATTACGGTGAGCGGCGGTGAGCCGCTGTTGCAGATGGATTTTGTCAAAGAGCTGTTTGTCAAGGCAAAAGCGCTTGGCATTCACACCTGCATCGATACGGCACTGCAGCCATTTTCAAGGGATCCTGCCTGGCTGGCTTCATTTGATGCGCTGCTGGATGTGACAGATTTGCTGTTATGCGACATCAAGCAGATGGATCCTGCCGGACATCGGTCTTTGACCGGCCGTGACAATGCCAATATCTTCGATGGGTTTTCGTACTTGTGTGAAAAAGGAAAGCCGATCTGGGTGCGATATGTGCTGGTGCCGGGTGTCAATGATGCGGATGAGGATCTGAGGGCTGCTGGTGCGTTCTTGAAGCCGATGCCAAATGTGAAGCGGATTGAGGTGCTGCCCTATCATTCGATGGGTGCTTATAAGTGGAAGAAGCTTGGTTATGCCTACACGCTGGATGGTGTAGAAACACCAGGCAGAGAAAAGTGTGAGCATGCACAGAGGCTGCTGGAAGGAGAAAAGTGAGATGACAGTGAGAAGTGACTATGCGCAATGGGAAGGGTTTGCCGGAACCCATTGGAAGCAGGACATCAATGTCCGTGATTTTATTCAGAATAATTATGAGCCGTATGACGGGGATGAGAGTTTTTTGGCTGGTCCTACAGATGCGACGAATGTGCTGTGGGGTAAGGTACAGGAATTACAGAAGGAAGAGCGTAAACGGGGCGGTGTGCTGGATTGTGAGACCGAGGTTGTGTCTGGCCTGACGGCATACGGGCCTGGCTATATTGATGAGAAGCTGAAGGATCTTGAGAAGGTCGTTGGTCTGCAGACAGACAAGCCGCTGAAGCGTGCGTTCATGCCGTATGGCGGCATTAAGATGGCCCAGCAGGCTGCTGAGAATTATGGCTATCACATCAATGACAAGTATGATCAGATTTTCAATGAGTATCATAAGACACATAATCAGGCTGTGTTTGATGCGTACACGGATGAGATGAAGGCTGCCCGCCACTCGCATATCGTGACCGGTCTGCCGGATACGTATGGCCGTGGACGCATTGTGGGTGATTACCGCCGGGTTGCTCTGTATGGCATTGATCACCTGATCAAAGCAAAGAAGGAAGATCTGAAGAACTGCGGTGATGGCACGATGATGGATGATGTCATCCGCCAGCGTGAGGAGATTGCCGATCAGATCCGTGCCCTGGAAGGCATGAAGAAGATGGCTGCCCTGTATGGGTATGATATTTCTGCACCGGCAAAGGATGCCCATGAAGCAGTGCAGTGGCTGTACTTTGGCTATCTGGCAGCCATCAAGACACAGAATGGCGCTGCCATGTCGGTTGGCAGAATCTCTACCTTCCTGGATATTTATATTTCCCGGGATATGAAGGCAGGAAAGCTCAGCGAGTCCGAGGCGCAGGAGCTGATTGATCATCTGGTGCTGAAGTTCCGCATGGTCAAGTTTGCCCGTATTCCTTCCTACAATCAGTTGTTCTCCGGTGATCCGGTATGGGCTACTCTGGAGATGGCCGGCCTTGGTCAGGATGGCCGCCACATGGTCACAAAGAATGACTATCGTTTCCTGCATACGCTGGAGAATATGGGACCTTCCCCGGAGCCGAATCTGACGGTGCTGTATTCAGCCCGTTTGCCGCTGAACTTCCGGCGCTATGCAGCCCGCATCTCGATCAAGACATCTTCGATCCAGTATGAAAACGATGATGTCATGCGGCCGATCTGGTCGGATGATTACAGCATCTGCTGCTGCGTTTCGGCTACCCAGACCGGCAAAGAGATGCAGTTCTTCGGGGCCCGCGCCAATCTTGCCAAGGCCTTGCTGTATGCCATCAATGGCGGCAAGGATGAAAAGTTCCTGGACAAGCAGGGCAATCATATGCAGGTTGGTCCGGAGCTGGCTCCCATCACTTCTGAATACCTGGACTATGATGAAGTCATGCACAAGTATGATCTGATGCTGGACTGGCTGGCAGGACTGTATGTGAATATTCTGAATCTGATTCAGTATATGCATGACAAGTACTACTATGAGGCAGCTGAGATGGCTCTGATTGATACGGATGTGCGCCGTACGTTTGCAACGGGCATTGCCGGTTTCTCACACGTGGTGGATTCTTTGTCTGCGATCAAATATGCAAAGGTGAAGACCGTGCGTGATCAGAGCGGTCTGGTTGTGGATTACAAGGTGGAAGGTGACTTCCCGCGCTATGGCAATGATGATGACCGTGCTGATGAGATTGCCGTATGGCTGCTTCGTACCTTCATCACCAAGATCAAGAAACATCATACATATCGCAATTCTGAGGCGACAACATCGATCCTGACAATCACTTCCAATGTGGTCTATGGCAAGGCAACCGGTGCCCTGCCGGATGGCAGAGAAGCTTACAAGCCGTTTGCGCCTGGTGCCAATCCTGCTTATGGTGCAGAGAAGAACGGTCTGCTGGCATCCTTGAATTCGGTTGCCAAGCTGCCGTATGAATATGCGCTGGATGGCATCTCCAACACCCAGACGATCAATCCGGGTGCCCTTGGCCACAGTGAGGACGAGCGTGTCAATAATCTTGTGCATGTGCTGGATGGTTATTTCCACCAGGGTGCTCACCATCTCAATGTCAATGTGTTCGGTGTTGAGAAGCTGAAAGATGCTATGGAACATCCGGAGAAGCCTGAGTATGCCAACTTCACAATCCGTGTTTCCGGCTATGCGGTGAAGTTCATTGATCTGACCCGTGAACAGCAGGAAGATGTGATTGCCCGTACCTGCCATGATCATATGTGATACAATCACATGGCATGGAAAAGAAGAAATACTATACACAGAATCCGGGCTATACAGGCACGGAGAAAAAACTGATCCGCAATTTCCGGAAGTGTTCCCGCAAACAGCAGGAAATTCTGGCAGTGCTTGTGGAAAAGACCGCAAACCATATGACCAATCTGGAAGAGCTGGATCATGTACTGAAAAGGAACGGTGAATAGCCGTTCTTTTTTGGTGCCTGTGGTTTGACGGCTGGCATTTACGCATGTAGACTAGGCTGTATGGATGAAAAAATGAGTGAGGCAGAGACCCGGATTGCCGAGTGGGTATGGGCAAATCCGGGAATCGGCTCGATGAAGCTTGTCAAGATGTGTGAAGCCAATTATGGCTGGAAGCAGTCGACGGTGTATACGCTGCTTGCCAGGATGCGCCGCAAGGGTGTGCTGGTCAATGAGCATGCCACACTGCATATGGCAATTGACCGGACAGCCTATTACCAGCAGTATGCCAGAGTCCTGCTGGATCAATACTGGCAGGGTTCGCTGTATGCATTTGTGGCCAGCTGTACGGCAGATGGCATTGATGTGGAACAGGCGGGCAGACTGATTCATCTGATCCGCATGAAGACGAAGGGAGGCATTCGATGAAAAATCAGAAGGCGGCATATGAAGGCCTGGCAGTGATACTGGTGATTGCCGGCGTTGTGATGCTTGTGATGACAGGGATTGAAAGTCTCTGGTCGTTTGTATATGTTCTGTGCATTGTATGCGGCTGGTATGTCTGGAAGGAAGGCAGTGACATGATCCAGGTGGAGATGGGACAGCGCAGTGTGAATTCTTACCGCAATGGCCGCAATTTCCGCTCAATTGTCATGGCAGCCGTATTGTTTGTGTATGCCAATATCAGAAGTCTGGTCCTGGCTGGAAACAGTTATTTGTATGCGGCGGGTCAGCTGAAGTGGCCGGTTGTGGGCATTATTGCGGCATGCGGCATTTATGCGGTGATGGATGAAGATGGCCATAAGAAGCCTGTGAAGGTGCCGGAAACGGTCTATTACAATAAGGAGAAGCGGCGCTATACGATGCTGGTGGAGCAGTCCAGTCTGCATGAGACAGCATCCCTGATGGGCACGGTACATGGCTTGATGAAGGCAGGCGATGAAGTGGATGTGCTGCTGGCAGGGCGCTCACCGGTGCATGTGCGTGTGATTGGCCTGAAAGTGAATGGTGCTTCTGTGCAGCAGGCAAAAGACTGTCATGTGGAAGTGAAGCTGGACGCGGCCATTGCGGTGGAACAGTTCAGTGTGCTTAGTTCTCTGCAGGCGGAAAACCGTCCGCTGGCAAAGCTGGAGAATCCGCTGCTGCGGGGGATGTGCTATGAGTATGGGCGCTATATCAAGGATCACCAGTTCATGAGTCTGTTTCTCAATGCCCTTGTGCATTCCAGCTTTGTGGTGCCGGTGATGATGGATCATCTGCCTCAGCTTGTCAATGGCCGCATGCAGTTTGTGGAGAATACACGTCTGGGCTTCATGGGTGTCAGCCGCAAAGATGGCGGCGGGGCAGAGTCCTTTGCCATCTTTACGGATGAGGATGCATTGACCCGCTGGAAGCAGCTGTATCTGGCTGGCAATCAGCCAAAGACACTGCGGGTGACCTTCCAGGATGCTGTCAGTATCATGTGGAAAGGCCACCAGAGCATGGTCATCAATCCCTTTGGACCGGTGTATGTATTCCTGACCGGCGAACTGGTGGATGCCATTACCAGACAGGATTCTTACATCAAAGAGTTTGGTGCACCGGGTGAGCACGGCCTTAGTTTTGTCAATCAGGAGGATGAACATGAACACAAATGAAGTGAATCAGGAACTGCTGTCATTTCTTTCGAAAGGTGTAACCGCATTTCATGCGATTGCGGCAGTGAAAGAAAAGCTGGATCAGGGAGGCTTTCAGGAACTTGCAGAAAGTGAGCCGTGGTCTTTGGAAGATGGCGGCAGGTACTATGTGGTGCGCAACCAGTCGGCGCTGATTGCTTTCCGCTATCATCATGACTATCAGGGATACATGATGGGTGCTGCCCATTGTGATTCGCCTTCTTTCAAGATCAAGGTTAATCCGGAGATGAAGGAAAACGGGTACGTGAAGCTGAATGTGGAGATGTATGGCGGTGCTCTGATCTATCCATGGCTTGACCGGCCGCTGTCTGTGGCAGGCAGAATTGTTGTCAGACAGGGTGATTCACTTGTGACAAAGCTTGTCAGAGTGGACAAAGATCTTCTGATGATTCCGTCTCTTGCCATCCATATGGACAGAAGTGCCAATGAAGGCCATTCGTGGAATGTGCAGACGGAAATCTGTCCGCTGCTGGGACAGGATGGCTGCGGCTCTTTGCTGGATGTGGTTGCAAAAGAGGCAGGTGTGAAGGCCGAAGATATTCTTGGCCATGATCTGTATCTGTATGTGCGTACACCGGGAACGGTGTGGGGCGCTGCGGATGAGTTTGTCAGTGCACCGCATCTGGATGATCTGCAGTGTGTGTTTGGCATTCTGTATGGGTTTTTGCAGGCTAAGGACAGTGCTTCTTTGCCCTTGTGCTGCATCTTTGATAATGAGGAGACAGGTTCATTGACCAAGCAGGGGGCAGACAGTACATTCCTGGCAGATGTGATTGAAAGAATCGGCATTGCCAGTGGCAAGAGCGCAGATGAACAGATGGCCTGTGCAGCCAATGCATTCCTTGTATCGGGCGACAATGCCCATGCGGTGCATCCGACTCACAGTGAGATGGCGGATCCTGTGAACAAGCCGAAGATGAATGGCGGCATCGTCATCAAGTACCATGCCAACCAGCAGTATACAAGCGATGCTGTGTCTTCGGCATATTTCCAGGTCATCTGCAAAGAAGCAGGCGTGCCGGTGCAGTCGTTTGTCAACCGTTCTGACAAGCGCGGCGGCAGCACATTGGGCAATCTTTCCAACCGGCACTTCTCACAGAATGCGGTGGATATCGGTCTGCCTCAGCTGGCAATGCATTCCTGCTATGAAACAGCCGGCACAAAGGATACGGCATATCTGATTGCGGCGATGAAGTGCTTCTATGGGCATCACTTTGTCAGTGATGGAAATGGAAAGTTTTCCATCTGAATGTAAACGTATTCAGATCGTGAAAGAAATAGTACAATAAAGGAAATGACAGGAGGAATCACAATGAGTGAGTATGTCGAGCGTGTGATTGCAGAGACAGCAAAGCGCAATCCGGATCAGCCGGAGTTTCTGCAGACAGTAACAGAGGTTCTGCACAGTATTGCCCCGGTGGTGGATGCCCATCCGGAGTATGAGAAGGCAGCTTTGCTGGAGAGGCTTGTGGAACCGGAGAGACAGATTATGTTCCGGGTAACCTGGACAGATGATGAAGGTAAGGTACATGTCAACCGTGGCTACCGGATTCAGTTCAATGGTGCTCTTGGTCCGTACAAAGGAGGTCTGCGCTTCCATCCGAGCGTCAATCTTTCGATTCTGAAGTTCCTTGGCTTTGAGCAGGTGTTCAAGAATTCTCTGACAACACTGCCGATTGGCGGCGGCAAGGGTGGCAGTGACTTTGATCCGCATGGCCGCAGTGATGGCGAGATCATGCGTTTCTGCCAGGCATTCATGACCGAGCTGCAGAGGCATATCGGCCTGCATACAGATGTGCCGGCTGGTGATATTGGTGTCGGCGGCCGTGAGATCGGCTATCTGTTTGGACAGTACAGAAGAATCCGTGATGCCTATGACAATGGCGTTCTGACAGGCAAGGGACTGACTTATGGCGGCTCTTTGATCCGTCCGGAAGCAACCGGCTATGGTGTGCTGTACTATGCTGAAAGAGTTCTGGAACATCTTGGTGACAGCATCAAGGGCAAGACGGTGGCTGTATCCGGCTATGGCAATGTGGCCTGGGGTGTCTGTGAAAAGGTCAGAGAGCTTGGCGGCAAGGTTGTGACACTGTCTGGACACAATGGCTATGTGTATGATCCGGATGGTGTGGTCACAGATGAGAAGATCAATTATCTGCTGGAGATGAGAGCCAGCCGCAATGCGAATATCCGCATGTATGCTGAGAAGTTCGGCCTGCCGTTCCATGAAGGTGAAAAGCCGTGGAGTGTGAAGGCTGATATCTGCATTCCGTGTGCAACGCAGAATGAGGTTGGCATGAAAGAAGCAGAAGAGATTGTGGCAAATGGCACGAAGTATTACTTTGAGGGTGCCAATATGCCGGCTTCCAATGAGGCAATTGCATATCTGCAGGAACATGGCGTTGTGGTTGGACCTGCCAAGGCTGCCAATGCCGGCGGTGTCGCTGTGAGTGCTCTGGAGATGAGTCAGAACAGTGAGCGTCTGTCCTGGACAAGTGAAGAAGTTGATGCCCGTCTGAAGGGAATCATGCGGTCGATCGTGGATTCTTCTCTGGCTGCCGCAAAGAAGTACGGTCATGAGGGTGATCTTGTGATCGGTGCCAATATTGCGGGTTTTGAGAAGGTTGCAGATGCGATGATGGCCCAGGGCCTGTTCTGAGCGTGTAGCTGCAGTGGCCGGTGTTCCGGCCTTTTTTATGTAAAGGGGAAGAAGTATGAATCACGGAAATTTTACTGAGGGAAAGATCTTTTTGCCGCTGCTGGAATTTGCGCTGCCGGTGCTGCTGGCCTTGTTTCTGCAGTCATTGTATGGGGCGGTGGATCTGCTGGTGGTCGGCCAGTTTGCGACCAGTGCAGATGTTTCGGCAGTTGCCACGGGTTCACAGATCATGTTTACAGTGACCAATGTGGTTGCCTCGCTGGCTATGGGAACAACCGTACTGATCGGTCAGCAGATGGGGGCCGGCCATCATGAGGATGCTGGCAGAACAATGGGAACATCCATTGTGTTCTTTACTGTTCTGGCCCTGATCCTTGGTGCAGCTATGGTGGCAGGCACAAAACCGATTGCCCATATCATGAATGCACCGGATGAGGCATTTGACATGACATGTGACTATATGCGGATCTGTTCCTTTGGCATGGTGTTTATCGTTGGCTATAACCTGATTGGTTCTTTGTTCAGGGGACTGGGCAATTCAAAGCTGCCTCTGTTAACAGTGGCTATTGCGGCCGTAATCAATATCTTCGGTGATCTGTTCTGTGTGTGCGTGCTGCATATGGGCGCCGCCGGTGCAGCGGCTGCTACGGTGGCGTCCCAGGCATTCTCTCTGTTGATTTCGTATCTTCTGATCCGGCGCATGGAACTGCCGTTTCCCTTCAGTAAGAAACAGCTGAGATGGAATGGTGATCTCATCAGACGGGTGACCGGACTGGGCTTTCCGATTGCTCTGTCTGACTTTCTTGTCGGTCTTTCCTTCCTGGTGATTGTGGCCATTGTCAATGTGTTGGGCGTCACCGCCAGTGCCGGGGTCGGTGTGGCTGAGAAGGTATGCGGCTTCATCATGCTGGTGCCAAGTGCGTTCGGTCAGTCCATGGCTGCCTTTGCGGCGCAGAATTATGGCGCCGGCAAACTGGAAAGGGCCAGAAAGGGACTGCTGTATGGGCTGACGGTATCCTGGGGCATTGGTGCCATCATGGCGTATCTGTCTTTCTTCCATGGCGATCTTTTATGCGGCATCTTTGCCAGGGAACCGGATGTCATTGCGGCTGGCTGGCAGTATCTAAAGGCATATGGCATTGACTGTCTGCTCACGCCGATCTTCTTCAATCTGGCCGGTTATTTCAATGGCTGCGGCAGAACACGGTTTGTCATGGCAGAAAATCTGATCGGCGGCATCGGGATCCGTCTGCCGGTTTCCTATCTGATGAGCAAGGTCAGGCCGGTATCGCTGTTCAGGATCGGACTGGCAACACCGATGGCCTCCTTTGTACAGAATGTGCTTTGCGTGGCGTATTTTGTGATGCTGGAAAAACAGCAGAAGCGGGTGCAGGGTGTACAATCATAATGTATGGAATTTCATGTGATTATTAATCCGGCTGCGGCGGCTGGCAGAACACTGAAGCTGTGGCGGAAGATCAAACCATTATTTGACAGAGTCACGTGTACAGTGCATTTTTCGTCGCTGGATCATGATATCCGCACGATCTGTGCCCAGCTGACAGCCCACCTGCAGGAGAATATCGGCATCATTCTGATTGGCGGGGATGGCTCCATGAATGATGCGGTCAATGGCATCCAGGATTTCGTGCATACCTGTGTCGGTCTGATCCCATGCGGATCTGGCAATGATATGGTCCGTGATATGGATCTGGACAAAGATGTGACAAAGCTTGTGCAGATCATGCTGGAAGGCAGAGTCAGAAGAAGAATGGACATCGGCGAGACTGCGATTTTTCATCCGGCATGTTTCATGGATCATCAGACAAAGCAGATTTCGGATGGCGGTCCGGATCCGTTTGTGCAGAAATTTCTGGTATCCAGCGGCTTTGGCTATGATGCTGCGATCTGCCAGCAGGTATTCCTGTCTTCTGCCAAGGCAAAGCTGAATCAGATTCATCTTGGCTCCTTGATTTATGTGCTGATTGCCTTGAAGCTGATTCTGAAACAGAAAAATGCACCTGTTGTACTGACACTGGATGGAAAGCAGGAAATGGTCGATCGGGCGACTTTCCTGTCTGTACATAATCACTGTTATGAAGGCGGCGGATTCAAGTTCTGCCCGTATGCGGATGCCGAAGACGGCATGCTGGATGTGTGTGAGGCATTTGGCTTTCATCTGCTTTCCTTTATCCGTGTTTTCCTGCATGCCTACAATGGTTCGCAGGTAAAGTATACGGATCATGTCGGACAAAGAAGAGCAAAGGTGATTCGCATGCACAGTGATGTGCCTCTGTGGGTGCATTGTGATGGGGAAGTTTATTGCAAGACGCGTGATGTACAGATGCGTGTATTGGACGAAAAGCTGCAGTTTCTGCTTTAAGGGGCAAGTATGATCTATACAGTCACATTGAATCCTGCATTGGATGATGTCATGCAGGTGGCACATTTCAGAAAGGGACAGTTGAACAGGGCAGAGAGCTCACAGCTGTTTCCTGGCGGTAAAGGCATCAATGTGTCACTGGTTCTGCAGCAGCTTGGCATCAGGAGTACAGCCTTGGGCTTTGCGGCAGGAGATACCGGCGATATGCTGGAGAACATGCTGGCAAAAACGGGCATCCACTGTGATTTGATCCATGTGGCAGAAGGCAGCACGCGCATCAATATCAAGATTCACGACGATGATGATACGGAGATCAATGGACCAGGGCCGCTGGTGACAGAGTCTGATCTGCAGGCGTTGTTGAAGCAGATTTCTGCCTTGCACAGGCAGGATATCCTGGTGTTATCCGGCAGTGCTGCGCCAGGGCTGGATGATGATGTGTATGCCAGGATGATGCAGGCTGCACCGCAGGGCATGAAAGTCATTGTGGATGCAGAGAAGAAGCTGCTGGAGCCGGCTTTGTCCTGTAAACCGTTTCTGATCAAGCCAAATAAGCCGGAAATGGAATCATTGCTTGGCCATTCGATTGCCTCACGTGAGGATCTGCTGGAAGGGGCAGCCTCTCTGCAGGACAAGGGTGCTGTCAATGTACTGGTGTCGCTTGGCAAAGATGGTGCCTTCCTGATGGATGAAAACGGCATGTCCCATGAACGTAAGGCGGCTTCTGGCAAAGTGTTGAATCCCACTGGTGCTGGTGACAGTATGGTGGCAGGCTTTCTGGCTGGATATCTGCAGCAGAATGATTATGGTGCAGCGTTGACGCTGGGAACTGCCTGCGGTGGGGCAACGGCCTTTAGCAGCGGTCTTTGCACAGCAGAAAAGATCAATGATGTACTGGCACAGATGGCAGTGCAGGAAGCAGAAGGATAGACATCGCACTTTCCTTTTGGTATGGTTTTGCACGGCAAAAGGGGAGGATATCGATATGAATATTGTGACAAAGATTCTGGCTGTGCTGACGGCACTGGAGTTTCTGTATATTTTCTATCTGGAAACTCTGGCAACAGACTCGGCAAAGACGTCCAGTGTATTTGGAATGACGCAGGAAGAACTGCGTCAGAAGAATGTGAATGTCCTGTTTAAGAATCAGGGTGTGTATAACGGACTGATCGCGGTGATGATCTTTCTGGCCGTGTTTGCCTTTGACAGTCTGAAAGGCGTGTTCTGTCTGATGTGCTATATCATTGGCGTGGCAGCCTATGGCAGCATCACCAGCAATCCAAAGATTATCCTGATGCAGGGCGGTCTGGCCATCCTGACATTGATATCAGCGCTGTTCTGATGATGGTAAGCCGGCGGATGCCGGCTTTTTTGATTGATGCGCCGCGCATACCCTGTCTATAGCCAAAGCCTCAATGTTTGCACAACGTGGCGTAGGCTTAGGCGGGGAGCTTCACCCTACCCGAACAGAATATTCAAATTTTCCACCAAGAGTCCCGAAGACTCTCTTCATCCGCAGAAATCAATTCATTTTCGAAAATGTAAATTATATTTGACATTTACTGGTTAGCTATTATGATAAAGATGTCAAATATATATGACATTTTGGAGGACTGTATGAATTCTGTTTTTGATATCCTATTTCCACTTGTTGTCCTTATGCTTCTGGTTTATTTCATGCGCGGGAAAACGCCAGTACAGTATGATGAGCGTCAGATTGCCTTGCGTGGTGCAGCCTATCGGCTTGCGCTTATCGTTGGTGTTTTCAGCGGATATATTGAAGCATTCTTATTAAAACGAAACCTTCTTCCAATGGATGGCAGTCTTGCGCTCATGACCTCAAGTTTTCTGATGATTACCGTTTATGTCGTATATTCAATCAGCAAAGATGTATATTTTGGCATCTCCGGTAACTGGAAGAAATGGACCCTGGTTATTTTCATAATTGGTATCATTAACCTGGTCACTGGAATTCTGCAGATTCGTACGCAGGGCCTTCCTGCAGGTATCCTTACCAGCAGCAACATGGACATCATAATGGGAATCATGTTTCTGGTGATATCCATCGCCGCAGTCATCAAAAATGCAAGGGGAAAAAGCGAAGAAGAATGAAAAACCTGAAATTAAAGTCTGCGCGCGCAGCCAAGAATCTGTCCCAGCAGCAATTGGCAGACCTCACAGGCGTATCCCGACAAACGATCAATGCAATCGAAAAAGGTGACTATAATCCTACGATTCGGCTCTGTATTTCCATATGCAAAGTGCTGGGCAAAACCCTCGACGATCTTTTTTGGGATTGGGAGGATAACAGATAGGAACCCGCAATGAGAAGGCATGTCTCCTTTCTCAAAGCAGGTTGCTGAACACCGTGATAACAAACAAATTGATGAAATCCGCAAACAGGCGTCCCAATGGCAGCCTGAAAGGCGTGTTCTGTCTGATGTGCTATATCATTGGCGTGGCAGCCTATGGCAGCATCACCAGCAATCCAAAGATGATCCTGATGCAGGGCGGTCTGGCCATCCTGACAGTGGAGTGATTCAATACAATTTACACTTGAAACGCATGTATGGCAGTGTATTCTGCTGAACATGCGCTTTTTTACATCTTGGAGCAGATGATACGAAGTTCTGAAATATTGGAATTGTCAGAAATCAAGATGAAATTATAACCGATAAGGTATAAAATCATATATATTCTAACAAATTATACCTGATATGGTATAACTCTAATATGAATGAAATTGCAGAATATGTAAAGAAAGCACGCCGTGAGGCTGGGCTGACCCAGAAGGAGTTTGCACTGCGGTCTGGGCTTGGTCTTCGGTTTGTGCGCGATCTGGAGCAGGGAAAAGAGACAGTCCGCATGGATAAGGTGAATCAGGCACTGGCGATGTTCGGCATGAGGGCAGTGCCGGGCCGGATGGACAGCCATGAATAGCAGGAAGTTTATTTAGACAGAGCCAATTCTTTTCAGCTAGCTTGGTTTCTGGTTTGTCTGGCTGTGTCATGCACAGATGGCAAGTCTTTTGCGTGCAGCATTTTTTTACTGTGTTTCTTTGTGCGAGGATGTATACTAACAGCGTTATTTGAATGGAAAGATGAGGGATGCGCATGATCCACGAGGAATGCGGTGTATTTGGTATCTATGACCAGGATGGCAGGACAGATGTTGCCGGCAATACGTATTATGGTTTGTTTTCTCTGCAGCATCGTGGACAGGAGTCCTGCGGCATTGCGGTCAATGACCGTGGTGTGATTACATGTGAGAAGGATGTTGGCCTGGTGCGTGATGTGTTTACACGTGAAAAGCTGATGTCGCTTGGACGGGGACAGATGGCAATCGGCCATACACGGTATTCAACCTTTGGCACGGTGAATCAGACCAATGCCCAGCCGCTGGTTGTGCGCCATATCAAGGGCCAGCTTGCCCTTGTGCATAATGGCAATCTGACCAATGCGCCACAGCTGCGCCGCAAGCTGGAGATGCATGGTGCCATCTTCCATACGACCAATGATACTGAGATTATTGCGTATATGATCATCAAGGAACGGCTGAGTGCGCCTTCGATTGAGGAAGCAATCAACCGTGCCATGTACAACCTGGAAGGTGCGTATTCACTTGTGATCATGTCACCGGAGAAGCTGATTGCCGTGCGTGATATGACGGGATTTCGTCCGTTATGCATGGGCCAGATGAAAGATGGCCAGATTATCTTTGCCTCTGAGACATGTGCTTTGGATTCACTGGGCGCTAAATTCATCCGCAATCTGGATGCCGGTGAGATTGTTGTCGTGGACAAGTCTGGCATTCGTTCAATCCGTGAACATGTCAATCCCGTCAAGCATATGTGTGCTTTTGAATATATTTACTTTGCCCGTCCGGACAGTGTGATGGAAGGGTTAAGTATTCATCAGGCCCGTATCAATGCCGGCCACATTCTTGCAAAGGAACATCCGGTGGATGCGGATGTGGTCATTGGTGTGCCGGACTCCGGCCTGGATGCAGCGATTGGCTATGCCCAGGCATCCGGTATTCCGTATGAGATGGGCTTTACCAAGAACCGCTATATTGCCAGAACGTTCATTCAGCCGACCCAGGATCAGCGTGAGAATGCGGTGCGGATGAAGCTGAATGTGATTGCCTCGGTTGTCAAAGGCAAGCGTGTGATCATGGTGGATGACTCGATTGTCCGTGGTACAACATCTGCCAGAATTGTGGCCCTGCTCAGAGATGCCGGTGCCAGGGAAATTCATGTGCGGATCTCGGCACCGCCGTTTATCTCACCGTGTTACTATGGCACGGATATTGATTCGAAGAAAAATCTGATCGCCTGTAAGATGAGTCTGGATGAGATCTGCAAGTATATTGGTGCAGATTCGCTTGGCTATCTGAGTGTGGATGGGGTAAGGCAGATGTGTGCAGATGCCAATTGTGATCTGTGCCTTGGCTGCTTTACGGAGCATTATCCGGCACCGACGCCGAAAGAGAGTGAAAAGTCAAAGTTTGAACAGAAGATCGGCTTTGATGGGGAAGAGAATGACACCCGTGAAAGAGTGCACGGGGATGCCAAGGAACTGTAAGAATTTCACAAAGAGAAGCGATGAAATGGGCGGATCCAGTGTGGATCTGCCCGTTTTGTACATCCGGGATGATAAGATAGTAGAACAGCTGAGAAAGCAGGAGGTATTTCATGAAGTTTGCACATCTGGCAGATCTGCACCTTGGCATGATTGTCAATCATGTATCGATGGCAGAGGAGCAGAAACATATTCTGAAAGAAATTGTAGAAATTCTGGTGAAAGAAAAACCAGATGCACTGCTGATTGCCGGTGATGTGTATGACAAGGCAGTGCCTTCTGTGGAAGCGGTCAATCTGCTGGATGATTTCCTGACGGATCTTGCCGGACATCACATCCGGACATACCTGATTGCAGGCAATCATGACCAGGGTGACAGACTTGCCTATGGCGGACACCTGCTGGCTGGCCAGGGGATTCATATTTGTGGAAATTTCATGGGAAAGATGGACCACGATATACTGACGGATGATTTTGGAAAAGTGCATGTGTGGCTGCTGCCGTATATCCGGCCAAGCTATGTCAACCGTTATCTGGATGAAGATGACAGAGTGGGCAGCTATCAGCAGGCTGTGGCCAGGGCCATTGCCATGTCGGATGTGGACTTTTCCAAACGAAATGTCATTGTTTCGCATCAGTTTGTGACCGGGGCAAAGGTTGATCCGCTTGGCTCCGAACAGTTGATTGTCGGCGGTCTCGATCAGATTTCTGCTTCTGTCTATGATGGCTTTGATTATGCGGCATTAGGCCATATTCATCATCGCCAGCAGCTTGGCAGAAATGTGTTTTATGCCGGTACACCGCTTGCGTATTCCTTCGCGGAGGAAAACCAGCAGAAAGCGCTTGGCTTTGCTGAGCTGAAGGAAAAGGGCATGGTGCGTGTCTATACACGCTTGTTAACGCCGCTGCATCATATGCGGACCATCGAAGGGTATTACAAGGAGATTCTTTCGGCTGCCAGTGAGGATGAAAACAAGGAGGACTATGTCCGCTTTGTACTGCATGACAACCAGGAACAGCCGGATGCGATACGCTATCTGAGAGAGCTGTATTCCAATGCCATGCGGCTGGACTATGACAATGAGCGGACCCGGGCTGAAATGATTCTGCCTGTGAATACGATGCAGACGATGTCTCCTTCTGATCTGTTTGCCCGGTTTTACAAAGAGCGCAATGGCATTGAGATGTCTGAAGAACAGATTTCCTATCTGAAAGATCAGATTGATGAGATCTGGAATGGAGGTGAGCAGGCATGAGACCGCTGCGCTTGGAAATGTGTGCTTTTGGTCCGTATGCAAAGCCAACCGTGTTGGATTTTTCTCTGCTTGGTGATTCCGGTCTGTACCTGATCACCGGTGATACAGGTGCTGGCAAGACAACGATCTTTGATGCGATCACCTATGCGCTGTACGGACGGACATCAGGCGATAATCGGAACGTAAAAACGCTGCGGTCCCAGTATGTGGATAACAGTGTGAAGACCTATGTGAAGCTGGATTTTTCCTATGGCGGCAAAACATACCACGTCCTGCGCAAACTGCGCTATCAGAAGGAAAAGGATCTGCTGACACAGGATGCAGAACTGACCATGCCGGATGGTTCCATCACTGCTAAAAGCACCCAGGTCACAAAGAAGATCAAAGAAATCCTGAAGATTGACTGTGATCAGTTTGCACAGATTGTCATGATTGCCCAGGGCAGTTTCCGCCAGTTACTGACAGCGGATACGAAACAGCGGGTCAAGCTGTTTCAGGACCTGTTCCATACAGGCAATTATCAGAAACTGATGTTAAAGCTGGAAGATGAGCGCAGAACTGCTGCAGACAAGGTCAATACAGAAATGACCGCACTGCAGAGTGCCATCGGTTTTCTGCAGGGCAATGATGCCTGTGACCTGTCTCATTGGAACAGTGACAATCCGTTCCTGCAGCAGGAACAGTTTTCTGCAGAAGTGCAGAAGGCAATCGACTTTGACAAAGCTGAAAAAGAAAAGCTGGAAAAGCAGGTGCAGGAAAGAACAGATGCCAATGCGATTCTTTCCAGAACCATTGGCCAGAAGGAAGAAACAGCCGGCCGCTATGCAAAACTGCATGCGGTCGAGAAAAAGATACCGGCGGCAGAAGAAGCCCTGCGTACAAAGCAGAATATTCTGCATGCAAAGCAGGAAGCACAGGAAGATGAAGCCATCGCCACGCTGCAGGTGCAGCTTGCCAGGGAAAAAGAGCAGCTGCCAAAGTATGACATGCTGGAGCAGGCAGGAATGGACCTGGAAAACAGCAAGAAGAAGCTGGCAGATCTGCAGAAACAGATCGGGTTGAATCAAAAAAGGCTGGAAACGGCAGAAAGCACCCTTGCCAAAGATCAGCAGAAACAGCAGGCATGGAAGGATGTGCCTGCAAAGAAGATCCAGATGGAAAGTGAACTGCAGATCAAGCAGAACCGCCTTAGCCAGCTGCATGCGATCGTATTGCTGGAACAGGCGATTCATAAGACACAGATTGACGAAGCAAGAGTGAAACAGCTTGTGGAAACGACATTGTGTGCTTATGAAAATGCCAATCATGTGTACATGGAAAATCGTTCGGTATTCTTCCGGGAACAGGCCGGCCTGCTGGCATCTGGTCTGCAGGAAGGAGAGCCCTGCCCGGTATGCGGGTCCGTTCATCATCCTTCCCTTGCCCATCTTGCCAAGGGTGCCCCGGATCAGAAAACGGTGGAGGAACTGGAGAGAAAGAGTCTGCAGGCCAAGAAGGACAGTGATGCGGCGCATCAGAAACTGTCCGGTGTGATGGCGAAGCTGCAGGAACAGCAGAAAAATCTGGGAAATGCACTTGCCCAGGCAGGCGTTTCAGATCCTGCGGTATTAAACGATGCCATTGCAAAGATCAGCAGGGAAATCACATCTGATCAGCAGAATATTGATATGCTTTTGAAACAGGAAAAAGAGCTCCATCAGATTGAAGCGGAGATTGATGCGCTTTCGAAAGAGACAGATATGATGCGCACGCAGCTGCAGGAAGTGACGCTGCAGGAGTCAAAGCAGCAGGGAGAAATTCTGCAGGCAAAGCAGAAGATTGAGATCCTGCAGAAAGATCTTGCGTATGCGGATGCAGCAAGTGCAAGGCGGGCAATCAAGGCTTTGACGCAGCAGGTGGCAGAACGGCAGAAGATCTGGCAGCAGGTACAGCAGGATGTAATTGATGCACAGCAGATCCTGCGCGATCTTGAAATGGAGAAAAAGACATATGAAGCTTCACTGCCAGCTGGTGATGAAGCGGGTTTCCGCAGGAATTTAGCTAAGGATCAGGCAAGGCTTGTACAGAGCCAGGATACATTGTCTGCGCTGCAGCGTTCTTTGAGTGTCATCAGCCATCGTCTGGAGAATAATGAAGATACATTTACAAAGGTAAATACCGGGATGAAGAAACTGGCCAGGCAGCAGAAACACTATGATCTGGTGCGTTCTCTGGCTGACACGGCGGATTCACATCTGAGCGGCAAAGAGAAACTGACATTGGAAGAGTATGTGCAGATGCATTACTTTGATGAGATTCTGTACTATGCCAACCGGCGCTACAAGCAGATGTCATCAGGTCAGTATGAGCTTGTTCGCCATCAGGATCATCTTGGCCGCCAGTCCCATGCAGCACTGGCTCTGGATGTCATTGATCATTACAACGATACGGTGCGGCCTGTGGATTCTCTTTCAGGCGGCGAGTCTTTCCTGGCATCGATGTCGCTGGCACTGGGACTGTCGGATGCTACGCAGGACCATGCCCATGTGCAGATGGATGCGATGTTCATCGATGAAGGTTTTGGTTCCCTGGATGAAGAATCTCTTGCCCAGGCAGTAGATACATTAAGCTCCATCTCAGAAGCAGACCGCCTGATCGGCATCATTTCCCATGTGTCTCAGCTGGAAGAAAGAATCAGCCGGAAGATTGTGGTGAAAAAGAATCTGCAGGAAGATGGCGGCAGTACAGCGAAGATTGTGATTGACTAGCAGAAAAGCTGAATTTGAAAGCTTGATGCCATTGTCTTGCTGGAAGACAACGGCTATCAGCTGAGAGAACCCTATTCAAAAGCGTTAATAATGGATTGATCAGGAAATCTCAAAAGACACCATGGGCAGAAATTGAGAAAGCAAAGAAGTATCGAAATGACGATCTTTCAAGAAAGGAAAACGAATGAGCAATAACAGTTTTGATGATGTTCTTCAGGAACAGCTTCAGCCTGAACATGCAGTGATTCAGGCGCTGATTGATGCAAGGCATCAAGCTGGACTGACACAGAAGGAACTTGCGAGAAGAACAGGAATTGCACAACCTGATATCAGTAAACTGGAACATGGCAATGCAAAACCTTCTGTACGGACACTGCTGCGGCTTGCAAAGGGAATGGGGATGCAGCTGAAGATTGAATTTATACCTGTAAAACAGACGGTGATCAAATGAGAGTACAAGAATTAAATCGTAATAAACTATTGTATATACTGTTAGGCTTGTGCCTGTATGGCCTGCAGGCAGCGGCTCTGTATGGTGTGGCATCGCTGTTTTCTTCATTGTTTGCCACATCCGGCACTTTCTACATGATGGTATTTTCTCTGATGATTGTCAGCGGTACGGCAGTGATCTGCCGTCTTGGCTATGGTTGGCTGCAGGAAAATCTGGATGAAACAGAACTGCGGTACTGTCAAATGGCGGCCTGCTTTGTGTTTCTTGCTGTACTGCAGTGGCAGACTGCTCTGTTATGGGCAGCTGCCTGCGCTGTGTATCTTGTCTGCAAAAAGAAACAGATTTACTGGCTGTCTGCGGCCGGCATGCTTGTGATCTATGGGCTGTATGCAATGATGCTGATCTTCATGTGGCGCCGGTTCCTGCTGGATTCAGTCACTGCCTACGATATGCTCAGCATGTTGTTTGTCGGCTGGTACAGCCATCTATGCTTTGATGGTTCACCTGTTGGTGAAGCTGGTCTGGCACTGCTGTTTGTGCCGTTTATGAACCTGTATCTTGTCAAACTTGGACTTGCCGCAAGTGTTCATGTAAGGATGTTTGTACTGCTTGGGGCAGCTGTGCTTCTGGTGTATGAATTGCTATCACGCTGGCTGGATACCGTCAGGAATGATCTTTCGATTGCGTACTGCATGGCATGGATCATCATCCTGTTTGTGATGAATCCGGTACTTGGCTTACTTGGGCTGCTGGATGGCATCATCCTTGCAGGTGTGGTGCCCTGGCTTGCCCATATGTTTGCCCATCGTTTTTCCGGTATCTTTCAGGGAATGCGGATTCTCTGCCTGCTTGTATTTGCGGCCTCCCTGTGTGGTCTGTATATGAGAGGCGTGATGACGTATAAGGCAGGAATGATCAGTATGCTTGTATGGATGCTGTTATGTTTTTCCGACAGTATCGCTTCACTTTCAGGGGCAGTTTGTCATCTGCTGCAAAGCAAAGAAGAACAGGAAAACCAGGATCATCACGATCAGATTTCTGCATAACAAAATGGGAATGCCATCCGGCATTCCTGTTTTGTATTTATGAAGGTTGTTAATCCAGCAGGGAGAGCAGTTCTTCTCTGGTAAATCCTGCTCTGGACATTTCTTTGCCATCCAGCATTCTGCCAGCCAGATCGGCTTTATCCTCCTGGAGTTTGAGGATGCGCTCCTCAATTGTATCTTTCAGGATCAGGCGGTAGACAGAGACGATATTCTTCTGACCGATGCGGTGGGCACGGTCGCTGGCCTGGTTCTGGACTGCTGTGTTCCACCATGGATCGTAGTGGATGACAATATCGGCTGCGGTCAGGTTCAGGCCGGTGCCGCCTGCTTTGAGCGAGATGGCAAAGACCGGCACATCATCCTTCTGGAAGGCATCTACCATTTCAGCACGCTCTTTGGCATTGGTAGCACCGGTGAGCAGATGGTAGGCAATGTTTTCTTCCTTTAAGCGCTTTGTCAGAATTGCCAGCATGGATGTGAACTGGGAGAACAGCAGAACTTTATGACCGGCTTCGGCGGCATTCTTGATCAGATCCAGGCACAGCTCTTCCTTGGCGGAACCGCCGGTGTAGTTGTCATAGAGAAGGGCAGGATCACAGCAGATTTCCCGCAGATGAGTCAGCTCTGACAGGATCTCGATGTGCTGGTGGCGGAACTGTTCATCCGTCGTATTCTTCAGGGCATAGCGGATCTGCTGTACACGGGCATCATAGAGCTGCTTCTGCTCGGTATCGGCATTGGCATAATACACTTCTTCCATCTTGTCCGGCAGGTCCTTGAGCACATCTTTCTTCAGACGGCGCAGGACAAACGGGCGGATCATCTTCTGTAGCATGACTTCGGCATACGTATCCTTGTCCCGGATGATTGGCAGCTCGAAGGTGGAGCGGAACCGGTGATAGGAGAAGAAGAATCCCGGCATGATGAAGTCAAAGATGGACCAGAGCTCGCTGAGCCTGTTTTCAATCGGCGTGCCTGTCAAAGCGATGCGGAACTTTGCATTGATGTCCTTGACGGCCTTGGATGCCATTGTGCCGGCATTCTTGATGTATTGTGCTTCATCGATGATTTCTACCGTAAAAGTTTTATCCTGATAGAATTCCATATCCTTTTTCAGCAGGTTGTAGGATGTGATCAGGATATCGGCTTGATCTGCCTGTTTCATGGCATCTTCGCGTTCTGCGGCAGCACCGATGATGGTGACGGCTTTGAGGTCCGGAGCGAACTTCTGTACTTCCTGATACCAGTTGTATACAAGGGAGGCAGGGCAGACAACCAGGGTCTTGCCAAAGCCTTTGTTCGCATCAAGAAAGGAGAGTACCTGCAGGGTTTTGCCAAGGCCCATTTCATCGGCGAGCAGGGCACCAAAGCCATTGTGGTACAGGGCGCTGAGCCAGCGGAATCCTTCCTTCTGGTAATCACGCATGATGCTTTCCAGCCTTTTCGGCGGCTCGTAGTCATCGATGTCGGTGCTTTTGATGTTGGCGATCAGACTGCGGAATTTGGCGTCCCGGTCAATTTCGAGACTTGTTTCCCGGCTTTCTTCTTCCAGGTACATTGCTCTGTACTTCCCAACCTCAACGCTGCCATTTTCAATTTCACTCTTTTTCAGCTGCAGGGAATTGGCAAGACTGGCAAATTCATCAAACTGGCCGCCATCATCCAGGTCAATGAATTCTCCGCTTTTAAGCCGGAAGAATTTCTTCTTGCGGTCATAATGGGACAGGATCTCAGCGATCTCTTCTGGTTTCATGGTAGCTGAGCCAATGTTCAGCTGCAGCAGATCATCGCTGTCATTGACCGAAACGCCGACGGTGATCTTGCCAACCTTTCTGATTGTCAGCTTCTTCAAAGTGTCTGATACAAACACTTTTGCCTTTTCCTGCATGGCATGGATGCCTTCCTGCAGCAGTTCATACAGTTTTTCTTCATCATTGGCAAGCGTCATCTGCTTGTGAATGGGATCATAGGCATTGAACCACTGAGAGACAAACGCATCCATCTGCTTTTCATCCGCAATGGACCGTCTGCCCTGGGCCTGAATGCCGGCGAATACGTTGTATCGATTGCTGGGATAGATGGCATACAGCTCGGCTGTGATGACATCTTTGTCCGGGGCATCCAGATAGATTTCAAAGTCAGGCTTGTCCGGGAGATATTTTGCGGGATCAAAGCCATTTGCAGTAAAGGCAGTATGGCTTTCCAGCAGCGGATAGAGGTCTCTGGCAAAGGCAGGCAGATCACTGGAAGAGATGTACTGGGCATTTTTGCCGGCGGCCTGCATGTAGTCCAGCAGTGCAACAAGTTTTTCTGAGGTGCGCTGAGAGACGTAGTAGACTGGTTTGGTGCCGTCGAAGATATAAAGCTGCTGGCTGCCTTTGAACATACGCAGAGAGCTGGATGACAGCAGCCATCCGCCGTCTGTCTGTTTCATGGACGCATGCAGGTCGGGCAGTCCTTCCTTTTTATGATAGATGATGTCACCGGCATAGCCGTATTCTTCTGCATGCATGACATGCAGGTCGAGCTGTTGTGCAGCTTCCATGAAGGCATCAAGATATCTGCCCCGCAGGCACAGGGATCTGCCGATTTCATAGTCATTGCCATAATAGCCGGGAAAGGCAGATATGCTGCGGAACGTGTCTTCTTTGTTTACCAGGGAACGTAAAAAGACAACGAGACGGCGGCATGTCCTGTGGAAAGCAGACAGGTCATGGATGAATTCGAGTTCACGGCCATAGCGGTGGTAGCCGTGTGTGTTGATGAGATTGATGAAGGCTGTGATGTTGGGCAGAACATACATCTTGTTTTCACTGCGGCCGATGCGGAATTCACAATGCAGTGCTTCGGGATCCCGCTGGTCTGCAGAGACATACGGCACCAGCATGACATTGGTGGCAGAGCGAAGGTCAACCGGCGCCTGTTCAATTCTTTCCAGCAGATGCACAATGGTTTCATCACTGCCTCTTTCTTTTTCAGGCGCTTCTTCTTCCTTTGCACTTTCTTTCAGATACTGCAGCAGAACAGCAGCAATATGGGGGCATTCAGAGCCAAGGGTGCATGTGCAGTCGGTGTCAAAGATGAAGCCAAGGGTTTCATTGATGCAGACATAGACATGATAGCTGCGTCTGCCCACGGTGACATCGGCTTCAATATCGACCAGACCGGATGTCTGATCGCGTGATACAGTCAGATCTTTGACTGCACCTTGTTCACAAAGTGTTTCTGCCTGATGAAAGACTGGTTCACTGCATGTCCGTTTGATGTTTTCCAATGTGAGCATATGCCCTGGCCCCCTTATCCTTCCTGCTATTTTAGCATGGAACAAGCGTGAGGAAAGGCTTCCGTTTCAGATGGAATCGTGGGATGATAAGATGTTCACCTGGTTTTCAGAGCATATGCAGACGAAAAGCCGGAAGTCGTGATAAACTATGCTGGTATCAAAGGATAGAATCACAGACCTCGGGGGAGCAGGGATATCAGATGAATAAGAAGAAAGTGATTTGGATCAGTGCATTGTCTGCCGTTGGCGTTCTGGCGGCTGCGTATGGCATCGGCTGCGGGTTCTACAGCAGCCACCTGATGCCGCATACCAGTATTAACGGGACAGCCGTTGGCAATGATAATGCTTCTAAAGCGGCCAGTGCCCTTGCCAGCAGTCAGGGCAAGGTGATTACGCTGGCAGAACGTGATGACAAGACAGAGACGATCTCGCTGGATGATATTGCATACCAGGCGGATGTGTCTGACGATGATGTGAAAAAGGTGATTGCCAGCCAGAGTGCCTGGAAGTGGCCTTCCTATTTGTTTAAGACAAGTGAGGAGACTGTGGATCTGGATGTCAGTTATGATGAGACAAAGCTGGAAGAGGCTTTGAGTGCGTTGAGCTGCATTTCCGGATCTGATGTCGTGGCGCCGGTCAATGCCCATGTGGAACGGGGAACCAATGGGTATGAGATCGTGGCAGAGACAGAAGGCAATACGCTGGATAAGGACAAGACACTTGCGGCGGTCAAGACAGCGCTGTCACAGGGTGAAAGTGAAGTGGATCTGGAGGCAGAGGGCTGCTATGAAGAGCCGACGATCAAGTCGGATGATGAAGCTTTGTCCAAGGAACTCGCACTGCTGAAGTCAATTGAGAATGAAGTGATTACGATTGATCTGTCCGGGGCAACGGAGACGTTGTCTGGTGATGCATTGGTGGATCTTTTGAATATCAATATTGATGATGCAACCATTACGGCCAATGATGAAAAGATGACTGCCTATGTGGATTCCCTGGCAGAAAAGTACAATACGATTTATACACAGCGTACCTTTACTGCACATGATGGCTCAGCGGTGACCGTGGGCGGAGGCTCAACGGATACCTATGGCTGGATGATGAATGAGGATTCTACCAAGGATGCCATTGCGGCTGCGGCAGTTTCGGGTCAGTCTCAGACAGTCAGTGCGTTCTGGGATGTGACAGCGTATGGCGGCCGCAACGGTACCAATGGTGATATTGGCAATACGTATATTGAAGTATCCATCTCTGCCCAGCATCTGTGGTATTACAAGAATGGATCACTGGTGCTGGAGGCAGATGTGATTACCGGCAAGCCGGAACATGGCCAGGATACACCGACCGGTGTGTTCCGGATCTGGAAGAAGGAACAGAATGCCACTCTGAAAGGCACAGCCTGGGATGGTTCGAAATGGAGTTCTCCGGTTGCGTACTGGATGCCGATTACCTGGACAGGTGTTGGTCTGCATGATGCGACATGGCAGTCTGCCTTTGGCGGTACACTGTATTATACGAGAGGATCTCATGGCTGTATCAACCTGTCTTACAGTGTTGCCCAGTCCATCTTCAATACGGTGGATGTCAATACACCGGTTGTGATCTATTGATGAAAGTTCAGAGGTCAGAGCGTCGTGCCTGGCTTCTTTTTTTCAGGAAAGCGGCAGGAAGGATGGGATGAATGTAGTCAGATTGTCATAGACGCGCTGGAAGTCAGAGCGTCTTTCCAGCTTTTCTTCTACTTTTCTGGCATTGACCGGCTGATCCGTGATGATGCCGTCAATGTCAGATTTCAGGAATTTTTCAATCTGCTTTGTGCTGTTGACACTCCATACATAGATCTTTTTGCCCTTTGCCTGGATGGCATAGATGGCCGCCGAGGTGGCAGCTTCGCTTGCGACAATGAAGCAGTCACAGTTGAGATCCGGCGTATCGCCAATGGCCATGTTATAGATATAGCCTGTTTCCAGCTGCGGGTATGTTGTTTCCATGTAGTCAACCAGGCTGTATTTCAAAGAAATGAACGTGCAGCTGCCTGTCATGTTTTTCTCCTGGGCAAGTCTGGCAAGATCATCTGCCATCTGTTTGTCGGCGGTATAGCCTTTGAGTTCCACAAACAAGTGCATATTCCACGCCTTTGCCGCATCAAGAAACTGATCAATTGTTGAAACAGTGACGCTTGGCTGTCCCTGCCGGAGCGGGAGAATGTTGATCTGGGTCTGGATTTCTTCCAGGGTCATATCCCATACATAGCGTTTGTCATTGGCAGTACGCCAGAACGTATTGTCGTGGGTGACGACATAATAGCCGTCTTTGGTGCGCTGCACATCAATTTCGCCTGCTGTGATGCCCTGTTCGTGGGCGCGTTCAAGATCATACAGGGTGTTTTCAGCACCAAGGGCGCCACCTGCCCGGTGGGCGATGATCAGGGCATCTGATTTGGCCGGGAACCATTCATCAAAATAGCCTGCTGCAACAAAGCCAAAGGCTAGTGAAAAGGCCAGTGATGCCAGCAGAAAACGGCGGATAAATCTGCCTTTTGGCTTTCTGACGGGTATTTCCGTTTCTTTCTGCATCCAGTGCCAGATGCTGGTCAGTTCCAGAAGCAGAGCGCTGCTTGCAAGCATGCGGATGATGGTGCAGACAAGCAGACAGAACATGGTTGCCGTGCCAAGCAGTACTCTTTCTTCGACAGTGTGCTGTGTCAGGAATGTATTCAGCAGATGGGATGGTATGCGGATGGTCAGGATGCCGGCAAGCCAGATGGAAAGGAAGATCGTGATGATCGCACTGGCTGTTTCCGTGATACATTCCTTCTGATGTGTTTTGTACATTCTCCATGAGGTGCGCACGGCCTTCCACGGCTTTTGCTTGTGCAGGATGGCTGCGTGCAGGGTATAGATGCTTAAAAAGCTCAGGATGAAAATGGTTCCTTCGACGCTGCCATAGAGCAGGTAGAAGAGAGGCGTGCGTTTGTATCCGGCAAGGATCCATTCTGGCCAGCGCAGTGATGAGGTCCATGTGGTTGTGGTGCCAAGGCCCGCCAGCGGGATGATGATGCCAATCCAGAACATGATGAGAATGCCGGCGGGTGTCAGAAAATGGGGCAGTGTTTTCAAGCCTTCCTTTGCGCATTGGAAAAAGGATGGTTTCCGGTTTCCGCTGAGTACCTGCTGGCAGTAGAGGATACGGGCATTGATTTCCGTGCATGCACACAGCATTAGCAGCAGCATTGCACTGATCAGGATGGTCCAGCCCTGCCAGCTGGTGAAGATCCAGCCAAGATTGCCTGAGGTCAAAGAGACAAGACCGCCGGCATCCAGCAGGAACTGTACGATCCAGCCATAGAAGACAATCACCAGGGCCAGAAAGACAGTCAGGCAGATATGGAACAGCAGAAGTCTGGGCAGTGCATCTCTGCTTTTAATCAGGTGCAGCAGGATTTTCACAGGTTCTTTACGTTTGTTCATGTTTCTTCATTGTACATTCGTTTTGCCTTTTGTGAGATCGTGATATCATCAAAGCCATGGAAACAGTAAGAATGATGGCAGGATGGCTGCTGGTGATCAATGTGATATCCTTTGCATTGTTTGGTATTGATAAGCATAAGGCAGTTGTGCATGCCTGGCGGATTCCTGAACGTGTGCTGATGGCAAGTGCTGCCATGGGCGGCGCCGCCGGTGCACTGGCTGGCATGTATGTGTTTCACCATAAGACAAAACACACAAAGTTTACGGTCGGGGTTCCGGCCCTGCTTGTGCTGTGGATCATTCTGTTATTTCAGATAAGAGGGTAAGGATGAATATCTTTGAAATTATCGGACCGGTGATGGTGGGACCGTCAAGTTCCCATACGGCCGGTGCTGCCCGGATTGGTCTTGTGTCAAGAAGACTGCTGGGGGAAAAAGTTGTGGATGCAGTGATTCTTCTGCATGGCTCGTTTGCCGCAACAGGTGTCGGCCATGGTACGGACCGTGCTTTGATTGCGGGTCTTCTGGGCATGGCATGTGATGATGCGCGCATTCCGGATGCGTTTGAAGAAGCGCGCAAAGCAGGAATGAAGGTGACGCTTGGCACCGTGGATCTGGGTGAGGAAGCCCATCCTAACAGTGTGCGTCTGTTCTTGAAGGGTGAACATGGCAAGAAGCTGGAGATCGTGGCAGCTTCCATTGGCGGCGGTCAGATCCAGATCCGTGAGATTGACGGTCTGAAGACAGTGTTCTCGGGTGATTATCCGACATTGATCGTGGAGAATGATGACCGGCCGGGTGAGGTGTCTGCGATAACGGGCATGCTATATGAGCATCATATCAATATTGCCACGGTGCAGCTGGACCGTGACAGCCGGGGCGGCCATGCAGTGACCGTGATTGAGTGTGATCAGGAAGTGCCGTCTGCTGCTCTGGAACAATTGCGGAATCATCCGGGCATTCTGAAGATCACATATCTGCCTGTGAAGGAGGAAACATGTACAGTTCATTAGAGAGAATTCTGGAAGAGTCCGGCAAGAGCGGCCAGCCGTTCTGGAAGGTTGTGCAGGCAGAGGACTGCCATGAGGAAAATATTTCGGAAGAAGCTTCATTTGCCAGAATGGCAGGTATGTATACCTCGATGAAGGCATCCGTGGCCGGCTATGAGGATGGCATGTCATCGGCCTCCGGCCTGGTTGGCAAAGAGGCTGGCATTCTGCATCGGCGCATTGAGAAGAAGGAAATGCTGGCGGGTGATTTTGTGTCCTCGGTGATGGAGAAGGCATTGAAGGTAGCGGCATGCAATGCCTGTATGCGCCGTATTGTGGCAGCACCGACCGCAGGCAGCTGTGGTGTACTGCCGGCAGTGTTGATTTCCTATCAGGAAAAAACAAATTGTTCTGACGATAAGATGGTAGAAGGCCTGTATGTGGCAGCTGGGATCGGCGGTGTGATTGGCCAGCGTGCCTCTCTGTCTGGTGCCCAGGGCGGCTGTCAGGCGGAGATTGGCTCTGCCAGTGCCATGGCAGCTGGTGCTCTTGCCTATCTTGATGGCGGCGGCAACATGGAGATTGTCAATGCCTGTGCACTGGCACTGAAGGGATTATTAGGGTTGGCCTGTGATCCAGTGGCAGGTCTTGTGGAAGTGCCGTGCGTGAAGCGGAATGTGATTGGGGCTGTCAATGCCGTGACAAGCTGTGATATGGCCAGGGCCGGCATTGCGTCAAAGATTCCGGCAGATGAAGTGATTGATGCGATGCATACGATTGGTGCAAAGATGCCGGTGGAAATACGGGAAACAGGAATTGGCGGTCTTGCCGGCACAAAGACGGGTCAGAAGATTGCCCGGGCAATGAAGGATAATCGTCCGCAGGGGCTGTGATGTATCACAGCTTTTTTATATGAAAAAGGCACCGGAATTGACCGGTGCCAGTCAGAAGCGGCGTATCAGATCCATGAAGGGAACCACGATGCAGTGGGGAATGACCTTTGCCACAATGCGCTGGGCAGTTGTGACGATGCCTGGCGTACATACCCACAGGTTTGCCTTGGATGCGGCAAGGGACAGACGGACAACGCTTTTGGAGACGGATGCCAGCGGGGTGTGGCGGAAACTGTTTCCGGTTGTTCTGGCTTTGGGGATGAATTCGGTATCTTTGACCCAATACGGGCAGACACATGTGACTTTGATATGTCTTGGCAGCAGTTCATGGTGGAGTGCTTTGGTATAGCTCATCAAGAATGCCTTGGATGCGGCATAAACGTTGAAGCCGGGCATTGGCTGGAAGGCCGCAATGGACGCAATCTCCAGAATTCTGGCACCTTTGTGCATGTACGGAAGGCAAAGGCGCGTGACGGCAGCGGCTGCCCGGCAGTTCAGATCGATCATGCGGTTTGTTTCTGCAACGCTGAGCTCTTCAGTTTTACCAATGGAGCCAAGGCCTGCTGCGGCAACAAGTACGGTGATATCCGGCTTTTCGGCCTGCAGTTTCTCTGCCAGAATATCGAAGCTGTGTGGATCGCACAGATCCAAAGGAATGGCGATAACGGGCTTGCTTGTGAACTTCTGCAGTTCAAGAAGACGTTCTTTGCGTCTGGCAATGACCCAGAATTGTGCAATGGCAGGATCGTCAGCCAGCTGGCGGACAAACTCTTTGCCAAGGCCGCTGGAAGCACCTGTAATCAATGCTGTTTTCATGGCAATACCTCACTTTTTGCGGAAACGGGATTCGATGGATGTGACATACCACGCAGTGCCGATGCTGTAGATGACAACCGCAAGTACGACGCATACAATGCCAACGGTTCTTGATGGGAACAGATACAGAATCATGCCGTCGGCGGCAATGGCAAGACCGGTGATCATCCAGAGTCTGCCAACAGCTTTATTGTAGGTACTGACATCCTTGACAGGAAACGGGGCATGGAGACTGCCAAAGCCCCATGGCTTTCTGGATCTGGAAATGGATTCAAAGACACCAATCAGGACACCGGCAGCACCGGTGATCAGAACGATGATGGCTGCATATGTATAGTTTCTCATGGTAAATCCTGCTTTCTTTTGTCATAACCTTATCACAAACAAAACCTGGCTGCGATATAATCGAGTCCATGAAACAAAGTGTAAAAGGCGCATTGTTAACAGCAGGCGGCGGTGTCTGCTGGGGATTGAGCGGTTCTATGGGCCAGTATCTGTTCACGAAGCAGGGGATGGATGCCCACTGGCTTGTGCCGATCCGGTTGTTTCTTGCCGGTGTGGTTCTGTTTATGTACTGCCGGATCAGAATGGGAAAGTATGTATATTCGCCATGGAAGACAAAGCGGGATGCCAGAGATCTGCTGGTCTATGGCCTGCTTGGCATTTCATTGTGTCAGTATCTGTATTTCCGCACCATTCAGTTATCAACGGCTGGTGCTGCCACCATACTGCAGGATCTTTCACCGGTCATGATCCTGATCGTGGAATGCATTCACCGGCATGAAAAGCCTGGAATATTCGATGTGTTCTCTATTATTCTGGCTCTGGTTGGCGTGACGTTAATCACAACGCACGGCCGCATGGAACTGGGCATCCCTGCTGGTGCACTGCTTTGCGGTGTTCTGTGTGCAGGCTGCGTTACCGTCTATAACTGCTATCCAAGACATCTCTTGGCTCACTTTCCGGTGGTTGTCCTGCAGGCATGGTCATTCCTGATGGGCGGCCTGCTGTTTGCCTTTGTCTTTAAGATCTGGCAGTACAATTATGTCCCTAATGTGATGGGCATCATTGGCATTGCCTTCGTCGTTGTCGTTGGCAACGTGCTGGCCTTTACGATGTATATGCAGGGCGTCAAAGAAATCGGGCCGGAAAAGGGCATCCTGTATGGCTTTGCGGAGCCTGTCACCGCAGCGATTGTGACCGGCATCATGGGTACACCATTTACAGTGGGAGACTTCATCGGCTTTGTATGTGTCTTTGCCATGCTGGTAATGATCTCACTGTCCAGGCAGAAACAGCAGGCTTGAAAGCATTTTCTCAGTCAGACATGAAATACATTGTCAAAGGATCACGGATGAAGGAGGATCCTCTTCTTTATGGTAACTGCTCAGGTCTGATAGTTCTGGCGGTTGCTTTTTTGCATTATTATTTCAACCTGTTTCATACGGTATCATGAGCCTGCTTCCTTCTGCCTTGTAAAGATTCTGGTATGTAGCTGACTGGATACCAAAATAAAACTCTCCCGAAGGAGAGCCCTCACACCATGTGAGATCGCTATGCGCGATAATTTCGCTAAAAGCTTATTTGGACCTACTATGTATTTCTGTGTAAGACAATTACATATATAATAACTATCAGAAGAGTTGTCAATAACAAAGGGGAGATTATGAAACATAACGGCAATAATTTTTCTGCAGGCGATTGGTATCTGGGCCTGGATGTTGGTACAGAGTCTGCTGGGTGGGCAGCAACGGATCCAACATATCATTTGTTGAAATACCATGGTAAGGAAATGTGGGGTGCACGCTTGTTTGCAGAAGCTGAGGATGCTTCTGGCCGCAGAACTGCACGTACAAATAGAAGGAGGCTTGCCAGACGCAAGTGGAGACTGCAACTTCTGGAAGAACTGTTTGCCCCGGAAATCCTGAAGATTGATCCAGGTTTCTTTATCCGTCTTCATGATTCAAATCTTTATCCGGAAGATAAGCATGATAAAGCATGCAAGTATTCTCTTTTCTGTGATAAAGATTATACAGATAAGGATTATCTGAGAGAGTATCCAAATATTTACTGCCTGCGCAGTGAATTGATTCACAGCTCTGAGCCGCATGATGCAAGACTGGTATTCCTTGCACTTCATCATATTATGAAGAGCAGAGGACATTTTCTCTATGAGTTTTCAGATTCTGATACTGGGGTGAGCTTATCAGATGCACTTCAGCAGTTCAAAAATACGCTTGCTGATTTTGGTGTTTCTTTTTCTGCTGCTGATCAGCAGTCATTCTTGAATGCTCTGCAGGAAAAGACCGGCATCTCTCAAAAAGCAAAGAATCTTCAGAAAGCATATGGGAAGATTGAAAGCTCTGAAGAACCTTCTGGTGTTTCTGTTGCGGTGCTTCTTGAGCTACTTGCCGGGAAGAAAGTAAATCTGTGCAAACTTTTCAATGATGAAAAATTAAAAGAGGCAGAGCTAGCTTCTGTTTCTCTGTCAGATAATCTGGAAGACGAGGAGATTGGCGGAAAGCTGTCTGATGAGCTGGGAGACAGAATGGATGTAATCCTGCACGCAAGCGAAGTATTTAATACTGCCCGTCTTGATGAGATTCTGGCAGGATACCAGTATTTCAGTGATGCAAAAATAGCGGAATATGATCAGAACAAGAAAGATCTTCGTATTTTGAAAGGCTGGATAAAAAAGAATTGCCCGGATAAATACAGGGATGTTTTCAGAGTAAAACAAGGAGTCAAGAACTTTGCGGCTTATACCCGCTATAAAACAGATGAGAAGTGTACTCAGGAAGAAATGTGCAAGTTTCTGGATAAAATATGCGCTGGAATGAAGAATGACAGCAATCCGGACGTTGCTGCAGTATATGCCAAGATTTCTTCCAAGTCATTTTTTCCTCGCTTGAAGGGGTCTGAGAATGGACTTGTGCCTTATCAGCTTCAGAAAAAGGAATTAATGAAGATTCTTGATAATGCGCAGGAGTATCTTCCCTTCTTGAATGAAGAGGATGCAAATGGCATTACTGTAAGACAGAAGATTGAATCTATTTTCACGTTCAAAATTCCTTACTATGTTGGTCCACTGAGCACAAAATCTCCAAGAAATAATATTGTGAGAAAATCCAACGAAAAAATATATCCATGGAATTTTGAAGATGTGATTGATCTTCAGGAAACGCAGGAAAGATTTATTGCGGACAGAATTGGAAGATGCTACTACTCCGGCGATCCCGTTCTTCCTAAAGATTCCTTGTTGAATAATGAATACTGTGTTCGCAATGAGATCAATAAACTGAAGGTGAATGGTGAACCAGTATCGCCGGCGGCTCTTTCAGATATCTATCAGGATCTTTTTGTAGATAGCAGCAAAAAAGTTACGGCCAAAAGGTTGAAAGACTGCTTGTTGAAGCATGGTTACATTGAAAAGAGTGATCAGCTATCTGGGTTTGATACACAGACTGGAATCAAGAGCAATCTCAGGTCATACCATGATTTTTCGCAGATTCTTTCACGTGAAAATAGTATCCCTGGTGTCACTAACATGGTAGAGGATATTATCGAAAGAATTGTTGTCTGCGGTGATGACAAGAAGTTATTGAGAAAATGGCTTGTTTCAAATTATGGTAAGGTGCTTACTGACAAGGATATCAAGCATATTCTGAAATTGAATTATAAAGACTGGGGGCGCATGTCGAAGAAGATTCTTACTGGTATTTCTTCATGTGATGAAAATGGAGAGCAAGTATGCATTATGGATCTTCTCAGAAGCACAAATAAGAATTTCATGGAAATATACCATGATGAAAGATATGGCTTTGATAAGAAGGCACAGCAGTATAAGCAGGAAAAGTATGGTGCTCCTGACTCTTTGCAGGATGTGCTGGATACCATGTATATTTCACCACGGGTGAAGCGTGGCATTCATCAGACAATGAAAGTCATAGATGAACTCATCGATATCAGGAAATGTGCTCCGAAGAAAATCTTTATCGAGATGGCACGTGATCAGGATGCCAAAAATGAGAAAAAGAGAACAGATACCCGCCAGGAAAGATTGATAGCTTTGTATAGATCATGCCGAAAGCAGATTGTTGACTTGCTCGGCGGAGATGAAGCGGAATATAAACGCCTGTATAGTGGTCTGCAAAGCCTTGATAATGATTCTCTGCGCCGTGATAAGCTTTATCTTTACTATACACAGCTGGGCAGATGCATGTATTCAGGAGAAAGAATAGATCTTGCAAGCTGTCTTGCTAATAATGAAAGATATGATATTGATCACATTTTCCCACGCTCGAGAGTTAAAGATGACAGCATTTCTAACCGTGTGCTTGTCAAGACAGAACTGAACCGTGATAAGGAGGCGTCGTATCCTATTGATGAATCCATCCGTAAAAGAATGTCTCCATTTTGGACAATGCTCAATGAGAAGGAACTGATTTCTGATAAGAAATTCGACCGGCTGACCAGAAATTACCCGCTTACTGCTGATGAATTAAGCTCCTTTGTAGCAAGGCAATTAGTTGAAACAAGACAGTCAACAAAAGCTCTTGCGGATATTCTTCATAGTTTCTGCCCAAACAGCAAGATTGTTTATTCAAAAGCTCAGAATGTCACTGATTTCAGACATGAATTTAAGATTCCGAAATTCAGAGACATCAATGATCAGCATCATGCAAAAGATGCATATTTAAACATTGTTGTTGGAAACGTCTATGATACAAAGTTTACAGAGCAGTTTTTCAGGAACATACAAAATGAAAAATACACACTGAAAACAGAAGAAATCTTCAAATGGTCTGTTCCTGGAGCTTGGAATGGGAAAGATAACTCTTCTTTGAAGCTGGTAAAGCATTATTGTGCAAAAAATAATCCTATTGTTACTTTTGCTTGTTTTCCTGCAAAAGGTATTATTTCAGACTTGAAGTTACGTCCACATGGCAACGGTTCATTATTCCCGGTTAAACAGGGAATGGATCCGCAGAAATACGGAGGATATAAAAACCTTTCAGTTACATATTATTGCGTCGTTGAATATCAGAAAAAAACAAAGAGAATCAGATCAATTGAACCTGTGTACCTTTATGATCATGAAAAGTATGAAAATAATCCTGAGTTGTATTTCTCAGAAAGGGGCTATAAAGATCCGAGAATAATTTGCAAGAGAATCTTGGTGAATGTTATTTTGGAAATTAATGGAGTACGTTTCTCGGTGACTGGGAAAACCAATAACAGATATGTTGCCAGACATATGTATCAATTCGCACTTTCTGATGATAATAGCAAATACTTGAAAAACGCTAAGAAATATATTGAGCGCGATGAACAAGAGAGCGAAGATTCTTTAGCAAGATATGAGTTGTCAAAGGAGAAAAATATTGAACTCTTTGATCTTTTCGTGTCGAAGATGCAGACAACTATTTATTCCAAAGTGGGTGCAATAAAGTCACTTGGTGAAAGAGTTGGAATGGAAAAGAAACCGTTTTCTAATCTTTCTTTGAAAAATCAATGCATAGTTTTATTGCAAATATTAAAAGTTTTTAAATGTAATCGTGAACTATCAGATCTTTCTCTTATTGGCCTGTCGAAAAACTCGGGGGTGATAACGATCAATAATACACTTGATAAAGTGATGTCAGCTTTCTTAATTTATCAGTCTCCTACCGGCCTGACAGAGAAGAAAGTTAATCTTCTTAAATGAAAACACTATGGGCTGGCGAACTGTAATTGTTTCCAGTGTTTCGAAACTCGATTATAAGATGAATTATCTGGTGGTGAGAAGCGGTAATGCCATTACCAGAATTCATCTCAGTGAGATAGCAGTTTTGATTGTTGAATCTACTGCTGTTTCATTGACTGCTTATTTACTTTCAGAGCTGGAAAAAGAAAAAATCATTACTGTTTTTTGCGATGAAAAGCGAATTCCACAAGGCGTCTATATGCCTTTGTATGGCAGTTATGACACAAGCCGCAAGGTAAAAATACAGACTGGCTGGCTGCAGGAGAATAGAAATCTTGTGTGGCAATCTATTGTACAGAGAAAAATTGCCGGACAAAGTGCAGTACTTCGCCATTTTGACAAGCAGGATGCTGGTAAGAAATTGGCAGGCTATGTTTCTCAGGTTGAGCCCGGTGATGTAACAAACAGAGAAGGCCATGCAGCTAAAGTGTATTTCAATGCAATGTTTGGCATGGGATTCAGCAGGGCTGATAAGGATAATATCATTAATGCAGAACTGAATTATGGCTATGGCATTCTCTTATCTGTTGTGTCGCGTGAAGTCGTCAATAATGGATATATCACCCAGGTCGGTATTCACCATGATAATCTTTATAATAATCTGAATCTGGCTTGTGATCTTATGGAACCGTTTCGGCCATTTGTGGACTGTTTGGTGGCAAAAATGCCTCACAAAGAGTTCTCTCAGGCTGAAAAACAACAGATTGTTGGAATGCTGAATCACAAGATCCAGCAGGATGGCCGTGAACAGTTTGTACTGAATGCAATTACTATTTATGCTAAGAGCATTCTAGACTCAATTACAGATGGGAATGTTTCTGCAATAAAATTTCCTGATTATGAATTATCGGTATATGAGAGTGATTGTGTTCTTTGATCTTCCAGTTATAGAACCGGCACAAAAGCGTGCTTACACGCAGTTTAGAAAATTTCTTGTTCAAGATGGTTTCTTTATGATGCAGGAATCTGTGTATTGCAAGATTTGTCCAAACCAGCTTGGTGCAAATGCATTGATTGAACACATCAGAAAACATAGTCCTAAAGAGGGAATCGTTCAGGTTTTGACAATTACTGAAAAACAGTTTGCCGGAATAGAAATCATGGTGGGAGATAAGAAAAGTGATATTGTAAGCTCGGCAGAGAGGATGATTGTATTATGATATTTACCCATCCCTATTATTTTGAAGAGATTCAGCTATCATCTGATCAGCCGTATACATTAATCGTTGAAGATGGATTTATGTATCGTAATTTGATTCATGAGTTACTGATACAGAATCAGAGTGGAACTGGTGATTTTTATTTGTCAGATAATGGTGAAGAATTGGATATTGCCCACGTAATGACAATAATTACAGATTTATTCTCTGTAGATCCCAATGACAGGAAAATCATCACGAGATTAATTCAGGATATTGCAAAAGAGTACGCAGGTACACAAGCATTTTATGATGTACTTAAAGCATTAAACAAATTTGGATGCATTGTCTGTGATAATTCATCTTTTCCGCTGGTTTTTAATGATGTCGTGCAGATCCCGGATGTGGCGAAACTGCTTGCTTTTCATTTCGATGAGCAATGCGAAGACTTGATGGATGAATTTCTGCAATATTGCAATCTGAGCATGCAGATATTGAAAAAGAAAATATTTGTCACTGTTGGATTGAAGGATATTATCAACAGTAATGAATATGAAGCTGCAATAAAAACCGCATGTTATCAACACATTCCGCTGTTGATGATTGAACGTCACACACATGATGAAATGGATGATCCGAAAAACATGACTATCATCGATAAAGATATGTGCGTACTATAAAGGTGATCTTATGCTTCCGGATCCGTACTACTATGCGGTAAAATCACTATTTTCCACCAATTTGAGGTTTGGGAACTATGTGATTTCTGGAAGTTGTAAGACCCCCGCTAACAGGTAATTACTTTTTATTACAGTTTGGGAACTATGTGATTTCTGGAAGTTGTAAGACCGCGTTATTCTTATCCATATTACCTCATTTGTTTGGGAACTATGTGATTTCTGGAAGTTGTAAGACATTGCCCTTTTGTACCTGAAGAGTCTACAGGTTTGGGAACTATGTGATTTCTGGAAGTTGTAAGACGGCAACTATGGCGTATGGGCCGCTTCTGATGTTTGGGAACTATGTGATTTCTGGAAGTTGTAAGACTAATAAAATCCCTGTTCCTGCGCTTTATGTGTTTGGGAACTATGTGATTTCTGGAAGTTGTAAGACAGCGCTGAAGGCATCGAACTTCAGCCAACAGTTTGGGAACTATGTGATTTCTGGAAGTTGTAAGACGTTGCTGACAGCATCAATCATTCCTTTCTCGTTTGGGAACTATGTGATTTCTGGAAGTTGTAAGACAGCATCGATGCGATCAATGCAAAGGTCCGCGTTTGGGAACTATGTGATTTCTGGAAGTTGTAAGACGAAGTAGTCAGAACTGTTGCGAAGGCACCTGTTTGGGAACTATGTGATTTCTGGAAGTTGTAAGACTTCCAGACTGACAGGTTCTTTATCAACACAGTTTGGGAACTATGTGATTTCTGGAAGTTGTAAGACTTGTAAGTGATTAAAGTATTTTCAAACACCGTTTGGGAACTATGTGATTTCTGGAAGTTGTAAGACAACGGAGATTTTGAAAGTGCATGGACGATTGTTTGGGAACTATGTGATTTCTGGAAGTTGTAAGACACAGAGGGCAAACTTACTCTTAAACGCCTTGTGTTTGGGAACTATGTGATTTCTGGAAGTTGTAAGACGATCTTTCGCAGACAACCGATCTGACTTCTGTTTGGGAACTATGTGATTTCTGGAAGTTGTAAGACTGAAGTACGGGAAGATTGCTCCCCTTTTCCGTTTGGGAACTATGTGATTTCTGGAAGTTGTAAGACACTGACCGATCCGACCATTGCTGTCGATGCGTTTGGGAACTATGTGATTTCTGGAAGTTGTAAGACTATCTTGAAATCTTTTACAGATCGTCTGGTGTTTGGGAACTATGTGATTTCTGGAAGTTGTAAGACGCCGTGTCCTTTGACAATAGATCTGGTTGTGTTTGGGAACTATGTGATTTCTGGAAGTTGTAAGACCTGTGGTGCTGTCGCTGCCTTACTGAGATTGTTTGGGAACTATGTGATTTCTGGAAGTTGTAAGACCATATCCGTTGGATTAAGAATGGTTGTCATGTTTGGGAACTATGTGATTTCTGGAAGTTGTAAGACGCAACCATTGTAATGAAGCAGTCCGTATATGTTTGGGAACTATGTGATTTCTGGAAGTTGTAAGACTTTGCGGGATTCCGAGATAAGGACAGCATTGCGTTTGGGAACTATGTGATTTCTGGAAGTTGTAAGACACTATAAAAATCATTAAAACGAGGGCGCTGAAAAAGTGCGGTTATCGAATAGCCGATTATGCATCACTCATTAACCTATGAGCTGCTTGGACACAGACATTCAATCCAAAATGATAAGCGCGTAATCCTAATC
>Ga0256406_1001174_pt1 | contig 43306 bp, 59 predicted proteins | sample RumenRJG_03DNA_FD_185986 | JGI IMG/M metagenome (GOLD analysis project Ga0256406, IMG submission 185986) | Bovine rumen microbial communities from Lethbridge, Alberta, Canada - RJG_03 | ecosystem: Host-associated > Mammals > Digestive system > Stomach > Rumen | place: Canada: Alberta | collected... | reverse complement strand
TTCGTGAGGAGCGGCTTTTTCAATTCCTCTCCGGCAATCTCACTCACGAGAGTTCTCTTGTCGTTCTCCAACTCCTCAAGGCGTGATTTGGTCGTCTCGGTGAGTATTCCCTGCTCTATGGCTTTCATAAGGTTATTTATGCGTTTCTCCGTTTCCGAGAGGTTTGCTTTGAGTCCCGAGAGATATGAGGAGTCGGCATATTCCTTTTCAATGATCTCCATAGCCTTATCTGCAATTCTATCTATGTTCTCGTCTGTAAGGACTGTCTCGACAGTATGACGTACAACAAAGTCCTCTATAGGTTGTTGTTTCTCATTCTGCTTGGTGCAACCGTGCTTATACTTCCTACAGTTGCATTTATAGTACCTGTGGATTTTTCCTGTATGACTCGTCCCTGTCTCCCCTGTCATAAGAGAGCCACAATGCCCGCAAAAGAGTTTAGGTGTGAGTAAAAAGTCCTCCTTGGCTTTATTCTTGGCTCTCGCAGAGAAGTTGTGACGGAGTTTGGACTGTACTGTGTCCCACAGGTCTTTGTCGATTATCTGCGGCATACCTCCGGCAATCTCCACGTCCATATATCGGTACATTCCTATATATTTGTCATTCCGCAGGATAGTCGGGATAGAGTTCTTTACGAACGGCTTTCCCCGAGAGGTTTTGTACCCGTGGGCGTTACAATGTGCCACGATCTCGGGTATTGATCTCCCGTCGGCGTACAACTCGAAAATCTCTTTGACGATCTTTGCACCCACAGGGTCAATCGCATAATGTCTCGTTTCGTCGGTGTAATACCCAAGAGGGGGACGTGAGGACACGACTATACCATGTAGAGCGTTCTCCTTGAGACCTCTCTTTACGGCTCGAGATAGGTTCTCGCTGTAATACTCGGCGTACCCCTCAAGGACAGACTCAAGGATAATTCCCTCCGGCTCGGCAGAGATAGGTTGCTTTACATAAATAACCTTGACCCCGTTCCTCTTGAGTTTGGCTTTATACATAGCCGAGTCATAACGGTTACGGGCGAAACGGTCAATCGTGTAAAGGAGCAGGGTGTCAAATTTACCTTTTTCCGAGTCCTTTATCATTTTCTGAAATTGCGGGCGTTTGTCCGTCTTACCGCTTATGGCATGATCGCAGTATTCACCTACTATTATAATGTCGTTTTTCTGCGCGAACTCGTGACACTCCCTTAATTGTCCCTCAATAGACTCCTCACGTTGATTACTACTTGAATATCGCGCATAAATTACGGCGTTCATTCTTTACCCTCTATAAGAGAGTAATAATACGCCAACAGGCGGTGTTTTTGACTCTCCGACAGTCCCTTATATCCTCTCTCGAGCATAACGATATTATCGTCAATCTTAAAGGTATAGTCGTAATCGTCCATAAAGAAATCTATTACAGAGCAGTCTAAAGCCTCTGCGAGTCTCTTGAGCATTTCCTCTTTTGGCAGAGAACCATTTTTCCACGCCGTAACCTTGTTTGGGGCGACCCCGATTGCCTTGAGTAGAGGGGTCGGCTTTGTCCCGCGTATATCGCAAATATGCGAAAAATTCTCCCAAAACGTCATAAAAATACCTCCTTTTGAAAAATTCCAAAAATCGGTATTGACAATTCCAATAACAATAACTATAATAACAATCAGAAATTCCAAAAATCGTAATTGACAATACCAAAGGACGGTTCTCGGAAGTGGCATTTCGCAAGAACCTCTGCGGTCATTTTTGGTAACAACAATAATAACAATAATTCCGCTTTTTGTCAATTAAAATTCTGAATTTCGAGTCTGATAAGAGAGGAGGTAACTCAATGACTATTTTGGAACGCATGAATAAACTCGGCATTTCACAGGTTGAAATGATAAAGCGACTCCGTGAGCGAGGCACGGTAGTACAGCCGCCGGAAATGTCAAACATTCTGCGGGAGGTCTACACCTATCCCAAGAGTAAGAGGGTTCTGAATGAGTGCGACGCAATCCTGTCCGATCTCGAACGAACTCACCAATAAGCAGATAAAAGACCTCGCACAACCGTTGTTCTCGATCATCACCACTTTTTTCGAGGACGAGGAAAACAGAAAAGGATTTGAAAAATGGAAACAAGAAAAATCAGCAGACGCACAGTCGTCAAAATACAGGTCGGTTTCTTTTTAGGCTCTCTAATCTTAATCGGGTTTGTCCTCGGCAGATTGACCGCCCCGAAAAAAGTCGTGGAGGTACAGCCGGAGGTTGAGACCGAAACCGAGACAGAAATCTCCTCGGAGAGTCCTAAAGAGGTAACGGTAGTTATCGTTCCTCCTGCGACAGAGCGTGAAAACAATCTCTACAACGTACCGCTCCCCGAGGCAATTCAAATGTATATGTTCGAGTGCTGTGCGAGTGACGACGTACCCGCCGACCTTGTGATCGCGGTAATCGACAAAGAGTCCGATTTCGTAGAGGACGCGGTAAGCGGTACAGGCGATTACGGGTTAATGCAGATCAACAAATGTAATCACGAGTGGCTCGAGGATTTATACGGTGTGACCGACTTCCTTGACCCTTACGACAATATCTACTGCGGCGTAAAGATACTCTCCATGTACCTCGAGAGGTATGGAGACGTACACAAGGCTCTCATGGCTTACAACATGGGTGAGTCCAACGCTAAAGCATTGTGGGACAAGGGAATAGTTACCTCGGAATACAGCAGGGAGGTCGTCGCAATTATGGAGGAATACGAACATGGGTCAAGTAATGAAACTCGCTAACGGCTCTATTGAGACCATTCTCAATGAGCGAGATTTTGAGGACATTCTCGACAAGTACCTCGGAAGTGAGGCGGCGGACTATTGGCACGAACACTTTAAGGACTACGACGAGGCTATGAGCAAAGCCGAGGACTACGAGGATAAGTGCCTCCGTGTTGAGGAATTGGAACGAGAAAAGGCAGAACTCGAGGACACGATCACGAACCTCGAGAATAAGTTGGAGGAATTACAGCATGAAAACGGATAACAGATCACTCGGAAATAGTTTTGAGGACGAGTTTTCGAGACTGCTATTTGATAGAGGATTTTGGGTCAAGAAATTGGCACAGACACAGCAGGGTCAACCCGCAGACGTTCTCGCGGTGAAAAAACATAAAGCGTACCTTATCGACTGCAAGGTATGTTCCGGCGACGGTTTCCCGCTTGATCGCATAGAACCAAACCAAACAACGGCTATGGAGTTATGGCACGACTGCGGCAACGGTGACGGGTGGTTTGCTCTCCTATATGGAGACGGTGAGATCACAATGATTTCATTTACCACACTCAAGACGCACCGAGACGACCCCGAGAGGAAGTCAAAGACGCTCTCCTTTGAGGAGATAGTCAGAGACGGTATCTCTCTTGAGAGGTGGCTCGAGAAGAAATGAGAGTCACGATCTCAAACACTATAGCAGTCGAGGACGCTCCTGCGGCAGTTGAGTTGTGGTGTAAGAAAAACCTAACTCTCCCGAACCCCGATTATCAAAAGAAAATGCGTATGCACCTTTGGTTAGGGAACACGCCGCAACGTATCTCACTTTACGAGATACACGGAGACACTCTTGTACTACCGTTTGGGACATTGAGACGATTTCCCGAGTTTGCACCCGCAGACACTACCTATGAGAGCGTGTTCTGCCCCGCAGAGACGATTGAATACGGCGAGCCTATTCCACTCTACCCTTATCAAGAAAAAGCCGTCTGTGAGGTCGTCAGAGCGAAATACGGGATATTACAGAGTCCCGCAGGGAGCGGCAAGACACAAATGGGAATTGCTCTCGTGAGGGAGTTTAAGGGTAAAGCATTGTGGCTAACCCACACGCTCGACCTACTCAAGCAGAGTAAGGATAGAGCCACACAGTATATGAACCCCGACCTTTTCGGGACGATCTCGGAGGGGCAGGTAAATATCGGTAAGGGTATCACATTTGCCACCGTGCAGACCATGAGCAAACTCGACCTCACACAGTACAAGAATATGTGGGACGTGGTGATCGTGGACGAGTGCCACAGGTGCGCCGGAACTCCCACCGCTATGACACAGTTTTACAAGGTTCTAAATGCTCTCGCGGCACGTCACAAGATAGGTTTATCGGCGACAGTTCACAGGGCAGACGGAATGATTGAGGCTACCCACGCTTTACTCGGAGAGACGGTCTACACCGTACCCGACGAGGCAGTAAAGGACACAGTTGTTAAGGTCGGTGTCTATCCCGTAGGAACGGGCATACAGATAAGCAGGGAATGTCTCGACACAGACGGAACACTCATGTACTCGAGGTTAATCAATTACCTCTGTGAGAACCCGTTTAGAAACACGATCATAGCAAACACCTTGAAAAACGAACAGGGTCACTCCTGCCTCATTCTGTCAGACAGACTCGAACACCTTGAGTTGCTTATGAGTTGCTTACCTTATGAAATGCAAAAAGAGGCGGTAATGATAAGCGGCAAAATGACGAGCAAGACGGAAAAAGCAAAGCGAGAGGCGGCTCTTGAGGATATGAGGGCGGGCAGGAAGAAATACCTATTTGCTACCTACTCTCTCGCAAAAGAGGGACTCGATATACCGAGGCTTGAGAGATTGTTCCTCACCACACCTCAAAAAGATTACGCGGTAATCACACAGAGTATCGGCAGGATTGCTCGTAAGTTCGACGGTAAGGCAGACCCGATAGCCTATGACTTTGTAGACGATATGGCTTACACGGTCAAGGCATATAAGAAACGCTGTACCACTTACAGGAAAAACGGTTGTTATTTCATAGAGGGAGGTAAATAAATGCGATTTGCAACATACGACATTGAAGTTTTCGCTTATGACTTCCTCGTGGTGTTTAAGGACAAAGAAACGGGAACTTACACCTGTATATGGAACGACAACGAGGCAATAGCCGCTTGTGTGAGCGACGAAACGATCTATGTAGGGTTTAACAGCAAATTCTACGATCAACACATATTAAAGGCTATCGCTTGCGGGTTCACACCGCAGGAAGTAAAAGCAGTAAACGATTTTATTATCGGCGGCGGGCAAGGTTGGGAATATCCTCCCCTGCGTGAGTTCTACTACACGTTCAACAACGTGGATATTAAGGACGATATGCAAGCCGGACTCTCCCTCAAGGCTATCGAGGGACACTTGGGAATGAGCGTACAGGAGTCCACCGTTCCGTTCGATATTGACAGACCTCTTACGCCGGAGGAACGAGCAGAGACCGAGTTCTACTGCAAGCACGACGTAGACACCACAGAGAGATTGATTGATCTCCGTAAGGACTATCTGAAAAACAAAGTGCAGATCGGTAGGCTCGCAGGGATAAACGAGATCAAGGCTATGGGAATGACAAACGCCAAGTTGACGGCGGCTCTCCTTAAAGCCTCACCACAACCTCACAGCGACGAGCGCGAGTACGTCTATCCCGACAATCTCCTGCGAGATTTCATTCCTAAAGAGGTATTTGAGTACTTTGACAAAATGCACGACCCGTCAATTCCCGACAAGGAATTGTTCTCGGAAAAACTTGAGATCACGATAGGCGATTGCCCCGTGACTCTCGGTTATGGCGGCATACATGGAGCATTACCTAACTATATATGGAGGGAAAACGGCTCTCGTATCAACCGTAACTACGACGTGGCGAGTTACTATCCGCACCTTATGACAATCTGCGGGTACACCTCAAGAAATATTCCGTCGGCACAGATTTTCGAGGAGGTTCTCGATAAGAGAATGGCGGCAAAGGCGGCGGGCGACAAGGCTACCGCGAACGCACTCAAACTCGTTGTGAATACAACCTACGGTGCGTCCCTCAATAAATACAACGATCTCTACGACCCGCTCATGGGTAGGTCTGTATGCGTCACAGGTCAATTATTCCTGCTTGAGTTGGCAGAACACCTTTTTGTGGACGTGCCGGACTTAAAGATCGTGCAGTTGAACACCGACGGTATCATGGTCGAGTTTGACAAGCCTTATTACGACCTTGTTCTCGAAATCACAAAGGATTGGCAGAGACGTACAGGCTTTGAACTTGAGGAGGATAAGGTCGTACAGATCGCTCAAAAGGACGTGAACAACTACGTTGAAGTCCAAGAGGGCGGCAAAGCCAAGAGCAAGGGCGGTTATCTCGTAAGAGGTATCGCACCCGCAGGAGCGTTCAATATCAACAACAACGCTTGTATCGTGGCTACGGCAATTCAAGAGTATTTCCTACACGATACACCCGTCGAGGACACGATCTACGGTTGCGACGACATTACTCAATTCCAACTCATAGCCAAGGCGGGAATTAAGTACCGTGAGGCTTATCACATGGTAGGCGACGAGAAACAACCTGTGCAGAGAGTCAACCGAGTATATGCGACCAAGGACGAAAAGTACGGCAAGTTGTTTAAGGTCAAAGCCGAGGACGACAGCACAGCCAAGATCGAAATGCTCCCCGAGCATTGTGTGATCGACAACGACAATCAGTTAAGCATTAACGACGTGGATAAAGATTTCTACGTCGAAATGGCAAAGAAACGTGTCAACGATTTCATGGGAATAAAACCCGAAAAGAAACAAAGGAGGACAAAAGAAATGGCACAGACAAAAGCAAGTACCACAGCAACAAAGGCAAAGGAGGACACTACGAAAATGAATGTTTTTCAGAAGTTGCTCCTCGCAAGGGCGAAATTCCTTGAGGCAGACGTGCAGAAAACAGGTAAGAATATGCACCTCTCATTCAAGTATTTCGAGTTGGACGACATTGTACCGCCCGCAACCCGTATTTTCTCGGAGGTAGGTCTTGTCCCTATCGTGAATTTCACGACAGACACAGCCACAATGACTCTCTACAATACGGACGCTCCCGAGGAGAACCCCGTTACTTTTTCCGCTCCGTTCAATCAGATCGAGCCGATTATCAGTAACACAGGTAAACAGGCAACAAACTCCATGCAAGCACTCGGTTCGAGCATTACTTACATGAGACGTTACCTGTATATGATCGTACTCGATATTTGCGAGAGCGACGGTATCGAGCCTACTATCGACAACACTACCAACAAGCCGGAGAACGCTCCTGCTCCCGCTCCTACACAGCACGCACCCGCTACACCCGAACAGCGTGAGGAGGTAAAGCAGACTCTTACCAACGCCGAGGGTAACGCTACCGAGTTGCAGTTAAAGCAGTTAAAGGCGGCTATGAAGAAACTCCGTGAAAAAGACCCGTCTAAAGAGGACGTAATCTCACAGATCGCGATTGAGACAAAGGGATTTACCACAATCACAAAGTCTGATTGCGAAAAGATTATGAATAAGGTCGGCGAGTGGTTAAAGGAGGGCGCAGACAATGAGTAAGAGTATCAAGTGGGTAGGCAACCATATTGAGGTTGCCCCTCCCAAAAAGACCAAGAAGATCACAGGTACAAGGTTCGCTACAATCCTCGGTCTCAATCCTTGGTCTACACCGTTCGAGATTTGGTGTGCGGTGACAAAGACCTATGAAGAACCGTTCGAGTCAACGATCTACACCGAGGCAGGAAAAACAATCGAGCCTTTACAGGCGGCTTACATGAGAGACTCATATCTCATGGACAACCTCAAGACTCCTACAGACATTTGGGGCGAGGACTATTTTAACAAGACTTGGGGCGACTTTTTCCCCGACGAGCCTATCCTTGGCGGTATGTGGGACTTCCTGCTTTACAACGAGGAAAACAAGCCGGACACCGTTCTCGAAATGAAAACCACAAAGAGATCGGAGGATTGGGCGGACGACGTACCCGAGTACTACGCATTACAGGCGGCTCTCTATGCTTATCTCCTTGGAGTAGACGACGTAATCATGGTTGCCTCATTCCTTGAGGAAAAGGACTACAAGAACCCCGCCAAGTTCAAGCCGAGTGCAAAGAACACGATCACGGTTGAGTTCAAAGTCTCCGAGAGATACCCCGATTTTGCAGACAAGGTAGCACAGGTTACGGAGTGGTGGAACAAATACGTTGTGACAGGTATTTCGCCGGACTTTGACGAAAAGCGCGACGCAGATATTCTCAAGGAACTCCGCACCAACAGCCTGTCTCCCGACACAGACGTAGAGGCTCTTATTAAGGAGGCAGAGGGACTCAAGGCAGAGATCGACAAGGTAGAGGCTACTATCGCAGACAAAGCCAAGAGGCTCAAGGAAATCGACGCGGTTATCAAGGAACACGCTGTAAAGCAGTTCCGCGAGGGAGACAAAAAGGTTGAGGTCAAAGGAGCGATTTATACATGGTCTGTCTCCAAGTCCGAGACCAAGAAAACAGTTATCAACGAGGAGGCTCTCAAGAATGACGGTCTCTTTGATAAGTACTCACAGGAACAGGTTTCAACAACCTACCGTATGACTTGCAAATAAAGGAGGATAAAACAATGGCAAGAATACCTATGACAAGCGGATTTGTACTCATTCCCGAGGGAACTCACATTTTCCGCATTTATGACGCAGAGTATGACGAGGAGTTCGGTAAGATACAGGTTAAACTCGTCAACGCGCAGGGTGCTACCCACACAGAGAGATTTCAGATCAAAAAGCAGGACGACACCTACAATGAGGGTGCTATGAACGCATTTTCCTACTTTGCGAAAACTGCTATGAATGACTTTACTCTCGAGGACATTGACCCCGCAGACCTTATCGACCACTACATTTGTGCAGAGGTCGTTCACACACAGTTACCGTCCAACAAAGACCCTAACAAAATGGTTACTTTTGCTAACCTTGGGGACAAGTCTCCGGCAGACGGTTTCGACACCGAGCCTGTGGCACGCGCACTTACTCTCGGACACGAGAATAATGCCGCTCCTGCCCCTGCTCCCGCTCCTGCGGCACAGCCTACAACTCCTGCTCCCGCTCCCGCACAGACAAGCGGCGGTCTTGATCTCGACGCTTTGCTCGGATAAGGAGTAGCGGCATGGCAGATAACGTAAACCACCCTGCTCACTATGAGTCGGGACAGTTCGAGTGTATCGACGTAATGGTAGAGACACAGGGCGTAGAGGCAGTACAGGACTTTTGTATATGCAACGCGTTCAAGTATCTCTACCGCCACCGCCGCAAGAACGGTGTGGAGGACGTTGATAAAGCACGTTGGTATCTAAACAAATATTTGGAGTTGGAGGAAAAGAAAAATGCAGTTAAATGAGTATCAGCTGTTGGCACAAAGGACAATGGACTTAAAGAGGGACTCCGAGGACACCAAGAACCACGCCTTACACGGTATGGTCGGTGAGATCGGTGAGTTGCACTCCATTTATCAGAAGTTCTACCAAGGACACGAAATCGACAACGATCATTTGAAAAAGGAACTCGGAGACCTTATGTGGTTTATCGCCGAGTATGCTACCGCTAAAGGTTGGACTCTTGAGGAGGTCGCGGCTCTTAATATCGAGAAACTCAAGGCTCGTTATCCCGAGGGGTTCGACGCAGAACACTCACTACACCGTAAGGAGGGGGATATATGAAAACCAAGGAGGACAGATTAAAGCAGTTTTGGGAGAGTCCTATAATCTGTGTCCTGCCCGCAGAGTTCTCAAAGTGGTTGTCAGAGAGTGAGTTCTTTACCGCTCCTGCAAGCACGAGATTTCACGGGAATTACGAGGGCGGATTGTTCGACCACTCATTCATGGTAATGGAGGTTCTCTGTGATCTCACGAGACACAACAACCTCAAGTGGCAGAGAGACGGGTCTCCCTTTATCGTAGGTCTCCTACATGATCTCTGCAAAATCGACAACTACATTCCTATTATCGACCCGACAGACGGCTCGGTTTCATATAAATACAATGAGGACACCGCCCTCAAGGGTCACGGGGATAAGTCGGTTATGCTCCTCGCCTCACACATGGAACTCACAGAGGAGGAAGTAATGTGCATAAGGTATCACATGGGAGCATTTACGGAAAAAGAGGAATGGAACTTCTACACTCGTGCAGTAAGGCAGTTCCCTAACGTACTGTGGACGCACCAAGCAGATATGATCGCGTCTCACGTTCATAACACATAAGGAGGTATTATCATGGCAAATTTCAAACTCAAGAAGAACGCAAACGGCAAGGTTAATGTACTGCTCCGCTCCGGCAAGGATTTCGTATCAAACGAAATGGCAGTTGCGGCGGCACAGCACATTATCGACGACGGTATGATCGAGGAGTCCGACAAGGAGGGTTATCCTATCAAGGTTGGCGAGTGGTATTTCGAGGGTGAACCCGTGAACAATCTCTCTACAGGAGTCAAGGAAGTAGTTACTCCCGAGCCTGTGGGAGACGTAAAAGAGATCACACCCGAACCTGTAGAGGAGGCACGTCCCCTGTTCGGTAAGCATAAGGGAGGCAAGAAATAATGAAAACCTTTTATTCTGATTACACACAGCATTGTATGAGATTTTATGCGCGGCGTGAACGTCCCGAGCAGTTTCCTACACTTGCCGATCGTCAGAATTGGGAGGCGTGCGAGACGGCGGTCAATAAGTTTTGCGAGCAGGACAGGGAGATAATCTTTAAGATTTACGGCAATCCCGATACTCTCGCAGACAATATTTACGGAATTTCCGTAGAAATGGGAGTACCGCAGGACAGATTTTGGAAGTTGATCGGTGACGTTGAAAAGGCAGTCGCGCAGGAGCGAGGGTTAATATGAGCAATCATTATGACAGAATACCACAGGAAATGACGAGTCTCCCACAATGGGTATGTACTCACGAGGACAGCAAAGTTCCTATGAGAGCCTTTGAACATGAGGCGGCAAGTTCTGTCAACCCGAAAACGTGGTCGGATTTCTCTACCGCTCTTGAGGCGGTAGAGAATGGCTACTACGACTACTGCGGTTTTGTCTTTGCAGACAACGGGTTTGTGGGTATAGACATTGATTGTGGTTATGACGAGGAATACGGTCTTATGACTCCCCTCGCCGCAGACATTATAGGACAATGCGCGTCCTACACGGAGAAATCAAAGTCCGGCAGAGGATTTCATATCATTTTGAGAGGTGATCTCCCGTTTAAGGGCAAAAATAACCTCGCCGGAGTCGAGATATACAAGACGGCTCGCTATTTTATCATCACAGGAGACACAGTTCTCTACACGCAGATCGCGGAAAATCAGACGGCGATTGATTATGTGATAGATAAGTACTTTCCCGACGCGAGAGAGACCAAAGAGCCAACAGAAAAGACAAACGGGCGTATCTACTCCCCTGTATGGAGTCTGCCCGAGGACGGACGTATAAAACTGCGTCCTGTTTATCCAAGAATACCCGACGGGTCAAGAAATATCTGCCTCACCTCATTGGCGGGTATGTTACATAACCAAGGGTACAGTAAGGCACAGATTTATGACGAACTTATGTATTGCAATACAGTCGCTTGCGACCCTCCTCTCGGTAAGTCCGAGATACAGGCAATATGTAATTCCGTGACGAGATATAAAAGATAAATTTTATACTTGACAAGTATGTAATTGTGTTATAGTATATACTTGTAAAGTAACTAATTGACAAGGAGGTAATTGATATGGACGAGATTATCTGTCCGATTATGACAGGGAACACGATCATAATTGAGGGCGACTCGGCTCGTGTCGGGACACAACCTACCTACTGTATGCGAGAACAATGCGCGTGGTGGAACGAGGACAAGCAAAAATGCGCTATCGCGGTTAGAGAGGGTAAGAAATGAAATCACAGTATTTATTGAAACCCTGTCCGTTCTGTGGGAGCAAGAAACTCAAGGTCTGCAAAAAGAACGGCGGTACAGAATGGAGAAACGAGTTTTGGCACAGGATTGATCGCCACTACCATTATGTGAGGTGCAATACCTGTTTTGCACGAGGCGGTATCGCCGGAGGACTTGTACCCGATAGCAAATTGGACTTTACCCCCAAGAATGTACCCGATATGACTACCGACGCAGATTTACAGGAGGAGGCAGTAAGGTTATGGAACGAGCGTGCGTAACTATCCTCGGTAATGAGTGGGTGATCGAGTACAGAGACATTGAGCAGGACAAATATCTCGGGAAGAACGGCGCAGACGGTTATTGTGACCCGAGTCTCCACCTCATTGTCGTATGCAACAACTATGAGGACGTGGAATTGGGAGATTTCAAATCCTATCAGAAACAAGTCCTGCGACACGAGATTGTTCACGCTTTCATGTATGAGTCGGGTCTCGGCTCGGATTGGGAGCATAAGCAATACGGGCAGGAAGAAACGACAGTTGATTGGATTGCGAGACAGTTCCCGAAACTCCTCAAGGCATTTAAGGAGGCAAAAGCATTATGAGTGACGACGCAAAAGAACAGATCAAGTATGTACTTACTCTCCTGCGGGCGGTCATTATGACACATGGGTTGTCGGCGGCGGTTGATGATAAAGGACACATATTGTTCTTTTCCACAGCAGAATATGAAGAAAAAGGAAATGTCAAAGACTGCGACGGCGTAGGCATAGACATTCAAAATTTGGTGAGGTAAATATGAGCAACGAAACAGAGGGACGTGATTTATTTGAACTCCATAACGGCAGAGTCATTATGGACGAGGATTTATCAGACAAAATGTATATGATTAAGAATTTCCACCCCGAAAGTGCGGACGAGACGAGTTCCGGCTTTGAGTGGTCGGAAATGGGAATGGCAAACCTGTTCGGACTCCTTTACAACAAGGAGGCTCGCTACTGTGCAGAACACCGCTCATGGTACACCTACTATGACGGGGCGTGGCGCGAGGACGTGAACGACATTCTCGTATCTGAAAAGATCAAGGACTTTGTAAGACTTATGATCTTATACTGCGGAGAAATCAAGGACGACGATACCCGCAAAGCCTACACCTCTTTTGTCAACAAAATGGGCGACAGGCGTATGCGTGATCGTATCTTAAAGGACGCGACGGGTGAGTTAAGAATAGGCGCGGCAGAATTTGACGCAAACCCCTATCTCATAAACTGCCTTAATGGGACTTACGACTTACGGGACTGCTCATTCCGTCCCGCGGTTTGGTCGGACTTCCTCACAATGCAGACAAGGTTCGATCACACCGTAGACAGGACAGTTAAGTGTGACAGGTGGGAGCGTTTTATCGACGAGGTTACGGAGGGCGACAAGGACAAGGCAGATTTCCTCCAACGCGCTCTCGGGTACTCAATGCTCGGTATGAGTAATGAGGAGTGTATGTTTATCCTCCATGGTAAGACAACCCGTAACGGCAAGAGTACTCTCCTCAATACAATCGAGTATATGCTTGGAGATTACGCAAAAGTAGCACCCGTCGGCATGATTTGTTCCGGCGACAGACATAAGGACGCAGAGGCGGCGAGTCCTACTCTTGCAGGGTTAAAGGGTAAGAGGTTTGTCACTATGGCAGAGTCCAACGCCTACGGCAAACTCGACGAGGAGCAGATAAAGCAGTTGACAGGCGGTGAGGAGATTTCCGCAAGACAGTTACACAAAGCACCTATCACCTTTAAGCCGCAGTTTACATTATGGCTCTCCTGTAATGATCTCCCTATGGTAACAGATAAGTCTCTGTTTGCCTCCGAGAGAATTAAGGTAGTCGAGTTCAACAGACATTTCTCCCGTGACGAGCAGGACGTGTTCTTAAAGGACGAACTCACACAACAGGAGTCAATGAAAGGTATTTTTATGTGGCTCGTCCGTGGGTATCTGCGCTACAAAAACCAAGGTCTCGAAATGGGTAAGAGTATGCGAGAGGTCGTAAAGCAGTATGAAAAAGACAATGATCTCGTCCTGCAATTCCTCGAGGCAAGGTGTGAGCAGAGACCCGACTGCGTAATAAGAGCAAAAGACCTGTATAACGCCTTTAAGATTTGGGCGAAATCAGAGGGCGCACCTGTCCTCTCCGCTCGCAAGTTTAATAGTGAGTTAGACAGACACCCCGAGTGGTACGACGGCAAAGGTGCGACAGGCGGCTACCCGACAATAAGAGGAGTGAAACTCAAGGAGGTTATGTAACCTATGATCGAGAACATTATCCGCATTAACAGAGCAGAATTTGACAGACTTTCCCTACTTACAGAAAAGCAGGGATATATCGCACAGACCTTTAATATAGCGACGCAGGACAAGTTTCCCTTACATAAAATTCATTTTGTGTTCGAGAATATCAACCCTAACGAGACCTACGAGATCGACACGACTATTGTTTCGGACTTTGCCCGTCATATCTTTAAGAACGTCGTGTATGTAAAGGGTCGCTGTGTCGGACTCGTCTCTACTCTCATGCGCGACTTTGACCCTGCCCGAGTGGATTGGGGTACAGATTTCAAGGTCAAAGCAATACAGAGAGGTAAGGAGGCGTGGCTCAAAGAGGTTGGTCTCATGGTGGCTACGATCACTATGGCAGTTTCCTACTCTATCTTAAATGCGGATAAGGTTTTCGTAGAGGACAAAGGAAAACACCGTCTCGCCGGAGAGTCTCACTCCGACAGCGACGAGTTAATCTATCACAAACTCAAGGCTTATATCTCCACCTCTCACCCTACCTCAAGAGGCACAGGAAAAGGACACTCACCACAGCACGAGTTTGACGTGCGGGGTCACGAGAGACACTACAAGTCGGGTAAGGTGATATGGGTCAAAGGCTTTACCAAGTGCAAGGGGCGCGGGACAAAGATCATACACGAGTATGTGACAGGAGGTGCAACATGATCTTGCATGAATTGCTCGGTAAGGTAAGCGACAAGACGAGGATTTCAATATACTTTGCCGGAACTCTCTCCGACTACAAGAGCCGCAGGGAAGTTCCCGCGAGACTTTGGAATTGTGAAGTAGTTGAGATTTCGGTCTATGAGTGGAAACTAAATGTGGAGGTGAGGGACAATGATCGACGAGAATAAGATCATAGCAGATTATGTGAGGGACAGGTGTCCGCAGATCATAGGCGGTATCGACTTTTTCTGTTATCGCATGGGGAAAGTCTTTGAGCAAATGGCACAGCAGATCGCAGACAACTTCCGGCGCGGCTACGGCGAGGCTTTTAAGTTAGAGGAGGACGAGGACAATGTTAGTTCCCAAAGTTGACGTAAAAGAGTTCGAGAAGTTCGGATTTAAGAAGTGCAAAGGCAGTTATGGCAGGAACGGTGTCTATTATCTCTGTGTGGCTCGAGGTGTGGAAATGATGATCGTCACGCCTTGCAGATTTGATATTTTTCCTTGGCAGAGGAACGACCCGAGAATACACACGAGACCTAACTGTAAATACAGCGACCACCGAACAGCAATAGACATTCTCTATGAGTTGATTAAGGCAGATATGTTAAAGGAGGAATTTGGATAATGGAACTCGTAATGATCTTAATATGCCTCATTGTAGGTATTATGAGCAAAGAGACTATCACAATGGCTATATGCCTGTGCGCGGCAGGACTGTTCGCTATCGCGTGGGAGATATGGCAGACAAGGAGGCAGGATAAATGATGATCGACGGTAAAATCCATGAGGTCAATGGGTATCTCAATGAGGGTATCATGTGGCACGACTTTTCAGACGTGGGACTCGACGAGCCTTATTTCTCCTACTATTACGCAGAGGATAGACTCTATCTCATAAAGGATAATATGACAGACTGTATATGGTTTATTGAGGAGGGTTCTCCGGCAAAGGCACTACAGGTCGTCAAAGACAGGTGGGACGAGGCTATGAAAGCGGGTCAACCCGTGGAGGAAAATTACGACGATTTATAAAGTAACCTCTTTATCAATTAAGCACTTTATCAAGTATATGCTTTATAAAATGTCAAGAGGTTAATTGATAACAAGTGAATAATTGACAAGTAAGTTGCCGAAAAAGTAGACAAAGTAGATGAAAAACAGTTTTTGCAGTATTTTCTCCTTATACGCGCGTTACTATACAGAAATTATACGCATTTTTATCACTTTATCTACTTTATCTACTCAAAATAAAGTATGTACTTGATAAATTATAAAGTAATCACTTGAATATAAAGTATGTACTTGATAAATTATAAAGTGATTACTTGACAAGTGGCATTTTTCTTGATAGAATAATTGACAAGTAAGGACTTTATAAAGTGGTTAATTGAGAGTGCGTTTCAAAAAGAGGACTCTCGCGCGTATATGTGCGTATGAAAATATGAGCAAGGAGGTATAAATACATGGCAAGGAAGAAAACACAGGAGAAATACGACTTGGACGAACTTCTCTCCGACGGTGAGGAAGTGGTTAAACAGGTCGCAAAGCCTGTATATCGCAATAATGTGTTGCAAACAGGAGGAACAACTCTTGAGGGCAACGACGATCAAAGTAAGTTTATGCGTATAAATATAGCGTTGTTCAATATGGATAAGATTGACCTTACAGACTCGGAGGCAGTAAAACAAAGGCTTGCCGAGTATTTTGATTTGTACGCTACCGAGGGAGTCAAGCCTACGGTGGTAGGTATGGCTATGGCACTCGACATATCAAGGCAGGAACTATGGTCTATAAGGACAGGAAATTTCGGTACAATCGGTGGTAGGTGTACTCACTTGCCGCCCGAGACCATTGACACGATAAAAAAGGCTCATAAATTTTTAGAGAATTTGTGGGAAAACTACATGAGTAATGGCAAGATCAATCCCGTGTCCGGCATATTCCTCGGTAAGAACAATTTTGGCTACCAAGACAAGACAGAGTACGTTCTCACACCTAATCAGAACCAAGAGCAGAACTACGACGCGGACTCTATCAAGCAACGGTATCTCGAGGACTCCGGCAACTCGGACGACTAACGACTCTCTTACGACTATCCTGCGACTATCAAACGACTTTCGACTATCGACCGCCCGCCCGAGGCGCAGACCCGCACCGAGATCGCACCAAGTTTTGATCGGAAATTTTCAAGATTTTTGGAGAAATCTCGGAGGGGAACGGTCGTTCGATATTAGCACTCACGGCGGGCGGTTGCTACCTCCGGCGGAGGTCGCTCCGGCTCTTTTATGATCTCGGGCGGGAGTCGTCTCTTTTTATCCTGTGGAGATCACACCAAACAATTTTATAATATGAGGCGCGGACGGTTTCGGGAGTCCGCTCTTTTATTTTGTGGAGATCGCTCCGGCGGTCGGTCTGTTTTTCAGATCGGCGGGAGCGGTCTCTTTTTGTTGTGGGTGATCTCCTCGGAGTGATCTCCACAGGAGGCGCGGCGGGTTTCTACTATATAAAGTAATCAATTTTATACTTGTCAATTTTTCACTTATAATAGGAAGAAACCCCGCAAATAAAAATAAATTGAAAAATTATCAATTAAGTACTTGACAAGTATATAATTAAGGTGTACTATAAAATCAGTTCAAGAGATTACTTGACAAGCAAACACTTTATAACATTATTTCAAGGAGGTATTTATTATGTATGATTACAGAGAGGCAGTTAAAAACGACGTTTTAGAGTACATCAATAACGAGGTTGATCTCGAGGAGTGGCGCGGAGATCGCGACGGACTCGAGGAGAAATTAAACGAGGATTTATGGATTTGTGACAGCGTAACGGGCAACGCGTCCGGCTCTTATTACTGCAATAGTTATAAAGCGGAGGAGGCTCTCATGCACAACCTCGATTTACTCGCGGAGGCTTGCGAGGAGTTCGGCGGCGGTTGCGACGTATTAAAGGACGGCGCGGAGGCTTGCGATGTAACAATTCGTTGTTATTTGCTCGGTGAGTGTATCGCGGCGGCACTTGATGAAATCGAGGACGATCTCGAGGAGGTGGAGGAATGAAAAGAGAGCGAATTATAAAAGGGTTGTGTTTTTCCCTTGGCAATTATACCCCGCGCCGGAATGAGTTTGAAAAGGGGTTAAAATATCGGCTTTACGTCGATAATATCCCGACGGGGTACACGTTCGGCACGTTGCGCGACGGGTGGCAGTTCGTAAATGATAATTATTGGAGGTGGTTATAATGAGACAATACACATTTAATAATAACGGGTTTACATTCAAGAGAATAGCACGAAATAAAGCGCGGGCGGCATATCGCGCAGGGTTGCGGGTTGTTATGTGTCCTGTAAATTTGCGCCCGTTCGGGGAGTGGTCTCCCGAGATCATAGCGGACGCAAAAAGCAACGGCGGCACGCCTTGGAGCGATATTATAAACGCGTTCGAGTGGTATAACTGCAATAATAACGAGGTCGGAAAATACGCCGCTTTTTATATCCCCGTTCGGAGTGTTGACAGGTTCACGGGTGAACTGTCCGAGGGTGGCGACGTGATACAGGAATATGATTATAAATATTTGGAGGTGTAAAACATGAACACAAACGAGATCAATAAAATATTTTCAGAGTTGGCACAATATACGAGATTACAGGAAGAAACCGCCGCAATTATAGAGGGGTTAAAAAATCAAATCAAGGACACTATGATCGCCGCAGGAGTTGACACCTTGACAGGCTCGGAACATAAAGCAATATATAAAGCGGTCGAGAGTTCCCGCCTTGATAATAAAGCATTAAAGGCGGACGCGCCCGAGATATATAATAAATATGTCCGCACGTCGTCAAGTATGCGCTTTACATTTAATTAAGGGGGTGCGGGTGTATGATTTGGATTTTATGTATAATTGTTTTTCCGTTTGTAGTTATAAAGTATTTGCTTGATATGAATAAATGAAAATATAAAATATTTTCAAGCCGTCGGAGATCGCTCCGGCGGTTTCTTTTTGTGCGCTCTTTTTGGGGTGTGGTCTTATGAGAGCGGGCGCGGCTACTATCAATTATATACTTGTTTTTGTTTTGATAGTGCTATCACACCAAACGACACCCAAACGAGAGCGGGCGCGGAGTGATCTCCGGCGGAGGTCGCTCCGGCTCTCGGGGCGGTTGCGCCTCTACCCCCTCGGGGGTATGGGCGCAAATGCAGACCCGCGCAGGGAGTCGCGTAAATATCCCCGAAAATTAAAAAGACTCAAGTAATCACTTTATAAAGCATAAACTTTATCAATTACATAATTTATAAATTATCCCCTTGACAAGCAATCTCTTTAGACATATAATTATCTCACAAGGAGGACAGAAACATGAGAGGACGCGAAATCATTGGAGCAATTTTAGAGGCATTGAACGTACCAAAGGCAGATTTGGCTCGTAAACTTGGCATTACAGCCGCTAACCTGTATGAGCGCATGGATAATTCAAAGGCTATGGATTTACCCGCCGCTATGCTTGCAGGAACAGTCGAGCCTATGCAGTACAAAGTCGTGGTTATGCCGCAGTCTATTCCTACTCCCGAAAACTCCTACGAGGTTACACCTATCGTATCGGAGTCCGGCAGAGGTAAAAAGGCAAGCAATAAACTCGACGATCTCAACCTCGACGAGTTGCTCAAGTAGACAAAGTAGATAAAGTAGACGTTTGTGTGAGTTTTTCTACAGGCGCACGCGCGTTATAGCAGAATTATACGCAAAAACCTGTTTTTATCTACTTTATCTACTATTTATCAAGTACATACTTGATAAAGTTTAAGATTGACAATCACATAATTTAGGAGGTGCGTACACATGAGGGTCGGTTATGTACGAGTAAGCACCGAGGAACAAAATCCGGCAAGACAGGACGAACTTATGGCTACTCTTGGAGTAGAAAAGGTCTTTTCTGAAAAGCAAAGCGGTAAGAATATAGACCGCCCGCAATTTAAGGCTATGCTTGAGTTCGTTAGAGAGGGAGACACCCTCTATGTGGAGTCATTTTCGAGACTCTCACGCTCTACCCGCGATTTACTTTCGACGGTGCAGTTATTATCAGACAGGAAAGTAAATCTTGTCTCTGACAAGGAAAAAGTTGATACCACTACCCCGCAGGGGCGGTTCATGCTTACGATCTTTGCCGCGCTCTATGAGTTGGAGCGAGAAAATATCCTTGAGAGACAGCGTGAGGGTATTGAGATCGCAAAGAGGCAGGGTAAATATAAGGGCAGACAACCTAAACCCGACGAGCCTATTCTCTCTGCGGCGCGAAAATGGCAAAAAGGCACTCTCACTCTCAAGGAGGCTATTAAGGAAAGTGGTGTGTCGGAGGCGACGTTCTTTAGACGTTGCAAACAACATGGAATTTGTAAGGAGGTGGCAGTATGACAGGATTTGATATTATTGGCATGATACTTATGATCGTGACCCCTGTCCTGCTCATTGTGACATTTATAAGGGGACTCAAGAGGAAGTCTCATAAGACTCTTGGCGTAGTGACGATTGTGTGCTGTGTCGCTTGTCTTATGTGTGCTTATCTCGCGCCCTCTGCCCCTAAAAAAGAGGAAGTCGTAAAGGACACTCCTGCTGTAGTGGAGGCAGTTGAGGAAGTGGAGTCTCCCGTAATAGAGGACACTAAACCCGTTGAGGTAGTAGAAACCCCTGCTCCGGCAGAGGCGATTGAGGAGGCAAAGCCGTCTCCCGAGGAGGAACAACCTCCCCAAGAGGAGGGGAACTTTCCCGAGACCGTGGAGACAGTACCCGATCTTGACCCTATTCTTGTCGAACTTGGTTTGCTTGAAGTTTACCCATTCGATACGCGAGAAAACGGAAAAATGGTAATTGAGCGGGCGCGGATATATGATAGTGAGGATATGCAGTTAAACCTCACCTATGAGGACGGGAAACTTATCTATGTGCAACTCACGAACATTATGTATGACGCGGGGTCGCTTTGGAGTAATAGGACAGACAAGTTAAAGACCACAGGAAGTGATTTTCTTGTGCCGGACGTGGAAATGTATAACGACACAGACGGGGTGCTTGCGGTACTTGATTGGGAGGCTCGAACCATTAAGAGAGCAGAATAATTAAGAATTTGTGAGGGCGCGTTATCGCGCGGGTTTATTGCCCGTATGATAACGCGCTCTTTTTTGTTTGGAGGTAAGGAATGATACTTGAAAAAATCGCGGCAAAAATTAAAAAGACACCGCAGGACTTTCAACCTTACGAGGATTTGTATTTTATGTGCAGGGAGACCATGCAGACAGATAAAGAGACGGCTCTTACTTATTTGCGTAAACTCTCTGCTTTTTGTGAGGAGGCAATTAAGCACTCTAACGACGAGGATTTTCTTGTAAAGGTATTTGATCTACATAGGCGTGTCTGCTTGTTTGCCGCTCCCGAGGATTTTGACTCATATCTTTTGTATGTGGAGTGGAATAGAGAGCCGGACAAGAAGTTTTATGTCCCAAGGCGTAAGATACTTAAACAGGTTGTGGACGCATTACAGGAGTTGGCAGACGATAAACTTGATCTCTTGGCTATATCTCTCCCACCGGGGTCGGGTAAGACGACTCTTGCTATATTCTATCTTACTTGGCTTGCAGGAAAGTACCCGAACAAGCCTATGCTTACGGGTTCTCACTCAAACTCATTTGTAAGAGGTGTGTATGACGAGTGTTTGCGTATTTTGGACGCGAACGGTGACTACCTGTGGCATGACGTGTTCCCTACTCTCTCTGTCTCAAATACAAATGCAAAGGATTGTCGTATAGACATTGATAAGAGACAGAGGTTTGAGACACTCGAGTTTACGTCCATAGGTACAGGTAATGCCGGACTTTACAGAGCGGCTACTCTGCTCTACTGTGACGACCTTGTAAGTGGTATTGAGGTGGCATTGAGCAAGGAGCGACTTGATAAGTTATGGGAAACCTATACTACAGACCTCCGGCAACGTAAGATCGGTGACGATTGTAAAGAATTGCATATCGCTACCCGTTGGAGTGTTCACGACGTTATTGGACGGCTTGAGCAGGAATACGGAGATAGTGACAGGGCAAAGTTTATTGTCATTCCCGCTCTTAATGATAAGGACGAGTCTAATTTTGATTATGCTTATGGTGTCGGGTTCTCTACCAAGTTCTATCACGAACAGCGTGAGATCATGGACGAGGCGAGTTGGCGTGCGCTTTATATGAATGAGCCTATTGAGCGTGAGGGACTCGTTTACAGCAGGGACGAGTTGAGGCGGTACTTTGAACTTCCGCAGGAGCAACCCGACGCAATTATAGGTATCTGTGACACCAAGGATAAGGGTAAGGACTACGCTTTTCTCCCTGCGGCGTATGTGTACGGGCAGGACTACTATATTGACGATTGTATTTGCGATAATGGACTCCCGAACGTGGTAGACGCGAGACTTGTTGATCTCCTCGTGAGAGACAAGGTGCAGTCTTGTAGGTTTGAGTCGAACTCTGCCGGACGCAGGGTCGCAGAAAAGATACAGGAGGAAGTCAAGAAACGAGGCGGCATTACTCATATCACGACAAAGTTCACGACCGCCAACAAGGAGACAAAGATCATTGTCAATTCTGCGTGGGTTAAGGAGCATTGTCTCTTTAAGGACGACTCGCTCTTTGAAAAAAGGTCTGATTACGGCAAAATGATTGATATGCTCACGACCTATACTGTGGCGGGTAAGAATAAGCATGACGACGTTCCCGACGGTATGGCTATGCTTGCGGAGTATGCTCAATCTCTTGGCGGAATGAAAGTCGAGATATTCCAAAGACCTTGGTGATAAATTATTCACTTTTTCCACAATATCTTGTGGATATTATGTTGACAAACAACAATAACTTGTGTTACTCTTAAAAGGGTAAAATATTATAACTATGAGTAGGCGTATGTTTACGCGGACGAGAGATCGTCCCTGTGAATATACGCCTATTTTGCGTGGAGAGGAGAAACGGCATGGCAAATCAGATTGACGAGTCAAAACCTACAGCACAGACCCGACAAATGTTCGGTCGTAGGGTTATAAAGTCAAGTGTGAGCGAGATCACACAGGATAACGTCGTAGACGTACTCCTTAAAGCGTTAGAGAAACACAGTAAGAACCGTTCCGAGATTGATTATCTTTGGAATTACTACAAGGGTAAACAGCCTATTCTCAACCGTGTAAAGACAGTCCGTCCCGAGATTTGTAATACGGTTGTTGAGAACAGAGCAAATGAGATCGTTTCCTTTAAGGTTGGTTATCTCTGTGGTGAGCCTATTCAGTATGTGTGCAGAAGTGGCAAGGACGAGACTGTAAAGGCTATTACCCGTCTTAATGAGTTGATGTTCTCCGAGGATAAAGCCGCTCAAGACCAAGAGATCGTTGAGTGGCAAATGATATGTGGTACTGCTTTCCGTTTGGTTCTGCCGGACGAAAAAGGCGACGAGGACGAGTGTCCGTTCGAGTTATACACTCTCGACCCGAGAGATACTTTTGTGGTTTATTCCACCGAGATCGGAAACAAGCCTCTCATGGCGGTTAAGTATTGTCTTGACGACGATACACAGGTGACAACCTACTCTATCTACACGGAAAACTACTATTACGAGATTAAGGACACTCTTATCGACAAGGAAAAGAGTAAACCTCATGCTCTCGGAATGATACCTATTTTTGAATATCCGGCGAACAATGCGAGACTCGGTTCATTTGAGATCGTTCTCCCGCTCCTTGACGCTATGAACAATATCGAGTCAAACCGTATGGACGGTATCGAACAGGTAATACAGGCGTTTATCAAGTTCGTAAACTGCGATATTTCAAAAGAGGAATATGAGGACTTTATGAAACTTGGTGCAATCAAGGTTAAGTCCGTAGACGGTCAGACTGCCGACGTTGGTGTGGTTACTACAGACCTCAACCAACAGCAGTCACAGACTCTTAAAGACGATTGCTACCAAGCAATTCTCACCATTTGTGGTATGCCTAACCGTAACGGAGGTACTTCCACAAGTGATACAGGCGCGGCGGTTCTCCTGCGTGACGGTTGGTCGCTCGCAGAGGCACGCGCAAAAGACTCCGAGCATATATTCAAAAAGGCGGAAAAGAAAATGCTCAAGTTGGTTCTGCGGATTTGCCGCGAACTCTCTGACATTGATCTCCACCTTGCAGATATTGAAATGAAGTTCACTCGTAGGAACTACGAGAACATTCAGAGTAAAGCACAGGTGCTTGATACTATGCTCAAGAACCCGAAAATTCACCCACAGTTGGCTTACGAGTCCTGCGGAATGTTCTCCGACGCGGAGGGTGCTTATGCTCTCTCTATGAAGTATTACGAGGAACAGCAGGAAAAGAACGCCGAGAGATTTGGAGCGGAAACCGACGAGGAGGACGACAATCCTGCCTCGGACGGCGAGGAGGCGTAATGATTACGCTAATGTTGATAGTCCTCTGTAGATTGAGGAACTATCAAATACTCATGGATATAGGGCGAAAGCCTTACTAATATCGGCGGTAGAGAAATCGCCTTACAAAATTCGCAAGAGTCGAGAGAACGACTTAAATAACGCAAACATGGGTTAGAGAAAACCCCGTAAAACGCAAAGGAGGATTTTAACATGGCAAAGATTGACGTAACGCAGATTGAGGGTTATGCGGATATGACCGCAGAGGAGAAACTCAAGGCTTTGGAGGCTTTCGACGTACCCGACCCCGATTATTCCGGCTATGTAAGCAAGGAGCAGTTTGATAAGACCGCCTCCGAACTTGCCGCAAAGAAAAAGGAGTTATCGGAAAAGTTGTCGGAGGACGAGAGGCAGAAACAGGAGGAACAGGAACAGAGAGAGGAATTACAGAAAAAGTATGACGCTCTCCTGCGCGAGTCCACAGTTTCAAAGAACAAGGCAAAGTTGCTCGGTCTCGGTTATGAGGAAAAACTTGCAGACGAAACAGCCGAGGCTATGGCGGACGGCAATCTCGATAAGGTGTTTGCAAATCAGAAAAAGCACCTTGACGCGGTAGAAAAGCGTGTGCGTGCGGAAGTCCTCAAGGAGACCCCCAAGCCTACAGGCGACGGAGACTCCAAGACAATGACACTCAAACAGTTACGGGAAATGTCTCCTGCGGAGAGAATGAAATTCTCACAGGAACACCCCGAGGAGTACAAAGAACTCTATACAAACGATACAGGAGGTAATGAATAATGTCTCATACAATTTATGACAATTTCTTCCTCGCAAATGAGGTTGAAGATCAGTACAATTCCCACCTTGACTTACAGCAGTTCTGCAAGGTTGACAACGATCTTGTAGGCGAGGCAGGTATGCTCAAGAAGATCAACAGATACCGTGCTACAAGCGCAACACAGAAACTCGCTATGGGTGCAGGAAACACACAGAGCATTGAAGTTTCTTACGGTCAGAGAGAGTACCGTATCGCTATGGCACAGAACAGATTTCAGTACTACGACGAACAGGCTATGACCGACCCTATGCTCGTGCCTGTAGGTGTTCGTCACATGGGTACTGATATGTTCAACACCGTAAATGCAGATATTTTCGGTGAGTTCAATAAGGCTACTATGGTAGTTCCTGTTTCTGCTTTCGGTTTCGACGGTTTCGCAGACGCAGTTTCCATGATGAACGTAGAGGGTACAGACAATGACCCCGAGAGCATTTTCGCTTTCGCTTTCGTTTGTCCTGCGGACGTTGCGGCTATCCGTAAGGCACTCAAGGACGAACTCAAGTACGTTGAGTCCTTTGCTCGTACAGGTTATGTAGGCACAGTTGCCGGAGTAAACCTTTACACCAAAAAGGACGCGGTTAAGGGAACGATCATTGTCGGTGTTAAGAGTGCAGTTACCCTTTTCAACAAAAAGGGTGTTGAGATCGAACAGGCACAGAGAAATAGTGACGACGCAAATATCCGTCTCAATACTATTTTCTCTCGTAAGTATTATGTTGCCGCACTCACCGACGAGCGTAAGGCAGTTAAACTCCTTGCAGGAGCAACAGCCGCAGTTACAACCGATACTACTGTTACTTCCGGCAAGACTTACTACGAGGCAAGCGGACTCGGCTACGTTGAGGTTGAACCCGCAGAGGGCGCAAATCCCAAGTCTCTCGGTTACTACGAGATCACAGTTGCGTAAGAATGAAAGGAGGCGGGCGGCATGACAGACGCAGAAAAGTTGACAAACCTAAAGGCTATGGTCGGCGACTCTGATAGTGACGACGTGTTGTCCGCTTATCTTAATCTTGCGGGACGTAAGATCATAGCCAAGGCATATCCGTACAGAGACGACATTACGGAAGTTCCTGTAAAGTATGATTTCTTACAGGTTGAGATCGCGGCATATATGCTCAATAAGCGTGGTGCAGAGGGTGAGGTTTCACATACGGAGAACGGGATTTCCCGAACCTATGAAAAAGCCGATATTCCTACCTCAATGCTACGCACGATCGTTCCTCATTGTGGGACATTCTCAAGTGAGGAGGGCGAGTAATGAAATGTATGGAGCGGAACAAAGTTCGTTTCTTCTACGCTCTCTATGAGGGCAGAACGGACATTATCGACGAGTATGGAAATGTTACAGGCGAACATGAAGTAACCCACGGCAACCCTACCGAGTGTTTTGCCAACATATCAGCCGCCAAGGGCGAGACCATGAGTCGGCAGTTTGGAGAGGACGAGTCCTACGACAAGGTGATTGTTATGGATAACAACGCTCCTGCTATCGACGAGTACTCAATCTTATGGGTTGATACAGAGCCGGAACTTGACGAACACGGCGCACTTGCTCTCAATGAGGACGGCGAGGTTGTTACCCCTCACGATTATATCGTGAAAAAGGTAGCGCGGAGTCTCAATAGTGTGTCGTATGCAATAAGCAAGGTAAAGGTAAGTGGGTAAGACAGTAATCAAATTTGGGTTGTCGGAAAGCGAAATTGATAGGGCGATAAAGGAACTCGCAGATTATAAGCGAGAAATCCAACGCAAGACCGAAATATTGCGCGATAGGCTTGCGGCAGAGATCGCCACAAACGCGCAAAGCGGATTTACGGGAGCGATAGTTGACGATCTCCTCAAGGGAGGTAAGAAATACGCCGAGGTCACGGTAGGCTACTCACACGAGGGCGACTTGACTGTGGTAATCGCAAACGGAACAGACGCAGTTTGGGTAGAGTTTGGAGCGGGTGTTTATCATAACGGTTCGTCCGGCACTTCTCCTCACCCCAAGGGTGCAGAACTCGGTATGACGATAGGCGGCTACGGTAAAGGAATGGGTAAAAAGTCAACATGGGGATTTCGTGACGAGGACGGAGAACTCCATTTAACACACGGAACACCCGCGACAATGCCTATGTATAACTCAATGAAGTTAGTTACCGACCACATAGCCGAGATTGCAAAGGAGGTCTTTACATGATAGACGCGGAGAGCGAAATCTTTAACGCTATACAGGCGAAAGTCAGAGAGGTTTTTCCGAAAGCCTTTATTACAGGTGAGTACGTTGCCGCTCCGTCCACTTTTCCGGCAGTCTCAATCGTGGAGATCGACAATGCTACTTATCGTAATTCACAGACCGAGAGCATGGTTGAAAATCATGCGGCGGTCACATACGAGGTCAACGTCTACTCGAACAAAAAGACAGGTAAAAAGTCAGAGTGTAAGGCTATTGCCGCTCTCGTAGACGACGTTTTTGCAGAGTTAAATTTCACTCGCAGAATGTTAGAACCTGTCCCAAACCAAAATGACGCAACAATTTATCGTATGCTTGGACGGTACAGAGCCGTCATAGGCAGAGATCACACAATTTACAGGAGGTAAAAAGTTATGGCTATTTCAACTTACAAGATTTTTCTCATGGTAAAGGGTAGTAACGACACTTACTCAAAGTTGATCGACATTAAGGACTTCCCCGATCTCGGTGGTGCGCCGGAAATGCTCGAGACAACTACCCTGTCTGATAATATGCAGACATACATTCCGGGTATTCAGTCCCTTGACGCACTCGAGTTCACAGCGAACTACACCAAGGCAGACTTTACTTCCCTCAAGGCTATGGAGGGCGAGGAAAAGGATTTCGCAGTTTGGTTCGGTGGAACAGAGTCCGGCGGAGTACTCACTCCCGACGGTTCGGACGGTAAGTTCGAGTTCAAGGGTCAGTTATCCGTATTCCCTGTGGGCGGTGGCGTAAATGAGGTCGTTGATATGACTATCACTATCGCACCCTCTACACCTATCACGGTAGGCGCGTAAGCGGTAACAAGGCGGCGGGCGTTCTTGTAGGAGAGAACGCCCCTGCTTATAAAACAATTTCCAAAGTTTAAGGAGGACAGAACAATGGCAAAGCAGTTGAAGTTTGAGTACAACGAAAAGGAATATACCCTTGAGTTTACTCGTAAGACAGTAACGGAAATGGAGAAAAAGGGATTTATCGCGTCACAGATCACCGATAAGCCTATGAGTACCCTGCCCGAGTTATTCAGAGGAGCATTTCTCGCTCACCACCGCTTTGAAAAGCAGGAAGTGATCGACGAGATTTTTGCAAATCTTACCAACAAGGAAGATTTAATCGGGAAGTTAGCGGAAATGTATAATGAGCCGATCATGGCTCTCGTAGACGAACCCGATAAGTCGCCAAAAAACGTGAATTGGACGGCGACTTGGTAAGAGACGAGAGGTCGCTGTCCTCCTACGAGGGGAGTAGGGGTTCTGCTCCTGCTCCCCTCAATTCTTATCACGAGAAGTTCGAGGAGTTGTTTCCTTACTATTTGTCGATAGGAATGACCTACGAGCAGTATTGGGACGAGGACAGTACGTTGGTGGTATTTTACCGCAAAGCCGAGGAGATACGGCGTGACAAAATGAACACGCAACTATGGTTACAAGGTGCTTATTTCTATGAGGCACTCACAAGGGTATCTCCTATACTACACGCTTTTGCGAAACGCGGGACAAAACCTGTTCCGTACCTTGAACAGCCGTTATCTATTACGGAGGAACAAGAACGTCGTAAGCGGGAGGAAAAAGAACGTAAGGTTTATGAAAAGGGACTCACGCGCATGGCGGGTTTCATAGCAAAACATAATAAGCAATTCGAGAGAGGAAGTGAGAATACATGAGCGATATGACAATCGACCAACTTAAAATTGAGGTTGAGGCGAGTTCCCAAACCGCCGCAAGTGGTATCGACGCACTTTCCGCCTCTCTTGAGAAATTGAAGTCAGCAACCAAGGGCGGGTTGGGTTTAACGTCGGTAACAAATCAGTTATCTAAACTCAACACCGCCTTATCTGCTGTGAGCAGGGCAAATGCAGGGAAACTCTCTGATTTTGGTTATGCCCTACAGAAATTACAGGGTGCGAGCAACATAAAACTCTCGTCCTCTATTGCTCCGCAGATACAGAACATTGGCAACGCCGTACAGTCTTTGAACGGTGTTGATTTTGGTAAGGTTTCCGAGTTGGTTACGGCATTACAGCCTTTATCTACTATCGGTAAATCTAACCTCAACTCATTCATTTCGCAATTAACAAGACTCCCACAGGCATTACAGGGTCTTAAAAACATAGATATTAAGAGTCTCACCGCGCAGATACAGCAGTTGTCAGACGCTATGCGTCCTCTTGCCGACAACATGGGTAAGATCGCGGCAGGGTTCGCGGCTTTCCCGAACCGTATTCAGAGACTTATCAAGACGACAAACAACCTCTCAAAGAGTAATGAAAAAGCCTCCAAGAGTTATGTGAACTTGGCGGCTAAACTTGCTATCGCTATCAATATGGTACGCGCCGCAGGACGTGTGATCGCAAGCATGATTAACCAAGCGAACAAGTACATTGAGGATATGAACCTCTTTACGGTTTCAATGGGTAAATATGCAGAGGAGGCAAGCAAGTACGCAGAAAAGGTAAGTGAAGTCCTTGGACTTGACCCCGCCGAGTTTATGCGTAACGAGGGTATTTTCAATACGATCATCAAAGGTTTTGGTGTAGTTGAGGACAGAGCCTACAAAATGTCGAAAAACCTCACGCAGTTGGGTTATGATATTTCCTCATTCTACAATATCTCCTTTGAGGACGCTATGACTAAACTACAGTCGGGTATCGCCGGAGAACTTGAGCCTCTCCGTAGGCTTGGTTATGACCTGTCCGTTGCCCGTTTACAGCAGGAGGCATATACACTCGGTATCGAGAAAAAGGTCTCTGCTATGACACAGGCAGAAAAAGCGGAACTCCGCTACTACGCTATTATGACACAGGTTAAGGACGCTCAAGGCGATATGGCTCGTACAATCGACGCTCCGGCAAACCAACTCCGTATCTTACAGGCACAGATCACACAATGCGCTCGTGCTTGGGGTAATCTGTTTATTCCTATCTTGAACGCAGTTCTGCCCTATTTGATCGCAGTCGCAAAAGTATTGAGAATGATCGCGGAGATTATCGCAGGATTTTTCGGTATTAAAATTCCTACGGTCGAGTTTGGTAAAGGTTTAAGTGGCGCGGCAGGGTCGGCGGGTGACGTTGCCGACAGTCTCGGAGATGCAGAGGACTCTCTCGGAAATGCCGCTAAAAAGGCAAAAGAGGTTAAAAATGCCCTCCTCGGTATCGACGAGTTAAATATTATCTCCCCTCCCGACGAGGACGACGGTTCGGGTAGTGGCAAAAAGAAAAAAGATAACGGTCTCGGTGATATTGGAGGAGGCGGTTTCGACTTCCCTCTCCCCGAGTACGATTTCCTTGGAGACGTACAGGACAAGATACAGGGTATCATAGACAAACTGCTTGATTGGCTCGGTCTCAATAAAAAGATCGAGAATTGGGCGGACTTTATGAAAACCCGTCTGTATGACATTTTAACTATCGTTGCGGGTATCGCCGCAGGAATAGCCGCGTGGAAGTTGCTCAAGTTCTTAAAAGATTTGGGACTATTGAAACTCGGATTGAGTCAGATAACGGGACTTGCTCTCGCTATCGGAGGCGCGGTTGCTTATATCCTCGAGTATTGGAACGCTTGGGTTAATGGTATGGATTTGGAGAATACTATTATCCTGCTCGCGTCTATGGCGGCAATTATCGGCGGTCTCTATCTTGCCTTTGGTGGCTTGGGAGCGGCTATCGGTGCAGTCGTAACGGGTGTGAGCCTCCTTGTCTTGGCTATCCGAGACGCGCTCAAGGATAAGGTCAATGAGTTTAACTTTGGAGGCATGATCGTAGGTGCAATTACCACCTCCCTCGGCGCGGCAGTCGCAGGAGCAAAGATAGCACCTCTCCTCATTAAGTTACTCAATCCGGCTCTCTTTATCGAGATCGGAACAAAAGGAGCGGCGGCTCTTGGCGCAGGAATTTTAGGCGGTCTCGCGGCGGCAGTCACAGGAATAGGTCTCTACTTTGTAGGTATTTGGGACGCTATCAAAAATAAACTGAATTGGCTCAACGGTATGCTTATCGGTGGTGGTGCTACCCTTGCAGGAGCGGGTATCGGTGCTATGATCGGTGCTTTAGGAGGACCGATTGGAGCGGGAATTGGCGCACTTATCGGACTTGCGGTCGGTCTTATTACAGACGGTATTATCGCAATCGTGCAGAATTGGGACGCTATCAAAGAATGGTGGTCGGGAGTATGGTCTCGTATCACAGGTTGGTGGACGGGTACGGTTGTTCCGTTCTTCCAAGGAATACCCGCTTGGTTCGGTCAGAAAATCGACGCTATCAAGCAATTCTTTGTAGAAAAGTGGACGGCAATCGTTACTTTCATGCAGAGCATACCCGACAAGATCAAAGCGGTTATCGCCGCAATCGGTAAATGGTTTTCAGAATTGCCCGGAAAAATCGGTTACGCTCTCGGTTATGCCCTTGGCGCAATCGTGAAATGGGTGGTTGATACAGCGAACTATCTGAAAGTCAAGATACCCGAAACAGTCGAGAATATCCGTAAGTGGTTCGCGGAACTTCCTGCGAAAATTCAGAACGCGATAGCCTCTGCGGTTACAAAGGTAATGACTTGGGGACAAAATATGTGGAACGCCTTTAAGACCAAGGTACAGCAGATTATCACCTCTGTTCAACAATGGTTTGCGGGTCTCCCCGAGAAAATCTACAACGCTATCAAAAATGCGGTAAATAAAGTCGCTACTTGGGCGAACGATATGATTACCAAGGTCAAAGAGGTAGTACCCAAGATCATCACAGCGATTGTCGATTTCTTTAAGGAATTGCCTCAAAAACTCTACGATTTGGGTACAGACATAATTAACGGACTGCTCAACGGTATCAAAAATGCTTGGGAGTCACTTAAAAGCGGAGTTAAGGATTTCTGTAGTGGTTTCGTACAGGGATTTAAGGACGCACTCGGTATCGCGTCTCCGTCCAAGGAGTTTGCTACCGTGGGTGAGTTCTCGGCAGACGGTTTGATCGTCGGTGTGCAGGATAAGTTCAATGCAGTAAAAACTACCATGACAGATTTTGCCGGAAAAGTACTCTCTTGGTTTGAGGGTAGCGGTGAGAGCGGTATTGTAGGTAAGTTCAAAACTACTGCAAGCGACGTAGTAAAAGGCTTTAAGGACAAGGTAAGCGGTACTTATACGACCGTGAGGAGCGCAATCTCCACATGGACGAGCGACATTAAGAACTACTTTACTAACTCCTCTCTCGGTGCAATCAATGTGACAGAGTTCGCAAAGTACGCACAGAATACGATCTCCGGCTTTAAGGATAAGATCACCAACACTTATACAACCGTTCGTACCTCAATTCAGACTTGGGCGAGCGACATTAAGGATAGATTTATCAATCCGTCCCTCGGTGCTATCAACAACACGACGTTCGGGCAGTATGCAAGCAACGTGATCTCCGGCTTTAAGGATAAGGTGAGCAGTACTTATACTACAGTTCGCTCGGCAATCAGTACTTGGGCGAGTGATATTAAGGAGAGATTTACAGGTAATTCCTATGGTGCAGTCAACGCTACAAAGTTCTCTGATTTTGCAAAGAACGTAGTAGACGGCTTTAAGAACAAGGTAAGCAGTTACTACTCCACAGCACAGTCCACAATGCAATCGTTCGGTAATGCCGTGAGGGGTTGGTTTGAGAAACCCGACGGACAGAATACTCTCGTGTCACAGTTCACCGACATTGGTAAGAACGTAATACAGGGATTTATCGACGGTGTGTCCGCTCTTTGGGACAAGGCTATGCAAAAGATTAAGGATTTCGGTAAATCCATAATCGACAAAGGTAAAGAGGGAACAGAGGAAAGTTCACCGTCTCGAGCATTTAAGAAAATCGGTGCTTTCGTAGTAGAGGGATTTAATATCGGTGTCGAGGATATGATACCCGCCTCCGTAAAGACAATGGATAAGTGGCTCGGTAGTATCAATAATTTCGACGCTCCTACAATGGATTTTGCAGTTGATACTTCCTCCCTCAAGTACTACAACACCGACGATTTCACCAAGGCAGTATCGGCAGACGTACAGTCTCATTCCTCATTCACAGCGACAGGTTTCAAGGAGGGTATGCAGGAGTTCTACGAACAGTACTTACAGCCTACTATGACACAGATCGCAGAGGACACAAGGAGACAGGCAGACAAAGCCGAGGTAACAAACGTACAGATTGGCAACCGTGCCGTAAGAGACGCGGTTGTTACACAGCAAAGGGCAGACGGTTACTCGTTTGTCAGAGCATAAAGGAGGTAGCACATGGCATATTTAGCGATAAACGGTTATGAGTTACCTCCCTGCAAGCGTGGCGTACACGTTATAGTCTCGACCGCAGTTGACGCAGGGAGAAACGCAAACGGCGTTGTTGTGGGTCAGCGTATCGGTCGAGACCTTTACAAGATTGACGGGTTAGAGTGGGCGTGGCTCTCGGCGGAACAATGGAATAGGATTTTGCAGTCCATGAAAAACTTTTTCTTTTATGTGACTTTCCAAGACCCTGTGTCCGGCAATCCAAAGACCGTGAAAATGTACTGCGGCGACAGGCAGGGAGAGGAATATTGGGTAGACGAAAACGGACACCCGAGGTTTTACAGGAATTGCAAGGTAAACTTGGTTGACACGGGAGAATGACAATGATCTACCCACGGGAGAAACACCCTTACTTAAAGCAGATATTTTATATCCTGCGGCACTATGTAAAGGAGATATTTAGTCAATGCAAAAAGTCTCGAAAGCATACAAACAAGGCATAAAGAAGTCTCTCCGAGACCGTGCTTTCATAATGATTTCGTTCGGACTTGTAAACCAAGAGGCACAGGCGAAAGCGAGTATAGGTGAGGGTGACTTTACCTATTTCTCCAACACCGCAAGCCTTTTCGGACAGCATTACGACGACACAATCTATGCAACTCTCGAGGAGGATTTTGCCAAGGTGGACGGCTCTATGTTCTTCCTGCCTCGGCAGAACACCTCGAACGCATATTATGACACAGGACTTGTAGGACGTGATCTCGTTTCCGAGGGACAGTATGAGTTGACAATTCAACTTAATACCCTGCCTACGGATTTCAAGGGTATCACGATCAATTTCGGAGAGAATTATCCGATTGATTTCGATATGATCGGCGCGGACGGACAGGTTATCGAGTTCCGCGACAACGATAGTGCGATCTTTACGACAGAGGAGGTTTTGTATCATACCACTTTCGTAAAACTCGTATTCTATCGCATGAAAAATGAGGTGTCCCGTCTCCGTATCTACTCTATCAGATTTGGTTACGGCTTGGTTTACTACAATGACTCGGTTATGGACTCCTCTCTTGAGTCTTATGTCTCTCCGATCGGTGCAGACATACCGCAGATTGATTTCTCGGTAACGCTCAAGAACTACGATCATTATTTCAACGTAGACAATCCTCGGTCGGCTATCAACTTTCTCGAGACAGGACAGGAAATGGATATTTATTACGGTCTTACCCTGCCCGACTCGACAGACGTGGAATGGATAAAAGCAAACCACCTGTTATGTTCCGAGTGGGAGTCAGACGATTTCACAGCGACAATCCGTTGTCAAGATCGTTTCCGTAATATGGCTACCGAGTATTACAGAGGTCAGTATAGGTCAAACGGTATTTCTTATTATGATCTCGCTATCCTCATTCTTGAGGACGCAGGAGAAACGAACTACTACATTGACCCTCACCTCAAGACACTTTATACGAAAAATCCTATGCCTCGAGTTCCTCACAAACAGGCATTACAGATCATAGCAAATGCGTGTCGTTGTACTCTCATGCAGACTCGTAATGGCGGTATCTCGATTAAATCGAACTTTGCGCCGGACAAGACGATCTCATGTAACGACGAGACGGACTACTCAAGCATAGGCGCGGTTCTCGAGGAGGACGCAAAGCAGGAGTACGCTACTCTTGCCTCCGAGTATGCAACCGTAGACGGTGCTATGTTCTTCCTGCCTCGTAATCAGCAGAGAGGTATTTATACAGGTTTTGTTTCTGCGGCGATCTCCGACGAGAATTGTAAGTTTGAGACAAATCCTATGATTACCTTACAGCAGGAGGCGGCTTGTATGTATTACGGTCTCCGTATGGTATTTGGTAATGCTCTCCCTGCGGCAATTACGATAAGAACCTATAACAACGGTGATCTTGTCGAGGAATATGAGGTCGAGGAAGAAATCGAGAAAACACTTGTTATTATTCACGATTTCGACGATTTCGACAAAATGGAAGTCGAGTTCACGGCTACCGCAGAACCTTATAACCGTATCATTCTCAATTACTTTGCTTTTGGAGATATTACGGATTTCACAATGGAGAGAGCCGATATGACCTCCTCTCCTAAAGCAATTAAGCAGGAACTTGTCAAGGAAGTAATCGTACCTTGTTATCAATATCAGAACGGCACACAGCAGGAAAGTCTCATAAGTGAGGAGGCAGATTTCGCCGCAGGAGAAGTCAGAACCTATTTTGTAGGCGAACCGTCCTACGGCTTTGTGGCTAAACTGAATGACGCTACCACAGGTGTCACGATTGTAGAGTCCGGCAACTACTTTGTTACTGTCCGCTTTACCTCTACCGTGTCAAATGCCCGCTTTGAGGTATTTGGATATAGATACAAGATCGTCGAGCGATACGCTGTAAATTCTCTCCATGAGAGAGGTAAGACAGTCAAATGGGAGAACCCGCTTATATCTGATATGACAATGGCTCAAGACCTCGCCGAGTGGCTTGGTGACTACTACACCTCGGGTATCGAGTATGAGTATGACAACCGTGGTTTCCCCGAGATAGACGTAAACGACATTGTTTATCAAGAAAACGAGTTCTACGACGGTATGAAAGTAAATATCTACCGTCAGACGATTAACTTTAACGGCGCGTTTAGTGGCAAGATCACAGCAAGAAGAACAGGAGGATATTAAGGTATGGCATGGCAGACACCTAAAACAGATTGGTACGGTGGAATAAGTGCTACGACAGGTCTCTATGAGGGGGACAGGTTCAATGCCGTAGATTACAACCGTATTAAGAATAACCTCGCTTATCTGCGCGATTTGGCTATCACTATGTACGACGAGTTCAATATAGTTTCCCCGAGCGGTGACAAGGCTATGGGTGACTACTATTACGCAGACGAGATCAATCAACTCGAGGACAATCTCGAGACGATCAATCTCAATACTCTCCATGAGTCCTATGGCGACAAGCCTATTTATAACGCAAACGGTAACACCCCGACCTATACGGAATTGAACAGGCTCGAGAGCGCAATATTGGACTTGTACGACAAACTTCACAACCAAAGCGACGGCAGGAGGACGTTCACATGGAATTTTGGAATGAAAGGAGGAATTTTCTAAATGGCATGGGAATTATTACCTGTTGATTACACAGACGCGGTGTGGAGCGGTCTCAAAAGGTTTAATCAGATAGAGAACCAAGACGGGACAGTTTCATTTGAGGACGTGACTGTGTACTCACAAAAAGAAAAGTCGTTCTTTGGTGCGAGGGACGCAAACCGTATGAATGAGGCGTTGAATACCCTTATGAGTATGGTCGAGCAGGGAACAGACTTGTACGAGGCATTTCAGATTTATTTCAACACACAGAAATCATTATTTCAGAGTGCCTCAAATCAAGACTTGGAGGCTTTCGAGATTTATCTCGATAACTTACAGGCTACTGCAAATGCGGACGTAGGCGCACTCAAGAACAAGTACACACAGGAAATGAATACGTTTGAGGCACAGCAACAGGCTCTTTTCACGACTTGGTTCGACTTAATTAAGGGTCAGTTGGGTACAGACGTTGCCGGACACTTGCAGAATGAGATTGACGAGTTAATGACTCACGTCAAGAACCTCGCAATCAAGGTTCACGTCATAGACACCGTAGGCGTACAGAGTACCGACTCGGTTGTGATTACGAACCTTACAACGGGTACGATCTATCGTATGACCGATTTCACGAAACCTTTGTATTTAACGGAGGCAGGAACATACCGTCTTACAAGTTCAAACGAGAACTACTTTGTTGCTCCGGCAGTTATGACGATCGACCACACCGACGTTATGACAAGCAAGCAGTTTAGACTCGTTGACGGTGGCGGACTCGCCTTTGTTAATGGATATGTTGGAAGTTATGTAAATCATGCAAATTAAGGAGGTACAGACATGAAAAAGTTTCCCAAAAACCTCGCAACAGCCGAGGACATTAGAAATTGCCTCGAAATGGTAAGAGCGGGCATTTTCAAGAAAAAGGATTTGCTCAAGGCGATCATCAAGTTGGAAAATCAGAACTATTCCACTTGTCCTATCCTTGAGAAAACCGAGCAGGACGTAACTCTCGTGTACTGTGTGGAGATCGAGAACTACGAGCGTGTGTTGGTAGGCGAGTCCGAGTTGACTATCGCCGGAGTAGATCACGTCGTTGACGAGGAGACACAGCAGAGAGTGAGAACTATCGTTACATTTAACGAGAATGTTCCTGCGGACGCTACAACAGTTCGCCTTGAAGTTTCACCTACGATCTATCAGAGAATAGGTATGAGCAAGGCAGAAATGGACGAGATAAAGGAGGAAATGAGTAATGAGTAAATTCTATGGTTATGACGAGAATATGCAGAACGATATTGCCAAGATCACCACTCCTAAACTCTCTCTTATGTCCGACGTAGTTGCTCCCGACAAGGAGTACTTATATGTGGACGACGAGGGCGCACTCATTCTTGAGGGCGGTGTGTTGATCGCGGTAGGTGACTCTGTATTCAAGACAGAGGAGACAGAACTCGGTTCTGCGAACTTTGACGCTACTGTGAGCGCACTCACAGTCGGCGAGGACTACTGCGTTTATATCTGCGACCCTACCGACGGAGACGCAACAGACTTCTCCGCAGAGGCATACCGCATTTCAAAGAACACCTCTTATCCTAACGGATTTACAGCAAGTAACTCTCGTAAGATCGGTGGTTTCCACTACGGTATCGTTCGTGCGGTCAATGATGAACACGTCCCTGTATCTGCGGGCGGTACTGCTATGGGTAGCGGTTGGAAAACCAACACGGCGGCAGGGATTGTTCCTAACTCTGTTTGGACTCTCCTCAATCGTCCTACCTGTGACCCTACAGGTATGGCTAAAGTTGGTGATATGTGGGTTGACATTTATCTGTCCTCCGACGACGGAGACAACGGTCTTGTGTCCAAGTACGGCGTAAACCCGATCACAGGTACAGAGGGTCTTAATTGGTATATCGCCAACGAAAAGGCTCTCCGTGTAGGTAAGAGACTTCCGTCCTACGCAGAATTTTGTCAGTATGCCTATGGTTCTCCGCAGGGTGAGGACGGTAACAACACCTATGCTTGGAGCAAAACTACCAACACAGGACGTTGCACCACAGGTACAGTACAGCACGCCGTTTCTGCTTTCAATATCAGAGACGCGGTTGGTAATGTTTGGGAGTGGTTAGACGAACTCTTACACGACCCTACAGCCTCAAGCGGTGCTTGGTATGACCCTATGAACGGACAGGAAGTCGGACAGATTTGGGAGTACTCCGCAACAGGACTCCGCGCCCTCCTTGGCGGTGGTGATTGGAACAGCGGCGTTCTCGACGGCTCTCGTACTGTGACTTGCGGCAATTTCCCTTGGGGCGTCTACTCGATCGTCGGCGTGCGTTGCGTCTGTGACTCGCTGTAAGCAGTTGGGGAGGCGCGAAAGCGCACTCCCCTTTAACTCAAAACTTTGGAGGTAGATCACTTTGGAACTCAATACAGGTTATCAGTCTCCCTACGGGAATGACGAGGACACTTTAAGAATGGACTACAAACATACAGACGCATATCAAATGACATACGACCTGTCTGTTTATCTCCATAAAAAGGTTGCTACGTTCCCGAAATATGAGAAGTTCACGCTCCAAAAGGATATTAGAGAGACCGTTGACGACATTATGGACGAACTCGAAATGTACGAAAAGACCAAGGTTGCAAGTCATTTGTACGCGGCAGACCGTAACAAATCGAAACTCGTTCGTAAGATCAGACTCGCACATGATCTCAAGTACTCCGGCATGAACAATCGCTCATATCATTATGTGTCCGAGCAACTCGGATATATCGGAGGTTGTATAGGTGGTCTTATCAAAAAGGTTAAAGAAGAAAAGAATAAACAAAGAAACATGGGGTAACTGTTAATTCGTCTCGCGGTTGGGAGCGAAAATTTGCTCCACGCCCTCATTGGCGGTGGTAATTGGAACAACGGCGTTCACGACGGCTCTCGTACTGTGAATTGCAACAATTACCCTTGGAACGTCAACTCGAACATCGGCGTGCGTTGCGTCTGTGACTATTTACTTTTGAGATTGGTGTATCTACGGATTGCCAACAAGGATTACACACAAGTAGTCAGACGGTTATCCCGTCCCGACAAGGGCAAAGTTACAAGAGCCAAGCCGCATAGTAGCATAAGCGAACCCGTGGCGAGGTATTTATGAAAAGAGCAGGTGATTTGTGGCGGCAGATATGCACGTTTGATAACGCGCTATCTGCCTACCATAAAGCAAGAAAAGGTAAGAGGTTCAGAATTGAAGTTGTTGAGTTCGAGCAAGAACGAGAACAGAACCTTTTGAAATTGGTCGAGAACTTAAAAGACCTCTCATATCATGCCGGACGCTATAAGGTGTTCAAGATATACGAACCCAAGGAGCGGGTCATTATGGCTCTCCCGTTCCGAGACCGAGTAGCACAGCACATGATTTGTAACTACATAGAGCCGCTTTATGAACGGCGATTTTACACCCACTCCTACGCTTGTCGTAAGGGCAAAGGCGTTCACGAGGCGAGTGATACACTCCAACGGTGGCTCTACAATTTAGAGGTAGTACAGGGAAAACAGATTTACGCCCTCAAGTGCGATATTCACCACTATTTTCAGAGCGTAGATCACGAGGTCTTAAAAGCCGAGAACAGGCGGTACTTTAAGGACAAGGAACTACTTACAATCCTCGACAGAGTAATCGACCATAACGGGGTATTTCCCGACGGCAAGGGTATTCCCGTAGGAAACCTCACGAGTCAGTTGTTTGCGAACGTCTACCTTAATGTGTTGGACGAGTTTGTAAAGAATGATCTCCGTTGCAAGTATTACATACGGTACATGGACGATTTCGTTATCCTGTCCGATAGCGTGGAGGAACTCAAAGAGGTATGGTCGAGGCTTGAGGAATTTCTCAAAGACAGGCTCAAGTTGGTACTCAATCCCAAGACTACGATCGTTTGTGCCAAGAATGGTGTCGATTTTGTCGGTTATCGACACTATAACAGAACACGAAAAGTCCGTAAGGGTGCTATGCGGCGCATGAGAAAACTGCTAAAAGAACTTGAGGCAGGGAAAATCGGCAAAGAACAATTTGAGCAATCATTCCAAAGCAGGGTTGCAAGCATGGAACACGCGGACACCTACCACCTTATTCAAGGTTATAAAGTGGAGGCGAACAGATTGCTAAAAACGGCATAACAAAGGAGGTGGTAAAGCATGGTAAGCATTGAGGCAGTTGTATTAGCGATTTTCGGTAGTACAGGTTTATGGTCTTTATTGACTTATATCGTGCAGAGACGGGACAAAAAGGTATCTACCGAGGGGAAAATGCTCCGAGGTCTCGCTCACGATCGTATCGTCGTACTCGGCGAGGAGTATATCAAAAGAGGCTCTATCGACACAGACGAGTACGAGAATTTGCATGATTACCTCTTTGTTCCCTATAAGGAACTCGGAGGCAACGGTACAGCAGAGAAGATCATGGAGGACGTAAAGAGATTACCGATTAAGGAGGTGTCAAGAAATGGCAGTAAGAGTAGGTAGCGCAAGGATTGACGAGCGCGGTAAGGCGACAGGCGGTAAAGCCGGAGATCAGACCAAGGGCGAGGTCTCTACACAGGCATGGTACAAGCACTCAAAAGGTTGGGTTGTCCTGCGTGCAAAGGACGACACAGTAAGGAGTAAGATCGCCGAGGCTATGGAGGCGGCTTGTGCAAACAATCATATCGGTTACGATCAGAGTCAAAGGAACACCCTTTATACTGCGGCGCAGGGTAAAGGATTTGACCCGTCCAAGGTCACAACCGACGTAGAGACGGACTGCTCCGCTCTCGTGCGTGTCTGCCTCGCGTATGCGGGCATACAGGTCGCAGATTTCAGTACGGCGACCGAGAAATCAGTTATCGAGAAAACAGGCAAATTTGAGGTCATTACGGCGGCAGGAACGTGTAACTCCTCCACTAACCTCAAGAGGGGCGATATTCTCGTAACAAAGACAAAGGGTCACACGGTTGTTGTTCTCGACAATGGAGCAAATGTAACGGTTGTTGCCGCTCCTACTCCCGTTGCGAACGTCGCCAAGACTATTTGGGACTTCCTCAAGGGTAAGGGACTTACAGAGTGCGGTATTGCCGGACTCATGGGAAATCTGAAAGCAGAAAGCGGTCTCAAGCCGACCAACGTACAGAACTCCTACGAGGCAAAACTCGGCATGAACGACGAGACCTATACCGCCGCCGTTGACAATGGTTCTTACACGAACTTTGAAAAGGACGCGGCAGGGTACGGTCTCGTACAATGGACTTATCACACTCGTAAGGCAGGACTCCTCAAGGCGGCTCGTTCCGCAGGAAAGTCCGTCGGTGATCTCAATGTGCAGTTAAACTACCTGTGGACTGAATTGCAGGGGTACAAAAAGGTTCTCGCAGTCTTACAGACCGCTACTACCGTTCGTGCCGCCTCCGACGCAGTACTCGTAGACTTTGAGAAACCCGCAAATCAGACCGAGGCGGTCAAGGTAAAGCGTGCCTCCTATGGCGAGGAGTACTACAAGCAGTTTGCGACAGGTAAGCAGACCGCTACTACTACTCCGGCGGCAGGGTTCAAACCTTACACCGTGAGAGTCACAGCAAGTGCGCTCAATATCCGTGCGGGTGCAGGAGTTGAGTTTAACAAGGTCGGTTGTCTCGGTAAGGGGGAGATTTATACGATCATAGAGGAGAAAATGAACGGCTCTACCAAGTGGGGTAGGCTCAAGAGCGGTAAGGGTTGGATTTCCCTTGCTTATACAAAGAGGGTGTGAGTATCTATGAATAAAAAGACGGACAAAAGGACGTACACGAAACAGGCAGTAAAAATCCTGCTCGTGATCGGAGTAATTAACGGGTCACTCCCTTACGTCCTGTCCTTTTTCGGTAAAGAACCCGTACAGGAAATGGGTATTGCGTGGGTAACTGAAATAGTGGCGGTCATTCTCGGGTATCTATGCAAATCATATTTCGAGACCAAGGCACAGAGAAAACAAGACCTCGAGGACGCACGTTTCGAGGCAGAACAGGAGGAAAACAATGAGTTATGAGTTTTTGTTTATCGCTTTAATGGCAATTTCGGTGTTCTCGTCCCTCACGGTCGAGGCAGTAAAGAAGTTGCTCAATGAAAAGGGTGTGAAATATGCTCCTAACCTCCTCGCCGCAATCGTATCGGTGGTCTTTACGGTCGCCGCTTGCGTATGCTACATTATTTTTGCGGGCGAGATCGTCACCGCAAAGGTGATCGTGGAGATTATCGTACTCGCGTTCCTATCATTCCTTACGGCTACTGTGGGATATGACAAAGTTATACAGGCTATTGCACAAATAAAAAGAGAATAGATTACTCTATTCTCTCTACTGTAAGTACAAACCCGAAAACATGGTCTGTGAAGAAGAACTCCACAGGGTTCAAGTTTGACTGATTTAGTGCAGTAAAACCCTCAATACTTGAACCCTCGACCGTGCTTGTATTCTGCCCCGAGACGTTAAAGGTGAGGGTTACTTTACGTCCTCCGTCGGGGGTGTCATAGACATAAACAGAATTTACGAGGGTGTCAACTATCCGCCTACGGTAGTCCTCATTATCAATATCGCCGTTCCTAAACGATTGCAACCAATATACAATGTGGTCTTTCGTGAGGAGCGGCTTTTTCAATTCCTCTCCGGCAATCTCACTCACGAGAGTTCTCTTGTCGTTCTCCAACTCCTCAAGGCGTGATTTGGTCGTCTCGGTGAGTATTCCCTGCTCTATGGCTTTCA
>Ga0256406_1001173_pt1 | contig 43326 bp, 24 predicted proteins | sample RumenRJG_03DNA_FD_185986 | JGI IMG/M metagenome (GOLD analysis project Ga0256406, IMG submission 185986) | Bovine rumen microbial communities from Lethbridge, Alberta, Canada - RJG_03 | ecosystem: Host-associated > Mammals > Digestive system > Stomach > Rumen | place: Canada: Alberta | collected... | reverse complement strand
GCACCGATGGGCAATCGCAGTTGGGTAGAGATGGTGTCGCTGCGCAAGTCATTGTTTTGTCGCAGCAACGCTACCACTTTCTGTTCATCAGCCGTCAGACTGGGGAAGAGGTCGCGTGCGATGCCATCCTGCCGCGCCCGTTCGAGCACCTGTTCATCCTGCCACCCCATGGCATTGACGAAGTCCTCAGCCGATGTGATGAGCCCTGCCCCGCAGTCACGTATGAGGTTGTTGCAACCCACGCTGGCAGGCGCATTCACCGGACCGGGGAAAGCAAACACGTCTCGGTGATACTCACGGGCAATACGCGTGGTGATGAGGCCTCCACCCTTCTCCGCACTCTCCACGAGGATGGTGGCATCGCAGAGTCCCGCCGTAATGCGGTTGCGACGCACGAAGTTGAGTTTCTCTATCTTCGTGTGCGTCATGTACTCCGTGATGAGTCCGCCGTGCCTGACCATCTCATTGGCCGTATCGCGATGTGAGGGCGGGTAGAGCGTGTCGAGGCCCTGTGCCAGCACCGCCACGGTGTCCATGCCATTGGCCAGCGCGTTGCGGTGGGCCAGCACGTCGATGCCATAGGCCAGTCCACTCACGATGAGCACGTCGGGACAGAGCACACGCAGGTCGGCCACGAAGTGGCGTATCAGGTCTTCGCCATAGCGCGTGTTGCGGCGCGTGCCCACAATGCTGATGACATGACGGCTGTCGAGGTTGGCCGTGCCCTTATAAAACAGCATGAGCGGCGCATCAGGACACTGCTTGAGGCGTTTGGGATAGTCGTCGTCATTGAGACATACCACCCGTATGCCATGCGCCTCATCGTAAGCCAACTCCTCTTCCGCCCGCTGCCGCATGCCGTCGATGTCGCGGAGGTCGTCGTACACACGACGCGGCAAGCCGGGGAACAGCTGGCTCAGCTCGTCACGCTGCTCGATGATGGCCGTCGCCGAACCCATGCGGCGATAGAGTTCCACCATCACGTTGAGATGGTAGAAGCTCAGACGGGCCAGGATAGCCGTGTTGACCAGTTCACTGCTCATGGAACCCGAATGCTTTGTCGTAATCCTCACTGATACCAAGCTTGCCGTTGATGAGTGTCACCAGGTCGACATCGGCATGAAAAGACAGCTTCATGTCGGAAGCCCGATAAATGTCATGCTCAAAGACATAGCGCAGTCCCTCCTTGTGCAGGTTGAGACACGACACCATCTCGTCGTCGCAGCGCAGGGGCACCTTGAACTTAAGCGTCATACGGGCCACCACGGCGTCGACGCCCTTCTCGTGAAGTGCGGAGAAGCTCACGCCAAGGCTTTTCAGAAAGCGGTGACGCGTATGCTCTGTATAGTGCAGGTAGTTGGCATTGTTGACGATGCCTTCGATGTCACATTCGTAATCACGCACTTCCATGCGGGTGGTAAACAGATAGTCTTTCATTCTTTTTGTTTTAGATATTCATAGCCAAAGCGGCAGCGCAGGCATTCGCGCCGGTCGCAGTATTCTTTCTTGAGTTGGATAAGGGCCTGACTGTCGCCTGCATTCTCCACCCCCAATCCTATCTCGCTCCAGGTGCGCACAATGGTGTTGTCCTCAGCACGCAGCTGTTCGAGGATGTCGAAGGCCCGGTCGCAGAGTTTGTCGTCCTGCTTATGGCGGCCGTAGGCAAAGAGCATCGGCACCACCGTGTTGATAAGCAACAGATTGATGGACGAGGCCGAGAGATGCTTCTTGCTCTTGGCACTCTCGCAGCCGAAGGCGTAGTGTGTCTCCCAGTAAGGTGTGACCTGTGTGGAGAGCATGTCCTTGATATCATCAAGCTGTCCGGTCTCAACCAGCAGGCTCAGACTGGTCTTGCGCTGACAGTAGAGGTTGACCAACTGGGCAATGCGGATATGTGGGAAGTTCTGCGGACGCAAGCGGAGGAAGCGCCACAGCCGGTAGTCGATGGGGGTGAGCTGGAACTTATGGGCGAGATAGGCATACTCGTGTTGTAACCGCTGGAAGTAGTCATCATCGATGGCAGCCTGCCGGTGGCGCTCGGGCATCGATGCCGTATCGAGCAGTCCGGCCTGTCCCATGAAAAACGCCTCAACCTGGAAAGCGTTGTCACGGTGGTGGCCCACGTCATTGAGGGGCACGCTCAGCGCCCATTGCTCCATCGCGTCGCCGTTGATGCCAAAGCCATAGTTGCGGGCGATGGTCACGAAGTAAGCACTTTCCCATGAACCGTCACACAAACGGGCACGACGCCGTATGTCCTCCGTCTTACGCTCCAGCCGCTCCGTCTCCAACGCACTCATCCACGACCGTACCTTCAAGCGTGGGAGCTGTGGAATGACCTTATAACAAGGTGGATAGGTATCAGTCCTTAGCAACTCCTCATAGTTGTGGCGCACTGTGTCGGGCACTGCCAACTCCACCTGAGGCGGCTGCAGACCATTGGCCGTGGTCACCACGCAGTCCACACGACCGGCCACATGGAGCACCGTGTTGTTGTAGTGCGGATCACGCTCATGACCATGCAGGAACCAGTCGCTCGACTTGTCGTGGATCTCCACATTACCTACCCACAGTGTACCGCCGATCTTCACCTTCGCATTGAAGAAGTCAGGGCCGGCATTAAAATTATGCAGACCAGGGTCGATGACCTCCACCGGCTCGCCGTCGGTGGTGTGCAGTCCTTGCAAAGGATAGAGCTTGTGCTTCCAGCAATAGTGCAATAGTTGTTCCATAATGCGCGTTGTACTTGGTATGCATCGGTTATTGATAAGGCGGTCGTGACGACCTTAGATTGCAAAAGTAAACAAAATAATGATAACTGAGACGGCACAGGGCCACAAACTTTCGAAGATTTGTCGTCGCGCTGCCTTTTAAGCTGTCTTTCGCTCTCATTTTTAAAGAATATTGTTTACTTTTGCAATAGTGGCAACGAAATTGCTGCCATCACAAAGCATCGTCTCAATCATGATTCACATCTATCACCATACACCCATTTACCGTCATGCTCCCTCCGGTATGGCTTTGACGACGTTGATCAAGGCATTCATCCTGATGCTGGCATTGTTCTCACTGCCCTGCTTTGGAGAGAAGCAAAGCGACATCACGACCAACGAAGCAAGGCTGGTGAGCACTGCCCGACATCTGGCGGAGAAGGGCGAGACGGCAAGGAGCATCCAACTGTTGAACAAGATCATCGCACAGAACCACAATGCCGGCAATTCCATAACCCAACCACAAAAGCAGCTACTCGTGCAGGCCTATGAGCTGAACGGCCGCAACTACGACACGCTCGGCGACAAGGAGCAGGCTCTGGCCAACCTCAACAATGCGCTCAAACTGGCTAACACGCTGGATGACGACGAACAACTGTGCCGCATCTACAACTCGTTGTTTGCCATCTACTATAGCCTTCGTGACTTTGAGCCCGTCTCCGACATTCTCAACCGCGCACTCGCCATCGCCAAGAAAGCGGGCAACAGAAAGATGATTTGCACGCTTTACAACAATATGGGACTGATGGCTTACGAGCAGGGCGCCTACGGCAAAGCGCTGCAACTCATGGACCAGGCCTTGAACTATGCCACGGACGACGTAAAGGCTACGGCCAGCGTGCTCACCAACAAGGCGGAGGTGTACTACAAAACAGGCGACTACGCAGCGACCGATGACATCCTCAACCGCGTCATTGCCATGTTGCACAACACCGAACCGGCCCTGATAATACAGCCTTATCTTAACTCGGCGCTGGTCAAGGCCCAACTGAAGAAGAAAGCGGAGCTCAAGCCTCTGCTACACACTATCTACAGTCATCTCGGCAAGTGTCCGGCGCCGGTGCAGAGCAACAGCTACCAGCAACTGGCCGAGATACATTTTGTCATAGGCGACAGTCTGGCCGGCCTGCGCGACGTGCTCCACTATGAACAGATTAACGACTCGCTCAACAAGGTCAGCAACAACAACCAAGTACGGCAGTTGCTCATGGCCTACCATGCCGACCGTCTGAAGATGAGCAATAACCTGCTGACTGCAAAAGTATCCAGCCGCACCACGCTGTTGGGTGTGTCGCTGGTTTTCCTCCTTATCTTAGGAGCGCTTCTCGCCCTACTCTACCGCCAGATGGTGAAAGACCGGCTGAAGGCAAAGCAGATAGTGGCGCAACAGAAGCTGCTGCACGAATATGAGCAGAAAGAGAACGAGCGACAAAAACAGGAAATGTCGATAGAACTGGAACATAAGAACAGACAACTAACGTCCTACGCAATCGACACGGCTGCCATGAACGAGTTTCATGAAAAGATACGCAATCTGCTTATGCAACTAAAAAACGAGGTGACCACGATGACCGACGAACAGCGGCAACTCGTCACAGACATGATGAACCAACTGCTGCACTATAATGACAAGAGTGTGCTCGACGACTTCCGCCTTTACTTCGACGAGGTGCATCCGGAAATGCTGAAGCGGCTGTCGGAGCAATACCCACAGCTCAGCGAGAAAGACCTGCGCCTGTGCGCATACATCCATCTCGGCATGTCGACGAAAGAAATTGCGGCCCTCACCTTCCGGGAGGTGAGAAGTGTGGATTCCGCCCGCAACCGCCTACGTAAGAAGCTAGACCTTCCGACCGAAGAAAGCCTGCAACAGTTCTTCAAAAGCTTCGAACAACAACTAAAAAGACAATGATGATCCAGCAATAAGGCTATAATGTGCCTACTATTGCCTACCTCGCCTACCACTGCCTACCTCGCCTACCACTGCCTACCATCGCCTACCACTGCCTACCATCGCCTACTATTGCCTACTATTGCCTACCTCGCCTACCAGTGCCTACCTCGCCTACCAGTGCCTATTCATGCCAATGCAGTAGTAATGCGGTAGTAACAATCTATAATATTTTAGCGGTTTTCACTAACTTTGTGGCGGTTTAAGGTTAACAATAATATAAATATGAGAGATTTTACCAAAAGAAGATGGAAGACGGGCGCTGTAGCCATGCTACTGGCCCTCACCGCACTGCCAGCGGTTGCCAGTCACGGCGACACCTTGTTTGTCGAGACATTCGACGACCAAGAAGCGTTCAACAAATGGACCACCATCGATTGTAATGGTGGACGTACCTGGGAATGGCTCAATGGTCATGCTGCCTACATGCTCGACTATCAGACCGGGCTACCTGGCGATGACTATCTGGTGTCACCAGGCATCACACTGAAAGGCGGCATGGTGTACGACCTCAATTTCTCGCTCACCATGTCCAACAATGTGAACTTAGAGAGCTGCCGCGTCTATCTGGGCAGCGCCCCCGACACGGCCCATCTCACGACTGTGCTCGGCGAATGGCGCGACGTGACCAACGAAGTCAGCGGCATGAAGCAATGTAAGATTGTGGCCGACACCACCGGCACCTATTATATTGCGTTCTATTCCTTCAGCCAAGCCAACCAGAACCGCTTTGAGATTGATGACGTGAGTGTGGTGGAGCGTAGCACAGTCAGCGTACCGGGCATGCCCACCAGCCTTAACGTGTCCGCAGCTGCCAAGGGACAGCTGAGCGCCACCGTCGGCTTCCACCTGCCCACGCTGTTGGCCGGCAACAAAGCCATCGCCAGTGATGCCAGCCTGAGCTACGCCATCTACAGAGACTCACTGGCAACACCGGTCAAGACAGGCAACGGCCTGCCGGGTGACAGCATCAACTATGTCGACGGTGTCAAGACCAATGGTTTCCACACCTACAGCGTGATCGTGAGCAACACCGAGGGCAACGGCCGCGCCGCCTCTACGACGGCCTACATTGGCAACGACACACCGGTGAGTCCCACGGGCCTCGCAGCTCATGTCGGCACCGACTATGCTGCCCACCTCAGTTGGAATAGTCCTAAGAGTAGCGTGCACGGAGGCTACGTGGACGCCGCACAACTCCGATACAACGTACTGCGCAACGACTCCGTGGTTGCCGTCACCACCGACACTACTTATTTAGACAAGGTACCTGTGGCCCGCGGCCAGCAACGCGTGGTATACACCGTACAAGCGCTCTTCGACAATCTGAAGAGCGCAGCCAGCAGCCCGGCCGAGTGTCTGGCTGGTGAACCTCTCAACGCTCCTTATGTGGAGACCTTTGCCAATGGCAAGGCAGCAACACCTTGGATTCAGGACGCCACCACTCATGACTTCGACTGGGAGGTCAGTGAGGAAGTGACCGACGACTGGAGCGGCGAAACGTTTACCGCACCCGACCACGATGGCGGCTACCTCATGGCCAGCACCAGCTACGCCTCAGGCGGCGAGTCACGTTTCATCTCTCCGATGATCGACATCAACAAACTGAACAACCCTGAGCTGTCCTTCTACTTCTACTATAACCGCAGCCAATGGTACGATCCAGAGATGGAAGGTGAGATCAACGACCGCGTGCAGGTGCAGGTAAGCTACGACGGAGGCGACTGGACTGACGTCAGCGACGGAGCCCTCCGCATCAACGACCATACAAGTCAGTGGCAGCGCGTAGCCGTACAACTACCCAAGCAGACAGCGAAGTTCGTGCAGATTGGTTTGTTGGCCGTCAGTGAGAACGACGGTGAGAACTGCGGTGATCTGTATGTAGACAGCATGGCAATCGATGAGAGCGCGCTGCAGACCGACCTTGCCATCACCGCGCTGACGGCCCGTCAGCTGCGTGTCACCGCCAACGACAGCCTCTGCCTGACGGCGGACATCCGCAACCGTGGCGCTCAGGCTGCTTCCGGCTATCAAGTAACATTCCTGCGCAATGGCGAGGCCTTCGCATCCGTCAATGGACCTGTGATCAACAGCGCTGCAACAGCAACGGTCACCCTCTACGTGCCTACGACCGTGGAAGATGCCAAGACCGACAGCATCTGCTGGCAGGCAGTGGCAACGCTGCAGGGCGATGAACTGGCAGCCAACGACTCGTCCGACGTACTCCTTACCTCCGTCCGTGTCAACGACTATCCGACTCCTGAACTCACGGGGTCGGCCGGTGGCAACACTGTGACCCTGCACTGGAATGCCCTGTCCTCACAAGAGGCGACGACAGCTGAGAAGAAAACTGTGACCGACGACTTCGAAAGCTACGAGCCATTCACCATTGACCGGTTTGGTGACTGGACCACCTACGACGGCGACAAGGCCACCACACTGATGAGTCCACGCATCCCCGTGAGGTACGACCACGAAGGCGAGCCCATGGCCTGGCAGGTATTCAACAATGTGAAATCGGGCACCTACGTGGAAGGCAACTACGACGACCCGTTCCAAGCCCACAGTGGCGTGCAGTATCTGATGTCGGCTTCTTGCGACTGGCCCGCTGAGAACGACGACTGGCTGATAACGCCGCGTCTGGACGGCAGCGCGCAGACCATTACGTTCTGGGCCAAAGGTGTCACATACGACTCGGAATGGATGGACGTGTACTACTCCACCACCGACAACCACCACGACAGCTTCGAGAAGCTCAATGCGTCGACTATCTATGTACACGACAACTGGGAGAAATACAGCTATGACGTGCCCCAGGGTGCCCGTTACTTCGCCCTGCGCAATGCCCGCCGCACCATGCTCCTGTTCGTGGACGACTTTACCTACGACGCTTACAACGGTGCCAAGGAGCAGCTCGACCTCATCGGCTACAATGTCTACCGTGATGGCGTGCGGCTGAACGACACGCCGCTCACATCGGCTGGCTATACCGACGACGGCGTTGCTGACGGCAGCAACCACACATACGCCGTGACCGCTGTCTACAAACAAGGCGAGAGTAACTACTCCAACGAGTTCTCCACAGTCTCCACCGGCATCAACACAATTGAAAGCAACGCAAAGACAGCGTCGGTGTACAACCTCTCCGGCATGAGACTGCCTAAGGCACAACGTGGACTCAACATCATACGCGAGGCCAACGGAAAGGTCAAAAAGGTAATCAGAAAGTAGACAGACTCCATTCTTCTCATCACCAGACAAGATGAGAGGGATGGACTACGGTCTTAATGAACAATAACGTAAAGGAGGCTGTAGAAGAAGTCAGGAAGTCCGGGAGTTCGGAAGTTCAGTCATATGATGAAGTATCTGATAAACAGATATTGATAAAGTAATGACTGAACTTCCAGGCTTCCGGACTTCTGAACTTCTGTACAGCCTCTTTGATTGTCACAGCTACGTCATCAGGGCAGCAGGACTTATTGCAGCAGCTCGAGCAGTTCCTCCTGCGTGAGGGCGTGACCTAAGTCTGTGCCCGCCAGCAAGGAGTCAGCCAAGTCGCGCTTTGACTTGTGCAGCCGTTGTATCTTCTCCTCTATGGTATGCTGTGAGATAAGGTGATACACTGTCACATCCTGCTTCTGACCGATGCGGTAGGCACGGTCCGTCGCCTGCTGTTCGATGGCAGGGTTCCACCACGGATCGAGATGAATGACGTAGTTGGCCCCCGTGAGGTTAAGGCCCAGGCCACCAGCCTTCAGACTGATAAGGAAGAAGGGGCACCGGCCTTTCTGGAAGTCCTTGACCAGTTGCTCGCGTTGCGCCATTGGCGTAGAGCCATCGAGATAGAGGTAAGGCAGCTTAGCCTTGTCCATCGCCTCACGTACCTGCTTGAAGAAGCTCGTAAACTGACTGAACACCAGTGCTCGGTTGCCACTGCCATTGAGGTTCTCGGCCAGGTCGATGAATGCTGCCACCTTACTCGACTCGTGTTTCCACCTCTTGTCGACGAGCGACACGCTGCATGCCATCTCACGGAGCTTCGTAATCTCCGCCAGCGTGCTTACCTTCACCACCTTGTCGGCCTTCACCGACTTCTCTGCCATCCGGCGATGCACCTCGTAGACTTTCATCTCATCGTCGGTCAACTCCACCGGCACCGTTATTTCGTTCTTCTCTGGCAGTTCGTCGATGACGTCACCCTTGGTACGACGCAGCAGAAACGGCGAGATGAGGCGCCGCAACTGACTCTGCCGTTCCTTGTCGTGATTGCCCTCGATAGGTTCAATAAACTTATGACCAAACTGCTCGGCACTGCCCAGCAATCCGGGGTTGATGAACTGGAAGAGGTTCCACAGTTCTGACAAATGATTCTGTATCGGCGTACCGGTGAGGATGACCTTACGTTTGGCCTGCAGCAGCATGGCCGCCTTTGACATCTTGGTATTGGGGTTTTTGATGGTGTGGGCCTCATCGAGACACGCCACGGTCCATTCTTTCTTAGCCAATTGCTCGTGCTGGATGTTGAGCAGCGCGTAGGTGGTGACCACCACGTCGCCAGCCGAAGCCTCATTGATAGCCTCCTCACGGTTGTCGGCTGTATTGAGGACCGTAACGTTGAGCGACGGTGCGAATCGCTTCAGCTCATTGCGCCAGTTGGGCACCACCGAGGCAGGTGCCACTACCAGCGACGGCCCGTCGGCGGCTTGATCGAGCAGCAGAGCGATGGTCTGCAAAGTCTTTCCCAGTCCCATGTCGTCGGCCAGACAGGCACCGGCTCCCCACGAGGTGACGCGCCACATCCATTCGTAGCCCTCCACCTGATAGTCACGCAGATTGGCCTGCAACGTGTCGGGCACCTGCGGCTCGGTCTTGGCACTGTCCTTGATGCGCTGACGCAAGGCGTCAAGTTCCTTGCTGCGTGTCACCTTCAAGTCACGATCGTCGAGCAAGTCGCCGATGAGACCAGCTGCTGCCGATGCCATCTGCAAGTGGTTACGACGGTCCGTCGTAACGGTGTCGAGACGCTTGAGCACACGTTTCAAGTCACTACTCAGACTAATGAATTCCTGTTCTCCAATTTTTATGTAGTTGCGATGGCCTTGCTCATGCATCAGCTCAAGCAACTGCTGCAGGGAGATGACCTCGTCCTCATCAACGCGCACGTCGCCCTCAACCTCAAACCATCCGTTTTTCGACTTAAACGAGATATTGGCCGACCGTGCGCCGATGGCCGGATGGTATTTCAAACGGGAGCCCTCAGGCCACTCCAGTTCGCACACCTCAGGATTGTCCTTGCTCCACTGAATGATCTCAAGAAAGGCCGCCGTGTCGGCGGTCACGGTCTCGGTAATGGTGGACGGCGCAAAGTCGCTCTCGTCATCAATGACGCCAAGGCTGACCAGTTGCTGGGTCAGCTGTGTCATATTATGTTTCTCCTTTCGCAGGTTGCGTATCACCTGCACCTTTCTTCCGTCCTTTTCGGCGATAGTACTCACGTTGCCCTTGCCCGGCACAAATACCAACTCACCGAAGGCATGCACCGACACCGAGAGGTCGTAACGGTCGTAGTTGGAAGGCATACAGCGCAGGGTGAGCTTCGTCTCGCCCTTCACCTGCTCAAGGCCATCGAGCTCCACAGCCATGTTGGAATGCACTTCGGTCTTGCCGCCAAGCACCATGATGAGCTTCATCAGCAGTGGCTCGGCCTGCTTGGGATATTTCTCCTGCGCAAGGATTTGCGCATAGACCTTCTTCTCAAAGGCTGTCGGACTGTAAACCGAATAGTCAGTGTCGGAGTTCTTCCTGTAATAGACGGGCTTGGTCAGTCCGGTGCGCAATTCCTCAACATTGGTTGCTACCGAGAACGATCCGTCCTTGTCGCGGTTGATAATCAGGCACGGCTTGTCCTCGTGAATGTTGACGGGACGCAGGTCGTAATTGTCGCCGGCAAAGACACGGTCGCAGCCAACGAGACAACCTATACTGTGCGAGATATAGATGTCGTAATCATACACACTAACGCTTTCCGCCAGTCGATCGTCGAAGGCATCCAGCTGCAGCTCGCGGTCCGTGCTGAGGTGTTTCAGGGCAGAGATGGAGAGTCGCTTTCCCACCGACCAGGCCCCGCTCTTCAGGCGTTTCTGCAAGATGGGATTAATGTTGACGCTATCTAGCAGATAGATCAGACGCTCGTTCTGATCCGGCTTTGTGCTGTCGGGGGCTTTCTGATTGGCACTGAGAATCTCCTCCAACCGCATTTCCCACACCGGCTTGATGTTGAGCCTTGTGAAGAGCGAACCACCAAAGCTGTCAGCCTCATCCGGCTTGTCGGCAGTGCGGGAAATCACAAACGGTGTATCTTTCAACTCATTGCGCAACCAGGCCCAAGTGGGATAACTGTCGTCTTTGCAGGGCTGCTTGACATCGTCAGGCCAGATGCCCATGCGGGTGTAGGTCAGCCAGACAAGCGGCAGGAGAGAGTCATTGACCGTATGCTCTACATAGGACGTCAGCATGGCCTTGTTGACCTTGGGCTGCTGATGATCTATGAAGAAACTGTAGATGGGACGGAACAGGAGCATGGGTCCTATTCCCGACATGAAGTTGTCTTTCTTGTAAAGGGAACTGATTTTCCCCGCCGTGTCTGTTCCGTTGAGCAGCAGACAGACGAGATAAAGATAGTTGACCGAATCCCAGGGAAAGTATCCTTTCAGCGCTGCCCGGTCAACTTGTTTGTTGTGCAGGGCAAGCGCCTTGGCAAAGAGCTTGAGCGACTGTGCGTAGTCCTTTGCGTAAAGGCTGTGAACGGCTGCGGTGAGCATCGAATAAAGGTTGACTGGCAACGCTTCGAGCTCCGCGCACATCTTGCCGGTGCCTAAATAATAGAAGAAATTGAAGCATGACAGCAGCACGGGTGTCGCCGCGGTCTTCCTGCGTGTCTTCCGCTCTTCGACCACTACCTTCCGCATATAATCCCACAGCATTGGCAGGTCGCTGTCCAGCAACAGACCCATCTTGGCTTCAAGACACGTCAACAACACACTGTCAGGCAGCTTGGCCACCACATAGTGGAAGTCAGGATAGAAAATAATGAACGACAGTTCATCAATGAACTCTATTGACGACGGGAATTTTGTTAATACGACAGACGAAGGCATCAGCAAGCTGATGGCGCTGTTCACCATGTCGGATGCCCTGTTTACATACCTACCCGTATGTGCAACCGACACGATATGCTTATACCATTCCTTGTTCTCCGGCTTCAACAACAGAGCGAGCTGTTCGAACAGCATGCCACTACAGAGTTTGTAATACGTATCACGATAATAATAATCTTTGTAATGGCTGATGCTGTTGTTATTTTCGAGCCGCGTGAGACATGCCCTCAGGTCACTCTGTGAAATGTAGCCCTTGCAAACAGCGATAAGATCCCTCATCGACACCTTCTGTCCCGCAAGATAGGCTAAAAGCATACAAAGAAGCTGGCCTTTCCGATCTTTTTCCATACCGGCTGTCAGATTGCAGAATTGTCTTTCAGCATGGCGAGCGCCGCGTTTTCGTTGGCTTCCATGATCTCACGCTCGCCTGGTCCTTTGTCATTGATGCCACACAGATGCAGGATGCCATGGATGATGACACGGTGAAGCTCATCGTCATAGGCCTTGCCAAACTGCTCGGCATTGGAGCGCACGGTGTCGAGTGAGATCACGATGTCTCCATTGAGCACATCGCCCTCATCGTAGTCAAAGGTGATGATGTCGGTGTAGTAGTCGTGGCCGAGATACTGCCGGTTGACCTCGAGTATTTTCTCGTCATTGACAAACATGTAGCCAACCTCGCCCACTTTACGGCCATGGGCAGCCGCTACTTTTTTGATCCACGCTGTGGTATCGCGATGTTTGATTTTCGGCATCTTCACGCCGTCGGCATTGTAGGTAATCATGATATGCTATTTTATCGTTGCTTGTTTTGGTATCATCCAACTGGCATCCTTATGGAAATAGGCCAGCGTGCGATAGGCCGTTGACGAGACAGCGGCCAGGCTGGGCGAGGCATAGAGCAACACGGTCTCCAGGCTGCCAAGGCGCTCGTTGTATTCAGCCTGTATCTTCTCGTACTCGAAGTCGGCCACCGAGCGCACGCCTCTCACGTAGAACTGCGCCCCTACCTCTCGGGCCACGTCGACAATCAGTCCGTCGCTGCTCATCACGCTGACACGAGCTTCACCGGCATAGAGCCGGCGAATGGCGTCAAGACGCTGTTCCTCGGTGAACATACAGTGCTTCTCAGGATTGACCGCCACCACGATGACCAACCGGTCGAAGAGGGCCAATGCCCGCCTCACGATATCGGCATGACCAATGGTGAACGGGTCGAAGCTGCCTGCAAAGAGCGCAATGCGCAAGGGGTTCTTTTCCATGATGCGTTAATTGTTATTGATGAGATAGAAGCCTCCCAGACCACACTACCTATAGATTTCTCAAGGACTCTTAGGCGACACAGTCGTTGAGGCAACTACGCTGAGAAGTGCAAGCCGTGACTATTGTTGGAACAGGTCAGGCTGCATGATATTGCCCTGATAGGGATTGCGCCCAAGGTGGTCGTAAGCCAGTTTGGTGGCCATACGTCCACGCGGGGTGCGCTTGATGAAGCCTTCCATGATGAGGAATGGCTCATATACATCTTCCACTGTGCCGGCGTCCTCACCAATGGCAGTGGCAATGGTCGACACGCCGACAGGACCACCACGGAACTTATCAATGATGGTAGTGAGTATCTTGTTGTCCACCTCGTCAAGGCCATACGAGTCAATGTTGAGCGCGCCCAGGGCGAGCTTGGCAATGTCGGCGGTGATGGTGCCGTTGCCCTTCACTTGTGCGAAGTCACGCACACGCCGGAGCAGTCCGTTGGCGATACGTGGCGTACCGCGCGAGCGGCGGCTGATTTCTACGGCTGCCTCATCCTCAATGGGCACCTTCAGCAACCGTGCCGAACGCTTGATGATGTGCTGCAGCGTCTCCGGATCATAGTATTCCAGATGCATGTTGATGCCGAAACGGGCACGGAGCGGAGCGGTGAGCATACCAGACCGGGTGGTGGCACCGATAAGGGTGAAGGGGTTGAGGTCAATCTGAATGGAGCGGGCCGACGGACCCTTGTCAATCATGATGTCGATGCGATAGTCCTCCATGGCCGAATAGAGGTATTCCTCCACCACGGGCTGCAAGCGGTGTATCTCATCGATGAAAAGCACGTCGCGCGGCTCCAGCGACGTGAGGATGCCGGCCAGGTCACCGGGCTTGTCAAGCACCGGACCGGACGTGATCTTGAAACCCACGCCCAGCTCGTTGGCAATGATATTGCTCAGCGTGGTCTTGCCCAGTCCCGGCGGTCCGTAGAGCAGCGTATGGTCGAGCGGCTCACCACGGTATTTGGCGGCCTCCACAAAGACGCGCAGGTTGTCGACCACCTTCCGCTGGCCGTTGAAGTCGTCAAAGCGCAGAGGACGCAGCGCATTCTCAAAGTCACGTTCCTCCTTTGTTACCTTGTCACCATGTATATCGAACTCGTCGCTCATCTGTATTGATATGTTTCTTGAAGATAATAAAAAGTTGCCCTTTCCTTCAGGCACTTCATTTTGCAAAGTTACAAAAAGACAATGGAAAAGCGGAAGAAAAGAAAAAAAGTTCTTGGTCGATGCAAGTTTTTTTGGAAACCGTCATTTATCCAATAGCAAACAGCATAAACGACTACACTATGAAAAAGAAAATGAAAACACTCGCCTTGGTTGCGATGTCTCTGCTGACCATCTCGTCCTTCACCGCCTGCGATGACGACTGGGACGATGAGCATTTCAGTCGCGCCGTGGTGACACTGAAGACGGAGCCCTCCACTGGACAACCGTACATGCAGGTGACTGACTCCACGGTGGTATTCCCCACCAACCTCACTACTGCTCCCTACGGTGGAAAGGAAGTGCGTGCCATCGTTGATTTCAAATTCGACGACAACGCCACTGCCCACGCCGGACGCTCGGTGACCGTGCTGAGGATGGACACTATCCGCACCAAGGACATGGCACCCAGCCTCAGCGACAACGACAAGGTCTACGGCAACGACCCGCTGGAGCTTATCAACTCATGGACCACCGTATGGGAGGACAACTATCTCACCTTGCATTTCCAAACCGGATTCGGCGGAAACAAGACACATTACATCAATCTCATTCAGACTGCCAAGGACACTCTCGAACTGAGGCAAAACGCCAATGGCGACACCGATGGACCCATCAGCAACGGTCTCATTGCCTTCAGGCTCAAGGACATCAGTCCGGACGACGGCAACCATATCATCCTGAAATGGAAATCATACAGGGGTGTCAAAACCATCAAACTGTCTGATTTGAGGAAATAACCAACCAAGAATAATAGACAAGGCAAAAGCAACGTTATCAAAGAGACAGCAAGGTGTATCAAAATCGGAGAAGTTCAGGAGTCCGGAAGTCCGGAAGTTCTGTCATTACTATAATGATACCTTATTATCAGATACTTATGCATTTGACTGAACTCCCGGGCTCCCGGACTTCCGAACTTCTCCAATCTTGACACCCCTCCTTATCTCTTCAAGCAAATGTTATCCATCGGGCTGAACAAAGAACAACGCATCTTAGCGCAATTCGCACGTGGCGACCAACGCGCCATGGACGTGCTGTATGCCGACTATGCCGACTATCTGACAGGTGTGGCTGAACGCTATCTGCGGCAGCCAGACGACGTGCACGATGTCATGCAGGAAGCCCTGATAAAGATCTTCTCGTCGATCCAGCACTTTGAATACCGAGGCAAAGGCTCGCTGAAGGCATGGCTCACCCGGGTGGTCATCAACGAGGCCCTCATCTTCCTAAGACAGAGCAAAAGGCTCAATGAGACCGACATCGAGAAGGTGCCCGACATCCCTGAGGAGGAACCACCCGACACTTCCTTCCTCTCACCCGAGCAGGCCAAGGCCGTCATCGACCAACTGCCTGATGGCTACCGAGCGGTATTCAACCTATATGCCATTGAGGGAAAAAGCCATAAGGAGATTGCCGAAATGCTTCACATCAAGCCCGACACTTCGGCCTCACAATACCACAGAGCAAAAAATATGCTGGCCCGGATCATCCGACAGCAATGCAAACAACCAATACGATGAAAGAAGACTGGACCAAACAGATAGCCAAACGAGCGGCCGAGCACCGCAGCAAGGCACCTGACGGACTTTTGGATGATGTCCGAAAGGAGATGGAGCGTCGAGGTCTCTCCATCGAAACACCGCAACGGCACAAGACCTTGCCGCTTTGGACGCCGCGATGCACCGCTGTAGCTGTGGCAGCCACCGCGTTGGCACTCGCCATACCCGTCACGTGGATAGAACTGAAGAAACATGCTGACTCACCACAGATAGCGGCCAACGATTCGCATACGCAAACCATCAATCATCAGCCAAAGACAGCACTGCGCCCGTCAGCTGCCAATGCACCTTCCACTACGACAGCTGCCGCCTATGGTACTGCAAGTACACTGGCTTCAACCTATGGACAGCCGAGCACTACTACAGCATCAGTCACACGGCAGCTCACCGCACAAGACGCAGCCACCGGCAACGGAATGCTGACTGCAAACTCGAAGTCGGATGAGCCTGCGACTTCCAACACATCATCCACCGACAACCACCATGATGACGCACCAACGACAGTTCAACCGGCTCCTCAGACACAACACCACACAACGACAAGGCGCAGTTACGACGACCCTTATGCTACAAACGACCTTGCCTTGAACGACCTTGCCACCAGCCGTACGCACAAGGCATCGCTGTCGGTTGGAGCTTTCTATGGGGCCGGCAACAGCGAGGGCAACATGGGCAACCCACATCTCGACGCAGCATCCGATCCCTTGTTCTACGACTATGACAACCATTTGGTGCTGGGCTTTGTCAACGAACCGCTGAAGGTGGAGGCTCACCACAACATGCCACTCAGGGCTGGACTGAACGTGGCTTACCATCTGTCACCGCGATGGGGCGTACAGACGGGACTGACCTACAGCTACCTGTCGTCGGACATCACAACGACGTATGTCAGCAACACCGTCGTCACCAAGCAGCACCTGCACTATCTGGGCATACCACTTACGGCAAGCTACACCATCGTCGGCAACGAACGCTGGAAGGCTTACATCATGGCTGGCGGCATGGCTGAGAAACTGATAAAGGGACAGGCTACAGACAACTACAGCGACCATACCTCCAACATCAGCGAGCATCGGCTGCAATGGTCGGTGAAGGCAGCGGCAGGAGCCTCCTACCATGTCACACCTCTGCTGAGCATCTATGTGGAGCCGGGCGTGAGCCATTACTTCGACAACCACAGCGGGGTGGTCAATGTCTATAAGGACCGTCCTACCACCTTCACGCTGGACATGGGTGTGAGGATGGACATCAACAAATAAACAGGAATTTGATCAAGCCCCACCCCCGCGCTTTGCGCGGCTCCCTCCCCCAAATGGGGAGGGCTAGCTTGCATTGCTATATCGGCCAACCCCAAGCCCCACCCCCGCGCTTCGCGCGGCTCCCTCCCCCAAATGGGGAGGGCTAGTTTGCATTGCTATACCAAAGGCAACCGCATCATTTTCAAGATTTTCCTTTTTATTTTATGCGAAGCGATTTTCTATCCAATAGGTGAGGGCTGATTTTATGCAAAGCAATTTTACGCGAAGCGATTTTCGTCATCGACAGGCATACCCCCCCGGTGTTGGGACAGAAGCAAAGGGGCAGACTGCGAGCTTGCTCGCAAGGCTGCCCCTTTACTTCTGGCCCATCGCTCCATTGAGGAGCGAAAGCCTGGCAAGGACTATTTTCCTTTAACTACAAACATCGCGATTTTACCACGGCGTGGTAACGCCATTACCACGGCAAGGTAACTCTATTACCACGGCGTGGTAATCTCATCGTTTCGCCGAAATGATGCCACCGCTTCAGCCTGACAGCACCCCCCGTTAAAACAACAGCCCCGCCCTTCGATGCCTCAGCATCGACAAGGCGGGGCCTTTACTCCAAATCCTTACTAATATCTATATAACTTATTATACTCGTCGGCAAGAAGGCCGGCGCTTTTCACTATCAATATGCGTTTTTGTCGTGTACGAAGAACGACTTCACCGTCTTGGCGATAATCAGCAGGTCAAGCCATGGTGTCCAATGCTCCACATACCAGATGTCACACTTCACACGGTCCTCCATCTGCCACAATTCCTTGGTCTCACCGCGAAAACCATTGACTTGAGCCCATCCCGTGATGCCCGGTTTGCAGAACAGGCGCACCATGTACTTATCGATGAGCTTGCCATACATCTCCGTATGGTGAAGCATGTGCGGGCGTGGACCCACAATGCTCATGTCGCCCTTGAGCACATTGAAGAACTGGGGCAGCTCGTCAATGTTTGTCTTACGCATGAAGTTGCCAAAGGGGAACTTGCGGGGGTCGTGCTCAGTGGCCTGCACAGAGTCTGCGTCCTTGTTGACATGCATTGAGCGGAATTTATAGCAGTAGAATGTGCTGCCATCCAGTCCCGTTCGTGCCTGCTTGAAGAAGATAGGGCCGGGGCTCGACAGCTTGATGATGATGCCTACCACAAGGATAATCGGCAACAAGCAGATACAGACCGTCAAGCTGAAAGCAATGTCGAAGGCACGCTTCAGAAGGCGGTTGCCCGGTTCCTGCAACGGCTCCAGACGATGGAAGTAGAACACATCATTGCTAATCTTCACGGGAATGAGCTTCGTGTCGTATTCCTCAAACGTACGCGGCACGTAGATGAAGCGTATCACATTGCGGTCGCATGAATGGATGATGCGGTAGATCTCCCGTTCATCGGAATGCGACAGGCTGCAATAGAGCTCCTGCGCCTTCGGTTGCTCGGTCACATTCTTGTCAAGCTCGTCCAGACGCTTATTGAGGTCAGCCACCGTTCCAAGGTACTTTAAGCCTTCCGGCTCCTGCGTCATACGCGTATCGGCGTAGTAGCCCGCCACACGGTAGCCAACGCTCAACGACTCCACAAAACGATTGTAGAGAACAGCCAGAGCGGGATCGTTGCCCACAAACAATACCGAGCGTGAGTTCTTGCCATTGGCACGCATATAACGAAGCAAGCCAAGTTCGATAAGACGCGATAAGAAGATGGTCAAGAACTCAGCGGCTCCAAAGATGACCACAAACCTGAACAGATTGCCGCTGTTGGTACTGCCAGCTAAGAAACGAAGCATCAATCCCATGGAAGAGACCTGAAGCAGAACCAGACAAAGCACGTTGACCAGCATATCCTTCAACTTCAGCAAACGACGATTGATGATGGTGTGGAAGAAGTATTGGGCGATAAGCATCGTGAAGTTCATCACCAGTATGGTTACCCGCGTGGCCTTGTCTATATACGGAGGGACCAAATCGCGGAAGAAAACAAAAGCAAGCCACATAATGCCATTAAGGATTAGAAAATCCATAATGAACACGATGATCTTCACGTATATACTGCCACTAGAGAGCGTATGAACCTTACCACTCTCTATGTTGGCGCTAATGATGCTCTGTTTACCTTGGTCAACCATACATTACACTAATAACTGTCACTTTTCGTCCAGATTAAAAGACTGCTCCAGAAAGCAATTCAAGCATACGCCCTAAAGCCATCCTCTTACTTTTTTATTTGGGCAAAGTTAATAAGAATACTTGTAATAAACAAACTTTTTTTGTTTCAAATACTTTAGAAAATGAAATTGCAGGGTATCTTTTGCATTGATATTTAGATTTAAGCCTGTCAAAAAAGATACTCTTGCATCTTTTCATGCTTTTACAAGGTCAGCGAATAGTTTTTCACAAGATTTTCGTAATTTTGCAGCCGTTATGGTACTGAATTACATTTGGATAGCATTCTTTGTCATTGCTTTCCTCTTCGCAGGCGTGCAGCTCTGCATGGGCGACGTCACTATTTTTCAAAGGATCGTGGACTCCACGTTCGACACATCGAAAACCGCCTTTGAGACATCCCTCGGTCTGACGGGTGTGCTGGCCTTATGGTTGGGCATCATGAAGATAGGCGAGAAAGCAGGTGCAGTGAATGCGCTGGCCCGCTTGCTAAGTCCAGTATTCACCCGGTTGTTTCCGGACATTCCCAAGAACCATCCGGCCATGGGCAGCATCTTTATGAACATCGCCGCCAACATGCTGGGCCTTGACAATGCCGCAACCCCTACCGGCCTCAAAGCCATGCAGCAACTGCAAGAGCTCAATCCCAAGAAAGACACAGCCACCAATCCGATGATCATGTTCCTCGTGATGAACACTTCCGGACTGACCATCATTCCCACTACCATTCTCGCCTTCCGTGCATCCTACGGTGCCGCACAACCCACCGACGTGTTCATCCCCATTCTGCTGGCCACGACGATAGCCACGCTCTGCGGCATCATCATCACCGCCACTTGGTCGCGCATCAACATCTTCACCCCGTCCATGCTCGCCATCCTCCTCGGTCTCTGTGTCTTCGTGGGTGCCATCATGCTCGGCTTCAGCCAGATGGACCGCACTACCATGGCCACCGTTACCTCCGTGGTCAGCAATCTCATCCTGCTGTCGGTCATCGTAGGCTTCATCGTATGGGGCATGACGAAGAAGATCAATGTCTACGACGCCTTCATCGAAGGCGCCAAGGAGGGCTTCCAAACCGCTGTCCGCATCATCCCTTACCTGGTCGCCATTCTCGTGGCTGTGGGCGTGTTCCGTGCCTCGGGTGCCATGAACATGCTCATCGACGGCATCGCATGGCTGGTGAAACAGTGCGGGCTCAACGCTGACTTCGTAGGCGCACTGCCCACCGCTTTCATGAAACCGCTCTCGGGAAGTGGCGCCAGAGGCATGATGCTCGAGGCCATGAAGACTTACGGCCCTGACTCGTTCGTGGGACGCCTGAGCTGTATCATGCAGGGCTCCACCGACACTACCTTCTATATCCTCGCCGTCTACTTCGGATCAGTCAATATCAAATACACACGTCACGCCGTAGGCTGCGGACTGCTCGCCGACGCCATCGGCACCGTGGCAGCCATCGTCATCGCCTACATCTTCTTCGGAAACTAACAACGCTGACGACACATTATTATATATCCTATTAACGTCGTAAAATAAACATTATCATTGATTATGGCTAGCTTGAAATCACTTCTCAAAGATACCGCCATCTATGGCATTAGCAGCATAGCCGGACGTTTCGTCAACTACCTGCTCGTCCCCATCGAGACCTACGCATGGGCGGCCAGCGGCGGCCAGTTCGGCATCATCACCAATGTATACAGCTACATCGGCCTGCTCATCATCCTGCTCACATTTGGCATGGAGACTACGTTCTTCCGCTTCGCCAACAAAGAAGGCGAGAACGCGAAGATGGTCTACTCCACTGCCCTGCGCATGGTGGGCACCGTCGCACTGGTGTTCTCACTGCTCGTCATTATCTTCCTCAAGCCACTGGCCACCGCTATGGGCTACGCCAATCACATCTGGTACATCGGCACCATGGCGGTTTGTGTGGCCGTAGACGCCTGGTCGGCCATCATGTTCGACTACCTGCGTTATCAGCACAAACCGTGGAAGTTCATGCTGCTCAAACTGGCCAACATCTTCACCAACGTAGCCCTTGTGGGACTCTTCCTCTTAGTGCTGCCCCACTTCGGTGTGTTCATCCCCGGGCTTTACGATGCCAACGGCACACCCGACGTTGCCATCGTGTTCTATGTCAACCTCTTCGTGTCAGCCTTCACGCTGCTGTTGCTCTACAAGGAAATGAGCGGTGTGACCTTTGGCTTCGACCGTGCACTGTGCCGCCGCATGCTCTCCTACACCTGGCCGATGCTCATCCTCGGCCTCGCGGGACAGCTCAACCAGAGCGCCTCAACGCTGATCTTCCCTTATTTCTACAACGGTCCTATCGCCGAAGCCCACGCCCAGCTCGGCATCTATGGCGCCACCATCAAGATAGCCATGATCATGGTGATCATCACCCAGGCTTTCCGCTTTGCCTACGAACCGTTCGTCTTTGGCAATAAGGACGCCGACAAGAAAGACACCTACGCCAAGGTTATGAAGTACTACATCATCTTCACGCTGCTGGCCTACCTCGCTGTCATCGGGTACATGGACATCCTGCGCCATATCGTGGCCCGCAGCTACTGGGAAGGCTTGAAGGTAGTGCCCATCGTGATGGCTGCCGAAATCATGTTCGGCATCTACTTCAACCTGAGCTTCTGGTACAAGCTCACCGACCGCACTATCTGGGGTGCCTACTTCTCCGGTCTGGGCTGTGCGGTGCTGATCATCATCGACGTCATCTTCATCCCACGCTTCAGCTACATGGCCTGTGCATGGGCCGGCTTCGCTGCCTATGGCATCTGCATGGTGGCCAGTTACTTCTTCGGACAGAAGTACTACCCCATCAACTATCCACTGCGCGACATCGGCTTCTACGTACTGCTGGCCGCCATCATCTTCGGCATTATGACCTGGGGCAACGCCCACCTGGGCACCTGGCTCTCGCTCGGTGTCAACACGTTGCTGCTCGTGGCCTTCCTGGCCGTCATCATCAAGCGTGACTTCGGCACCGTGCTGCGCAAACGGCTGAAGCGGTAATTAGGCTATGGCACAGAAAGAAACCGATATGCTCCATGGGCCGCTGTTGGGCAAGATCATCATGTTTGCCCTGCCCTATGCGGCCACCGGCATCTTGGAACAGCTGTTCAACTCTATCAACGTGGCCGTCGTAGGCCGCTTTGCCAGCAGCCACGCCATGGCCGCCGTTGGAGCCACCACGTTTCTCATCAACCTCATCATCAACCTGTTCATGGGCGTGTCGATCGGCGCCAATGCCGTCATCTCCAACTACATCGGCCGCCGCGACCGTCTGGCCGCACGCCATGCCGTGAACACCACTATCGCCCTGAGCCTCATCGGAGGCGTTCTGCTCCTTATCATCGGTCTCACGGTGGCCGTGCCCCTGCTCAGAATGCTCGGCACGCCAGACGACATCATCAACGATGCCGCACTCTACCTGCGCATCTACTTCCTCAGCGCCCCGTTCTTCATGGTCTACAACTTCGGAGCCGCCATCCTGCGCAGCAAGGGCGACACACGCACACCACTGTACATCCTCTGCGTGGCCGGTCTGATCAACGTCACCGTGAGCATGGTGACGGTCATCGTATTCCACCTCAGCGTCGTCGGCGTGGCACTCGCCACACTCACCGCCAACTCGTTCTCATGCGTCGTCATCGTGGTACTGCTCCATCATGAGAAAGGCATCTTCCGACTGCAACCGCGCCATATCTACATCTATCCCAAGGAACTCAAGCGCATCCTGGCCATCGGACTGCCCGCCGGCCTGCAGTCAATGGTGTTCTCCTTCAGCAACGTCTTTGTACAGTCATCCATCAATACATTCGGCTATGCTGCCATTGCCGGCGCTTCGCTATGCGTCACCTTCGACGCCTACAGCTACTATGTGCTCAGCGCGTTCTGCGCCGCCGCCATCACCTTCACAGGGCAGAACTATGGTGCCGGACAGATAGACCGATGCCGCCGCATCTTCCGCATCTGCATGCTGCTCGGCGGCACCGCCATCTTCATTTGCAACATGACATTCGTGACCTTCGCCGACCCGCTCACCTCGATCTTCACCGTCGACCCAAAGGTCATCTATTATTGCAAGTGGCGTATCCATGTGGCCCTGGCCTTTCAATGGATTGCCACAAGCTACGAGATTCCGGCAGCCTGCATGCGTGGCTTCGGACAATCGCTGCTGCCCGCCGTGCTGACCATCATCGGCACGTGCTTCCTGCGACTGGCATGGATATTCTTCGTCCTGCCCCACTGGCCCGGCTACGGTCACCTCATGCTCTGCTATCCACTGTCGTGGATCATCACTGGCATCATCGTTTTCATCACGTATCTCTTTGCCCGACGAAAGGCCTACGCCATCGTCGAACACCCAGCATAAAACCAAATCAATCATATATGAACAGAAAATCATCAACACTGATCGTCGCATCACTGCTTGCGGCGACACCCTTCAAGGCAATGGCCGACGAAGGCATGTGGACACTCTACAACCTGCCCACACAGGTGTATGAAACCATGCAAAGCTACGGTTTCGCACTGCCTCAATCGGCACTCTACAGCGACGCCAATGCCATCAAGAACAATGTCGTCAACTTCTCGGGCTATTGCTCGGGCGTCGTGGTTTCTCCCGACGGCCTCGTCTTCACCAATCACCACTGTGGCTTCGAGGCCATCCGCTCCCACTCTACCGTAGAGCACGACTACATGGTCAACGGCTTCGTAGCCAAGAGCTACGCTGAGGAACTGCCCAACAAGGACATGTTCGTGTCGTTTATGAAAAGCCAGCGCGACATCACACCTCGCCTGCAGGCCCTGGGTATCGACGTGCTCGACCGAGAGGCACAGAACAAGCTCGTCGACTCGCTGCAAAACGCACTTACCGACTCGGTGAAAGCCATCGACTCCACCTTGCATGTCGACATCGATCCCTTCTACGAGGGCAACAAATGGTACGCCACCACCTATCAGGACTTCACCGACCTGAGACTCGTCTTTACCGTGCCGAAGTCAATGGGTAAGTTCGGCGGCGAGACCGACAACTGGATGTGGCCTCGACAGACCTGCGACTTCTCGGTGTTCCGCATCTATGCCAACCCGAAGACCAATGGGCCGGCTCCTTACTCCAAGGACAACGTGCCCTACCACCCCAAGAGTTGGGCACGCGTGAGCCTTGACGGCTACAAGGAGGGCGACTTCGCCATGACCGTTGGCTATCCTGGCTCCACCGAGCGCTATCTCTCGAGCTATGGCATTCAGCAGATGCGCGACGACGACAACGAGCCCCGCTATCAGATACGTGGCATCAAACAGGAGGTGATGCTCAGACACATGCGTGCCAGCGAAGCTGTGCGCATCAAGTACGACTCGAAGTTCGCACAGAGCTCCAACTACTGGAAGAACGCCATCGGCATGAACAAATGTATCGACTCCATCGGACTCGTCAATCAGAAACGTGCCTACGAACAGCAGATACGTCAGTGGCAGGACACCGCCCGCTACCTTGACCATAAGGTGGACTTCGACCTTCTGGCCAAACTCTACGCCCGTAGCAACCGCCTGGTAAAGGCAATGACACAGTTCACGGAGACCTTCAGCCGCAGAAGCAACGTGGAGTTTAATACGCGTGCCATGGCCACAACCAACAATAAAAAAGCACGGGACGACAAGAAAGGCTCCTACTATGCTTTTGACGACAATACAGACCAGTGGGACTACAACACCGATGCCGACATGCTCGCAGCCATGCTGAAAAACTATCGCGAGCAGGCAGCTCCTGAATTCCTTCCCAGCTTTTATCAGACTATTGACAAGCAATTTGGAGGTGATTGCCAGCAATACGTCAAATGGCTTTTCGCCAAGTCGGCACTGCTGAAGAAGGGTGCCAAGCTCTATGCCGGTTCAAAGGCTTTCAACAACGACCCGGGCGTGAGCTATGGCAGAGCACTCAACGCCATCTATAAAAAGCTCACCACTGCCCTCTATGGTGACAAGAACGCCGTAACATCGCTCGCCGACAGCATCTTCCTGCAGGAGCGTTACCTCTGTGCCGCCAAGATACAGATGGAAATGGACAAGCCTCACTACAGCGATGCCAACTTCACCATGCGCCTGTCCTACGGTCAGGTGAAACCGCTCACCTTAGGCAGCAACACTGCATACTACACCACAGCTGAGAGCATCGTAGAGAAGATGAAGAAAGGCGACCAGGGCGTCATCGACTATCAAGCAGAGCCCATCATGCACCAACTGTTGTCAGCTACCGACTTCACGCCTTATACTGACCGCCACACGGGTAAGATGCAGCTGTGCTTCCTCACCAACAACGACATCACAGGTGGCAACTCCGGCTCACCAATGTTCGATGGCAAGGGACGCCTCATCGGTCTGGCCTTCGACGGCAACTGGGACAGCCTGTCGTCCGATATCAACTTCGACAGCCGTCTGGCACGATGCATCGGTGTCGATATCCGCTACGTGCTGTTTATGATGGACCGCTGGGGACACGCCGACCGCTTGCTCAAAGAGATTGGCGCAGGTCAGGAATAAGGCATAGCATAGGCGCACCTACCCCGCCTATGTTGCCTATCTTGCCTACCATTGCCTACCCCGCCTACCTTGCCTACCCCTTCATGAAAAGAGGCTGTGTCAGAGTCCTATTGACTCTTGGCACAGCCTCTTTTAGTTTATATAGCAGCGGATGGCTATCTCACTACCACCTTTTTACCATTGATGATATAGACGCCCTTGGGCAGTTTGCCACGCGACTGCTTGTCGGTAGTCAGCCGCACACCCGTAAGCGTGTAGACAGCAGCTGCGTCGGCTGCAGTCTGGCCTGCACTGACAGCACTTATGCCAGTGGTACTGCTGTTCACCACAAGCACAGCCGGGTAATAGCTGAAGTCATAATTCTCGGCTTCAGCACCGTCGAGCCGAATGGTATACGTGCCAGCCTCCAACTGTCCGGTTACCACATTTCCCTGGGCATCAAGGAGCGTGAACGTGGGCTGAGTGATGAGCGACACCGTGTCCTCACCATTCTTCAAACCGTCAACTACATAAGTCAAAACAGGCTCCTCGCCCACGGCAATTGTATCGTTGACAGCGCGCATGTTGGCTTGCGCCTTCGTGACAATGAGCTCGCCGTCTTCAAAGTCAACACCCACGCTCGTGATAGAGCCTAAGCTCAAGTGGATGGGGTAGCGTCCTACCGGCGATGTCGGCGTGGCATCGCAGGATATCTCTGGTTTTCCCTCAACGTAATCACCGTAGATGCGGTAACCGAAGCGAGGATTCTCCTCACCATATCGCCGCGACGCATTCCGCGCACGGAGAGTAGAGCCGTACTCAGTAACATTCATGAAGTCCTTCCAGTTGGCACTGCGTGCGAAGCGTTCTTTCATGCTTGACCGCACATAAAGCGTAATGTTCTGCACCGATACGTCAGCAAACACCCTTGCACCGGTGACGGGAACATGCTTTCCCGCCAACCTCAGAGTGGCCAGTCCGCTGGCTCCGGCAAAAGCGTAGCTGGCAATGCTGTCGAGAGACTCCGGCAACGTCAAGTTCTGTACGCCATGCATGCCTGCCATGGCGTAGGCATCGATGAGCTTCGTTCCCTTGTGCAACGAGAGGGTTGAGCCTGCATGAGGCAAGACTGCCAACACCGTCGTGGTGTCTGGCGAGTAGACAACATTGTCGGCAATGGCATACTCTTGCTGCAATGCCGTCGGCAACAGCAACGAGTCAAGCGATAACATGCCGCTCAAGGCACCGGTACCGAAGGTCGTTACCTTATCCGGCAACACGAGCTTACGCAGGCGGCGTGCGCCATAGAAAGCCAGTTCAGGCCACTCACCACTGTGCGTGGTGCACTCATGATTGCCATTATACAGATAGGGATCGCCGCCTTCCACGATGGAAGCGTGCTGCAAGTCGAGCGAACGCAGGGCAGCAGGCGAGTAAGTGCCCACGCTGTCGAGGCCAGCCAGTGTCCGCAGGAACTTCATATCAGAAGAGTTGATGCTGCCGCTCACGGTGAGCGAGGTCACTTTGCTGGCCACAGAGTCAGCGATGAGACTGCGCAGCGTGCCAGGCTCCTCGACATTGACCGTATCGACGAGTGCCGTTGAGTTGCCACTCTCAATGCCGATGATCATATCCTGATAAGCTGAGAAGGCATAACTGTCCGGGTTGAGCAGGGCAATGTCGTAGTAGCCTTCGGACGAACCGTCCCATCCCCAGTTGACGTAGACACGGCCTTGCGCATCGTAGCCACAAATGACAAACTCGTGACCGCCATTAAAGGTGTCGACACCTCCGTAGATGATAGGCCGGTCATTGCTGAGCTCATTGAACACCATGTCCATCCAGTCAGCCTCCGAATAACCGTCTCGTTCCACAAAGCGCAAGGTCTCTGGATAGCCGAAGTTGCGTACCAGACCATCGCGGGCGTGGTCAGTGTAAGTGCCGGAACCGTCGGTAGCGTACTCCATGTCGGAAGCCACGCCACAGTCAAGCATCAACTTGGCGACGGCATGTCCCTGCTCGGCCGTGTAGCCTGCGTTGTAATAGTCGAGCATCTTGTCCCATTCGTAGTTGCTCTGTGAGAAGTCGACGGTCACCGTGATGGGGTCGCCGCTGGCCTGCTTGACCCGCACAGAGTGTTCGCCCTGTCCTGATGCCGGCCACTTATGATAATAAAGTACCTGCGCCATGGCCGTTGCCACGCAGCCCGTAACGCATCGTCCCGTGCCGCCATAGCCCTGCCAGCCGCCTGTGCCGGAGGAGGTGCCGATGGGACATAAGTCGTTGTACGGACTCTCCTGTCCCCAATGACATGTGACCATTGGCGCAACGGCCGGCTGATACTTGGACGCGTCGGGAGCCACAACGGTCATCTTGTGTCCGCTGGCCACCACGGCATTGATCACCTTCTCTGCAGTCTCCAGATACCATTTGAAGTTTGCATTCTTGTCTGTCGCAAAGTCGCGGTCGGAGTAGCCTATGACCTCAGGCACTAAATCGTCGTTGCCCATGATGGCAAAGCCGCCAGTCTTGTAACCGTATACGCTGAAGGCATCGTTGTGCTCGAGCAGCTTGAGGTCGCCGCGAGGCAGTGCCGGTGCTCCCATGCCGCGGCTGTTGTGCCGCTGGTTGAGAATGGCCAAAGCCGCTTGCTTCAGCGCTTGCTTGCTTCGAGGAGCTGCACTTGCTGACAGAAAAAGAGTGAGGAACAGAAGAACCAGCAATGCCGGTCGGTTGATTTTATGCATATATTTAATGAGAGTGTTTTAATTTAGTAAGAACAAATGAAAGCCGCGACCACGTCGATCGCGACTTTCATTAGGAATTAGTCAGTTATAATAACTGGTACGTGCAATTGTGAACGTTTATTATCTCAACACAGTCTTCACGCCATTGATGATGTACACGCCCTGCTTGATGCCCTTCAGCTTGCTGGCATCCTTGAGAACCTGCACGCCGTCGAGTGTATAGACGTTGAAGCTCTTGATACCAGAAGCCTCCAGTGCCTCAATCGAAGTGACAAGGGTCGTCGAGATAGGAGCCGACTCCACATTGCCTGTGTACACAGCGGTCACCTGATACAGATGCTCAGCTCTGTCGTCAGTGTCGACGTAGCTTGGAGAAGCCACTGTTGCGATGTAGGCACCATCACGATAGACATTGTATGCGATAGGTGCGTCGCTGGTCTCATACGTGATATCGTCGAGCATGAACAGGAAAGCCTGGTCACCAGGAGTGACATGGTGGATGGCGAAGTAAGTGGTTCCAGCAGGCAGTGTAGCCGTGTACTGCGTCCAGGCGCCAGCGCTCTGCGTGTAGTCAGTGCCAAGCTGTGTGAAGTCGGCTTGTGCATTGCCAGTCGTAGAGGTAAGGATCTGGAAGGTTTCGTTACCGTAACCGTCGCCCTGCAAGTTGTTAGCCCAGAAGCTGATGGTCTGCTCGTTACCCGAGAGGCGCGGAGAGATCAGCCAGTTGTCAGCACCGACGAAGTCCTGACCAGTAGCATCTGTCTGGTAAACAGCAACGAGAGCTTTCTGACCGGAGTGAGGATCGAGGCCCTGTCCGGCTGAGAAGATATCGCCAGGCTGCCAGTCCATGAAGGCGAACTGCTCGCCCTGGTGCGTGTAAGAACCACTCTTCGTAAGACTACCGGCCAAGCCCTGGTCGGCATCGATGGTAGTCCAGTCACCGAAGGTCAGGCTCCAAGGCTCATAGCTCTCAAAGTCATCAGTAACGCTGGTGGCAGACGATGCAGGTGCATCCCAAGTAAGGGTCACCGTCTTATCAGCACGCTTAGCTGTCAGGTTGGAAGGTTCAGTCACATTTGCAGCCGTAGCCTCGATGGCAGCCGAAGCAGTGTTGTTGTCGTCGACGAGGTCGCCGTCCACAGTTACCGAAGCACTGACGTTCAGCACGCTTGCCTTGTCAAGTGTAGAGGTACGATAAGTAAGCGGCAGTTCAACCGACTCAAGGGTAGCCAGCTTTTTGCTGATAGTAGTATCGGCAACGACGGTGTTGTTGACGGTGACGAGTACACGTGCGCCGGTGATGTCGTCGATACCCTCATTGGTAGCCTTGACATTGATCTCGGCCGTCTGGCCCTTTGTCACACTTTCCGGAGCGGTAAGCGTAACGGAAGCATCCTTCTGCTCAGGATCAATGATATTGATGTCGTCCACATACAGCACATCAGTAGATGCCATTGCCTCAGTAGCCTCAGCATTGAAGTGCAGCAGTACAAAGTCCTCATCGGCCAGCGTTGCAGGCAGTTCAGCCACAGCCGTCTGCCAGTCAGTGCTGGTGCTGGTGCTCAGATCAGTAGTGTAGACCGGTGCATCGACAGTACCATCCTTATGCTCTACCGATACAGAGAGCTTCACAGGCAGGCTGCCCGTAGCTTTGTAGTGGAACAGCAGTCTCGGATGGACGGCACCTGCAAAGGAAATCTTACCAGTACCGATATAGCCGGTAGCAGGAACTGCACTGGTGAAGGCCAGCGTACCACCGTCGCCGTCGTAAGCGTCGGCTGACGAGATAGACCACTTATAGTCAGAGGTTGTGCGGGAGATGCTCATAAACTGATTCTCCAGCGTAGCATCCTTGAAGCTATTGTGGAACGGCAGGATATACGGACGGCCCACGATGACAGATGCACTACCGTACTTGCTTGCACCTGCAGCATTAGAAGCGCTGATGGCCCACATCTTGAAGTTCTGCGTGTCACCTTCATTGGTGTTCAGACCAGTGACTTCATAGCTGTTGGCGTTCTTCACAACGGCCAGCGTGTCGGCAAGATAACCTTCGTCGTCGACATTGAGCAGCGTGTAGGTAAGGTCCTCAGGAATGATGATACCACCGGCGACACCTGCGGGCGTATTCCAAGTGAGGTTCACCGAAGTGGTGCGGTCCTCGGCTTCCATATCAGGAGCCAGCGGCGTGTCGACACCCACATAGACACTCACCTCTCTCTTGCGTCCTATTCCATTCTCGTTATAAGGAGTAACAGTATACTTGTTGGTACCTTGTGCAGCTTCCAAGTCAGCAACTGTATAGCTTGCGCCCGGAGCGACATCCTTCATCACGTCGATGACCTTATTGCCACGGCTGACCACAATAGAGTCAAGCTTAGTCAGCGGATTGCCGTTGATGGCATTGACAGGAGCATTGAAGGTCAGGGTAGCTTTAAGCTGTCCACTTGGATCGCATACTGCCTTGAGTGCTGTCACAGAGTCAGGAGCAGTAGCCTCAGCAGACATCTCGACGTTGAACGAATCTACATAGAGATAGAAGCGGTCGGCATCGGAGATAGCATGCAGGCCGAAGTAGTATTCGCCGCTCTCAGTAGGAGTAATCTCCTTTCCAAGTGTGATATTGGCTTCTGAAGAAAGATCAGTGCTCGGAACAAGTGTCTCCGTCAAACCGGCCACAGAGTTCTCTTTACCCCAGAAAGCCTCGATGCGCTCAGGATAAGAAACACCGAAAGGACGAGCCTTGAAGGTGACGCTGTAGTTCTTACCAGCCTGCAACTTGATAGGTGGCGAAATGAGCCAGTCGTCACCATTGTTAGAAGAGCTGTAGTGATAGCGCATGACATGTGCATTCTCATTCCAAATCCATGTCGAGCCATCGTTATTGTTGTCAATCACAGTCCAAAGGCCGGCACCCGTAAGGAAGTCCTCGAAATAGGGCACCTCCAAAGCACTGCCCACTACCTGACCATTGCTGAGTGCCATGTCACTGCTGTGATGGACGTTCTTGGCCACGACACCATAGGTGTAAGAGCTCAGCGCTCCCTCGGGCAGTGTCTCGTGGAACGTAGTGGTCGTCAGATCGGAAGCCACCTTTGTGGTATCGGTGCCATGCAGACGATAGACATCATAGGTAGTAGCGCCCAGGTAACCGCCGTGAACGGTGCTGTCGGCTGCAGCCCATGTCAAGGTAGCGGCATAGCCGTCAACAGCCAAATTGACATCTTTCACCGGGGCCGGTGTGTCATAACCCACATACTTGTTGGTCTTTACTCTCGGACCATTACCAGCCGCATTGCTTGTGAAAGCCTGGAACTTGTTCATGCCTTCTTTGGCAGTGACGTTCACAGTAGCGGTGGCACCCGGTGCAACGGTACCCTTCACGGAGTCGCTATTGACGACGACCACGTAATTGAGCGAACCCGTCAGATCGGCTGTTCCGTCAAATGTCTTGGCAGGTGCGGTGAAGCTGACTGTACCGGTCGTATTGCCATCGACGAAGTTGACAGCCAGGTCGGTGACAGCGGCAGGAGCAGCAGCCTCAGCAGCCGGAGCAGGAATCATCATACCCACACTGTTAAACTCAGTCCAATCCGACGAGTAATCACCCAGCTTGGTGGCTGCACCCGTGGTAAGGTCGACGGTATAAAGGGCTGTTGCTCCGTCGGCGGTCGTAGCTGACCAATAGAAAGTATTGGTCTTCGGGTCAATCTCACCGGTCTGGAAATAGAAAGCACCCTCGCTGTCGGTGAGAGTCAAACCGGTAGCGCCCACCAGTGTCTCGGCACCGGTGTTGCGGTCAATCTTATAGAGGTTGCCGTCAGAAGCCACACCATAAGCGTAACCGTCCTTGGCAATACCCATGGCAGCATAGACATTCTGGGCGGAGCTGATGGTGGTACGCGTCTTGTTGGCATAATCGATGACGCCAAACTCCATTCCACTGAAGTCATTATTGTAGAACTCACCAAAGATCTCTCCCGTGGAGGGATCCTCAGCGGTTTCTGCGGCAACGAGGTTATAGTCCACTGAAGCAGGCGCATCAACGATCTGCCAGGTGTCAGTGTCAAAGGAATACAGATAAGTAAGGATGATACCCCACGATGCGTAAGACGTATCGAAGTACACGCCATACAACTTGTTGTCAACTACGCCGCAACCGCCATTGAAATAGCCGTTGGTATAGCTAGTCAGCAACTGAGGCGAGAAAACGGCCGCTGGTGTAGCTGAGTAAATGCCGGCATCACTGCTACTTACGATGTTTATCCAAAGTGTGGAAGGCTGATCGGTTGCCATCAGTGCACCCGACTTCTTGGCCACACTTGGCCGGTGAGCCATCACCATGCGGTGGGAATCGGCAAAATAACGACTGCCGGCGGGGAGATCCTTCCGTTTGAAAAGCAACGGATATTCGCTCTTAAGCTTTGCCAAGGTTTTCGCCTGGGCTTTTGCATCCTGCTTAGTCATCTTCTCTATCTTGCCATTGAATGGCACCATACTGTTGCGGAATGGCGCTTGCGCGTTGACATTCGCAGCCGTAGTAAGGAAAAGCAAGCCGGAAGCGACTAACGATGTGATTGTTTTTCCCATAAACAACTATAAATTTGATGGATTAATGAATAAATAACTTTAAAATCTTAATCGCAAAGATAGGAAAATTTAAAATTGATTCTCTTCTTTAAGAGAACAAACTATAAAATAATTAGACAAAATTAACATTAAGGTTCGTTTATATCTTTAATATTACACTTAACTTAACAGTGTAAAGATAAAAAATGCGTCATAATGCATTGAGTATGCATCAATCTGCCAATTATCAAAGGACGCTTTTGAGCCATCAAAAACGAAAATAAGAACAAAAGTTTACCGACAGCTTAAATAACCAAACAATCTGTCAGTTCAGTTCTTACAATATGAAAATTTACGCAATAGGAGCAAGAAAAGGTTTAAAAGAAATAAATATCAATAAATATTTATAGTCAAGTTCTATGCACGCAACACTGCAAAGGGCAATGGCTGGTAGGATTAATCGCCTATGAGCTTAACGAGTTCGTCAAGATTGTGGGCCACTTGGATGAAGTCAGTCCATTGCCCGCGCACGAAACCGCGAGCCTGCAGATCATCGAGCACACGGACGAGCGGTTGCCAGAAATTATTCATATCGTAGAGCACGACACGTTTGTTGTGGTAGCCGATCGTATGGCTGCCTGCCACGGTAAAGATCTCATCGAGCGTCCCGATGCCGCCCGGCAGGGCCACGCACACGTCGCTCTGTGCCAGCATGATGTCCTTGCGGTCGCTCAAGTTATCACAGGGAATTTCTATGTCAACATAGTCGGGACGCTGTTCTTTCAGCAGAATCTGAGGCACCACCCCAATGGTCATGCCACCCGCCTCGTGCACAGACTGACCGATGCACCGCATCAGTCCACGGTCGGCTCCGCCATAAACCAGCGTGTGGCCTTGCTTACCCATCCAATGACCCAGTTCTGTGGTGAGTGAAAAGAAATCTGAATCAATCTGGGCATTGGCCGAACAAAACACTGCGATCTTCATGTCTATATGTATTTATCGTTTATATCAACCTGTTAAGTCTCTGCGTCGAGCACGAAGAGCACTTCTTTATAACTAAACTGTTATGCACAAGTATGCAGGAGGTGCGGCATCCAGACCACACAATCTTACACAGCGTCCCCGCCGCACATTGTTGCACAACGGGGATGCCTATCTATTACTTGCCAGTTGCAAAGGTACTCAAAGTTTTAAGAACATGCCAATGCCCCGGCTACAAATATTCTCGTGACGAGCCTTATCTCTATCTCACCATCACCTTACGGGGCTTCTTACCCGAGGCCTTCACGATATTAAGTCCCGGCATAAGCTTGGCACGGCGGGTGCCGTCGATGCTAAAGATGGCAGCTGTGTCATCAGCTTGTTTCTGACTAGTCGTAACCGTGTTGATGACCGTTGACTGCGGTTCCGGATTGTTGCCGAGCCGGAACAGTCTCACGCCATGGCTCTGCACCGTGGTATGTATTGTGCCTTTGGCATCACCCAGGCTCTTACCTTCCCAGATATCATACACCGGCACCCTTTCGTCGGCACCATAACCCAGCTGGGTCAGGTCGAAGGTATAGTCAGCGGGCTTGCTCACATAGAACTGGAAGTCCATGGTGGTGCCCGACGACGAACCGTTATCGGTGTCGCAACTGGAGTCGTAGCCACAGATGGTGCGGAACGTCTTATAGGCATGTCCCTTAGGCAGTGTGTAGATGAGTGTGCACTGGGCGTTGAGTCCCAAGCCGGTGGAATAGCTTACGCCGTTCACCCTTAGCGTACCGCCCTCCACGTTTTTGTTGACGTGGAGCGATCCCCACTCCGAGGTATACGATGCAGGCGAGAGCGTGGTCAGCGAGGTCTCGTTGCCCAGGCTGTCAACCAGTACAGGGTTAATGAGGTCGGCACGGTCGTAGGCAAAGCCGTCACCATAGTTGGACACCACGATCTTCAGTTCTTCGGCATTGCTGAGGTCAACAGAGAGCGTGTCCACCTTCTTGCCATTGCGGCTGATCAGTCCCGTGTGAGCATCATAGTCATTCTGTTCCGTCGAAAGCGGATTTTGGTTGAACACCATGAAACGGACGGAGGTGGTGGAATTGGTCTGATTGATGCCCGAATCGTCGGCACCAGCCAGGGCCTTGAATCGCACCACGTCGAGCGAATCGGGGATGGTGAAGAAGATGGCGGCATTGGCATCAGTGGAGAAGCCACGGTCGTAGCTGGTGCCCATGATCTTCATCTTACCACCATTGCTGACATTTTTGTTCTCTTCCACGCGATTGAAGTAAGAGGCCGTGTACTTGCGGGTGAGGTACTTGCCCGTGAGCGCGACCTCACGGCCGTCAGCCAGCACGAGGGTGGGATTGACCCAGTCGCCATGGTCGTAGTTGTAGTTGTCACCGCCATCGTCGACGACCAGCACGAGGTCTTTACTGCCTCTCGGCCATTCCAGGTCGACGTTGACGGCATGTCCGTCGGTGGTATAGGTAACCACTTCCGACTTATAGAGCGCCTTGCTTCCCATCACCCAACGCGAGTTGTCGCGCTGGAAGAGAGCGAGGTAGCGGTTGCCGGTCACTGAGTCGACCGATGTCCATACCGTGTGGCCATTATCTTCATCGTTGACTACCTGATGGGCGTTGATGCCCCGCTTATGCATACGGTGGTAGTCGGCATTGTTGAGCAAAGAGAGGGTGAAGGCGTCGTTACGCGTCATCTCACCGCCGAAGAACAGCGGTGAGTGGCAGATGCCCCACAGCGTCATCACCGTGCGCTGTTCCGGTTCGGTCAGGCGGGTCCAGCGTCCTTTGTCAGCCGAAGCATAACCCTGGTCGGCATTGGTCATGGCAATCTGGCCTAGCGGCAGGATATCACAGTCGGCGTAGTTGCCTTTCTGATAGTAGGCGCTCCAGGCGTCAGCCTCTTTAAACACGGCATCAACGCCCTCCCAGTTGTCCCATAGATCGTCCATCATACGCCACATATTGGCATTGCCAAGACATTCCCCGGCATACTGCAACTGTGTCTTACCGGGACTCAGCGAGAGCACCATTGGCCGGCCGGTCTGGTCGATGGCTTTGCGAATCATGTGGATCTCGTCGGTATAGAACGGCCGCGAGAGATCGTCGATCTTGATAAAGTCGACACCCCACGAGGCGTACAGGTCCATAATGCTGTTGTAGTATAGCTGTCCATAGGGGTTGTTCTGCACGGTGAGGTTGTCCTTGAGCCACGTACATGCCGGTGTGGTGCTGGCATAGACATTGCTCCAGGGCGTATCCTCACTATTCTTTAGTTTATATTTCGTTGAGCCAACCACCGACTTAGGCACGCCACGCATGATATGGATACCCAGTTTCAGGCCCATGCGGTGCAAACTGTCCGCAAGAGCCGTGAAACCTTTGTTCACGCCATTCTGCATAGCTGAAGGGAAGCGGACAGGCGAAGGCAGATAGCGGCCATAGTCATCGAGCACATAGCCCTGCGTGCCACGCTGGTTGTAATTGCCTCCACCCAGCGACGGATGATTGCAATACCAACGGATGTCCACCACCACATACTTCCACCCATACTTGACGAGGTCGTTGTCGACGAGGTAATGGGCATTTTGCAACACCTGCTGCTCATTGACAGAAGAGTAATAGCAGTCCCATGAGTTCCAGCCCATAGGTGGATCGGGAGCCCACGAACGGAAACCGGAGGAAGTCTGGGCGTGAACAGGCATTATCGGCGCCATCACAGCCAACGCCGCCACGACGGCAGCATGAAGTAGTTGTTTTCTTTTCATTGTTTCTAAAAAATCGGAATAGTTTTTGGTGTTACAAAGATACCATATTTCTCTTTCTTAAGATTAGCTTTTGTTTTTTTTAACCAAAAACCAACCAGGCAGATGCTCCGCCTACGGCTTATGACTGCTTCGATACCGGCGGCATCAAAAGACAGGACTGGCGATACGACAAAGTAAAACGACCGCCACAACAGTGTGTGACGACCGCCGCAATTGTGTGTGACGACCGCCACAATTGTGTGTGACGACCGCCACAGTTTATCGTTTAAGACAACAGCCACCCAGCTATTTTAGCAACGGCTGGGAATAGATGGGGCACAGTATCGAACAAAAAAAGGCAGCTGACAACAAAAGAAACGGCATTATTGCCTATAAATCAATTAAAATGCGTAACTTTGCAACCGCTTCTAGCAAGCTTCATACGATGGCACACAATAACTGCCACGGATTTGTTTTATAGAAGCATCACTATTATAATATTAATTCATCACTACTTGAAGACATTTGAAGAACTTGGTGTCAGCGAAGTGATTCGCCGCGCCATTGAAGAACTGGGCTTCGAACATCCCATGCCCGTTCAAGAAGAAGTAATCCCTTATTTGTTGGGTAATGGCAATGACGTCATTGCGCTTGCCCAGACCGGTACGGGTAAGACCGCCGCCTATGGCATTCCGGTGCTGCAGAAGACCGATGCCACGTCGCACGACACACAGGCGCTCATCCTCAGTCCTACCCGCGAACTCTGCCTGCAGATTGCCGACGACCTCACGTCGTTTGCCAAATACATTCCCTCGCTCCACGTCATTCCCGTCTATGGCGGTGCCAGCATCGTCACACAGATGAACGAGCTGCGTCACGGCGCACAGATCATCGTGGCAACGCCCGGACGCCTCATCGACCTCATGGAACGAGGACGCGTAGACCTCAGCCACCTCAAGAACGTGGTGCTCGACGAAGCCGACGAGATGCTCAACATGGGCTTCTCCGAGAGCATCAACACCATCTTCGAGCACGTGCCCGAGGACCGCAACACCCTGCTCTTCTCGGCCACGATGAGCCGGGAGATTGAAGCCATCGCCAAAAACTACCTGCACGACTACAAGGAGATCGTGGTGGGTTCGCGCAACGAAGGCGCCGAGAACGTCAACCACATCTATTATCTCGTCAACGCCAAGGACAAATATCTGGCACTGAAACGTATCGTCGACTTCTATCCGCGCATCTACGCCATCATTTTCTGCCGCACCAAGCTGGAGACACAGGAGGTGGCCGACAAGCTCATCAGAGACGGCTACAACGCCGAGGCGCTCCACGGCGACCTGTCGCAACAGCAACGCGACCTCACCATGCAGAAGTTCCGCAAGCATCTCACACAGCTGCTCGTGGCTACCGACGTGGCAGCACGCGGACTCGACGTAGACGACCTGACGCATGTCATCAACTACGGACTGCCCGACGACATCGAAAACTACACCCACCGTTCCGGACGAACGGGACGTGCAGGAAAGAAGGGCACATCCATCTCCATCATCCATACGAGGGAGAAGTACAAGGTGCGCAACATCGAGAAGACGATCGGCAAGGAGTTTGTCGACGGCACGCTGCCCACTCCCGAGGAGATCTGCAAGAAGCAGCTGTTCAAGGCCATGGACGACATCATGAAGACCGATGTCGATGAAGGTTTGATCGCCCCTTACATGGCCGACATCAACCGGCAGTTTGAGTACGTGGACAAGGAGGACCTCATCAAGAAGATGGTGAGCATCACCTTCGGCCGCTTCCTCGACTATTACAAGGACGCGCCCGAGATTGTCAAGCCTACCACCTCACGCAAGGGTGAAGGCAAGGCCGACGGACGCCGCCGCAAAGACGATGACGGCCGGCACGCTGCCCGCGGACCCCGCAAGGCAGAGGCTGGCTTCCGCAGGCTGTTCATCAACCTGGGCAAAGCAGACGGCTTCTATCCCGGCGAAATCATGCAGTTTGTCAATCACCACGTGCATGGTCCCAAGCAGGAGATTGGCCATATCGACCTGTTGCAGCGCTTCTCCTACATTGAAGTGCCGGAGAAAGATGCCAACAAGGTGATGGCTGCCCTCAATGGCTCCAGTTACAAAGGCCGTGAGGTACGCTGCAACGATGCCGACGACAAGGAGGCAAGAGGTGGCGGACGCAAGCGCGCCGACCGGCGTGACAGGCGCAATGACCGCGCCGACCGCAGTTACAGAAAGGCAAAGGACTACCGCACGGCCGACGACGACCAGGGCACGGACTGGCGCTCGCTCATGCAGGGACAGCCGTTTAAAGACAACAAAGGCAAGGACACCGGCGAGGAAGGATTTGCCCGCCGGTTTCCCAAGCGTAATAAAGAGTAATAAACAACAATAGCTATGAAGAAATTGATGATAGCCCTTGCGGCCGCAACGCTGCTCGCTGCAAATGTGCAGGCCAGCGACTCCGTCACCAAGGGTAAAGTGACTTTCGACGGGCAGATGAGCGGACTGACCGACAGCCTCATCGTGCTCAAGGCCGACAACAATAGTTTTACGCGGTTGGACACCGTACTGGTGAAGGACGGTAAGTTCCATTTCACAGTCAGTCTGGACCAGCCCACCGACCTTTACATCTATTCTCCGGGCACACTGCGCCACACGGAGCGCATCGGTTTCACCGCCATTGCCGTTCCGGGTGAGAAGGCCACCATCACCGGCGACCAAAAGGCTTACTACTTCTCAGGCAGTAAGTTCTATGAGCAATACGGCGCCGTCGACCGTGTCGCCGAAGAGGCCATGAAGCCCTTGCGACTGCTCGAGGACAGTCTCACTGAACGCATGAAGAAAGGTGAGCCGCAGGCGCAGATCATGAAGGAATACGACGCGAAAGAACCAGCACTGCTGGCGAAGGGCAACCAACAAATACTCGATTTCATCGGCAAGCACAACACGTCGGAGGGTTGTGCCGCCTACATCCCCAGCCTCAACGACCTGGAGCTGATGAAGAAGGCAGCAGGCCTGCTCAGCGATGATGTGCGCAACGGTCGCATGAAGAGCTACTATCAGGCTGCCATCGACCAGGCACAGAAGCAGGCTGAGAAAGAGGCCGAACAAGCCAAGAAACAGGGCAACGGCACCGTAGCACCAGACTTCACACTCAACGACCTCAACAGCAAACCGCTGTCGCTGTCAAGCCTCAAGGGTAAGTACGTGCTGCTCGACTTCTGGGGCACGTGGTGCATCTGGTGCGTGCGTGGCATCCCAATGATGAAAGAGTACTACAATAAATACAAAGGAAAGTTCGAGATTCTCTCCATCGACTGCAACGAGACAGAGGACAAGTGGAAGGCCGGCGTGAAGAAGTATGACCTGCCATGGCTGCATGTCTACAATCCCCGCAACACCAAGGTGCTGGACGACTACGGCATCACCGGCTTCCCCACGAAGATCCTCGTAGGGCCTGATGGCAAGATCGTAAAGACATTCATCGGTGAGGACCCGGCCTTCTATAAGTTCCTTGACGAGCAGTTCGGGAAATAAGACCCGCCTTCTCCTCTCATAAGGGACAAAGGTATCGGACAGCAGTCCGTGAAAGGAAGATGACCGACAGGCCTCAACAACAAAAGAAACCGCCCGAAAGCGACGCGCACCTTGACAACTGGTAGCTCACTTTCGGGCGGTTTTATGATACTAGATACAACCTCGAGTCGCTTATTGGTTCTCCGAGCCTTGATGATTCTTCAGCTTTTCGCCAAACTCCTTTGACACGTAATTGTAAATGCTCGTACAGGCCTCAGCCGAGAACTGCTGGGCGCAACTGATAATCTTATCCCACAGCTCCTCCGTAAGACCCTCATCAATGGTTTGACGGGTCACACCGTACTTGAGCATGCCGTAGATCAAACCCGCATTGAAGTTGTCGCCGGCACCGATGGTGCTCACGGTCGTCGTGTCAATGACCGGATAGCTCTTGTGGAAGCCATCCTCGGCAAACAGCTCCACAGGATTGGCACCACGCGTGTAGATAAACTTCTTGCAGTAGAAGGAGATCTCTGCCGCATAGACCTTTTCGGGGCCGTCTATCTTGTACAGCACATCGAAGTCTGCCTGGCTGCCGCGTACGATATCGGCATACTCCAGGTTCTCCAAGTAATTGGGCGTGATGCGCATCACCTCATCTTTATGGGAAGGACGGAAATTGACGTCGTAGTAGATAATCGCTCCGTGACTGCGGGCGTAGTCAAGCAATCCCACCACCTGAGGTCTGATCACCGGATTGACCGCATAGTATGAGCCAAAGAGCACGATGTCGTCTGGCTGAATGTCCGGATAGGAGAAGTCGAGCTGATCGTGCGGATGGTCCTTGTAGAAGATATACTCCGCATCGTTGTTGTCATCGAGAAAAGCCAATGAGATGGGCGAACGGGAGCCGGGAAACACATTGACATTGCTGGCATCCACACCATTGTCCTGGAGGAAACGTATGATATTCTGACCCACTCGGTCGTGACCCGCCTCACTGATGAAGGTGGCAGGCACACCGGCACGCGCCAGCGAGATGACTGCATTAAACGTGGAGCCGCCCGGATAAGCTCCGATGGGCTGTTCATGTCTGAAGATAATGTCGAGTACCGTCTCGCCAATTCCAATCACTTTACGCATAGTTGATGAGTTGATGATAATTGATTTCTTTAAACCGATATTACGCATGCAAAGATATAAAAAATATGGTCACCTATTCTCTTTTTTGTGTAATTTTGCAGGAAAATCAACTTACAGCGTCATTACAATGAACGAACAAACCATCACGTTGCCCAACGGACTGCGTGTCATTCTTATACCCACCGACTCACCGGTGGTCTACTGTGGTTACCAGCTCAAGGCGGGCTCACGCCACGAGCACAATAGGGAGGAGGGCTTGGCCCACTTCTGTGAGCATACTACCTTTAAGGGCACCCATCACCGAAAGGCCTGGCAGATTCTCAATAGCTTGGAGAGCGTAGGCGGCAGTCTGAACGCCTACACCAACAAAGAAGATACCACGTATTACGCCTCGGTGCTGAGCGAATATGCCCAAAGGGCTATCGACTTGCTCACCGACATCGTGTTCCACTCCACCTATCCCCAACGGGAGATAGACAAAGAGGTGGAAGTGATATGTGACGAGATAGAGAGCTACAACGACTCTCCCTCGGAACTAATCTACGATGACTTCGAGAACCTGCTCTTCAAAGGACATCCGCTGGGCCACAACATACTGGGTACGGCAAGTCGCGTGAGACAATTCACCACAGCCGATGCACTGCGCTTCACACGCCAATACTACAGACCAGACAACGCGGTTTTCTTCTGCACCTACCGCCCGAAGGACCGCTTATCACCCGAGCGCATCAGGAAGATGCTGGAGAAAGCTTTTGACAAATACAAGGAACCGGCCCATGATCTACCCATCGACACCCTACCGGTAACGGATTCTTTGGCTAAGCAAGGCAATACGCTGGCACCACTCACGATGACTGACGGCATGGGCATAAGATTGCTTCAAACCCATCAGGCCCACGTGATGGTGGGCGCTAAGGCGTTTGACTTCAACGACCCACGGCGCACTGCGCTCAGCCTGCTCAACAACTTGTTGGGAGGGCCGGGCATGAACGCTCGTCTCAACATCGTACTGCGTGAGCATCGTGGACTGGTATACACGGTTGAAAGCAGCCTGACGGCCTATAGCGACACAGGAGTTTGGTGCACCTACCTCGGATGTGACACGAAGGACATAAAGCGTTGCCTCTATCTCGTCAGAAGAGAACTGGACCGGCTTTGCAACCAGCCACTGACAGAGACCAGGCTGAAAGCCGCCAAACGACAGCTCAAAGGGCAGATAGGCATCGCTTGTGACAACCATGAGAACTACGCGCTCGACACAGCCCGATACTATCTTCTCAAGAACCATCCCTATGATATTCAAGCCCAATACCAGGCCATCGATACGCTTACACCGCAAGACTTGCAGCAAGTAGCTCAGCAAGTGTTCGATAAAAACCGTATCTTCACGCTGATTTATAAATAAGGAGCAAGCCAGGGGGCTTTTATACCTACTTTTGCCTACCTTGCCTACTCTCGCCTACCTTGCCTACTTTTGCCTACCCTTGCCTACCTTGCCTACTTTGCCTACCCTTGCCTACTTTGCCTACTTTTGCCTACCTTGCCTACCCTTGCCTACTCTTGCCTACCTTGCCTACTCTTGCCTACCTTGCCTACTTTGCCTACTTTGCCTACTTTGCCTACTCTTGC
>Ga0256406_1001172_pt1 | contig 43360 bp, 35 predicted proteins | sample RumenRJG_03DNA_FD_185986 | JGI IMG/M metagenome (GOLD analysis project Ga0256406, IMG submission 185986) | Bovine rumen microbial communities from Lethbridge, Alberta, Canada - RJG_03 | ecosystem: Host-associated > Mammals > Digestive system > Stomach > Rumen | place: Canada: Alberta | collected... | reverse complement strand
GAAGCTACCAGGAGATACTAGACTTCATCAACGGAAAAAGAGAGGATACAGACGACGAATGAAAACGTTTAGTGCTACATTTTCAGGAAGTTAACATTAATAGTTCAGAAACCTTGTGGATAACTTCCCCATCACGAACGTGAACAAAAAGAAATCGAAGACACTGAGTCGTTATTCGTGTTAGGAGTCTCTAAATCCAAAGCTATGAATTCAGATGGATTCGAATATCCTTAAGTTTGGATTTTACTCGTTTTAGTGCTATCAATTACCATTTTCCTCTTCTCCCCTCCCCTCGCTTGAATTTGATCATCTTTTAATTAGGCAGGAACCACTTCCAAATTAGCTTGAAGTCCAGTGTCATTCTTCTTCGAAGAAGCTTCTTGTTTGGAAGCTTTGATGAAGAGAACTGAAAAGCATATAGCAAAAACAAGGGCTATAAGCCAAAGAAGAGAACATACCCCGTTTGGGTTGCCGTCTTCATCAGTAAGAACGGATGCCAAAATCAGCATTAACAATGACAGAATCCAAATACTGATGAGAATCAATACTCTATATTTCTTTTGAAGATTACAATACCATTTACCCATATGTTTACTACCTGCATAATCAAAACAAAAAACTCAACGATGTTACTAGAAAGATTAAATTTTAAATCACAGCATCTTGAACTCTTTCAACGCTTCCTTGATCAGAGCTTCCTTCTCTTGAGTAACTCTCGGTTGGTCATACTTATCTGATTTCGGCTTGTTATAGTTCACTCTTTTCTTGATTCCGCACTCTTCTTTGACCTGGGCAATATCCAAGGTAGAAACCTTGATTCTGTGCTTATCATAGATGAATTTCTGTATTTCCTGATAAGTAGCACTAGCCTCCGTCTTCGTGATCGGAAGCTCGTCGGAAGTGAAGGAAACAAGGACGGAATCCTTGATATGTCGTTGGGCCAAACTCACTACCGTCTCCACATGTAAGGAATGCGGGAAGAGGTCGACGGGCTGGACCTTCTCGATTCCGTAGCCGTCCTTAAAGAGGGCGAGGTCCCGGCTTAAGGTCACCGGGTCGCAGCTGACGTAGACGACCTTCCTCGGCTTCATCTTCTTCACGGCGCCGATAAACTCCGGCGTGCTTCCCTTCCTCGGCGGATCCATCAGGACGACGTCGAACCGCTGGTCCGTCGAGAGGAGGAACTTCGTCGCGTCGTCCCGGTAGAACCGGGCATTCGAAATATCGTTGTTCTTCGCGTTGAGGACCGCGTCCCGGACGGCCGAGGGGACAATCTCCACCCCGACGACCTCCTTGACCTTGTCGGCCAGGGAGAGACCGATCGTCCCGGTCCCGCAGTAGCTGTCCAGGACCCGGTCCTCCTTCCTTAGCCCGGCGAAGTCGATCGCCGTCTGGTAGAGGGTCTCGATCTGGTAGGTGTTGGTCTGGTAGAAGGACTGGGTGGAGATGAGGAACTTCTTTCCGAAGATGACGTCGAGAAGGTGGGTCTTGCCGTAGACCGGGACGTCCCTCTCGCCGAGGATGACGTTCGTGTGCCGCGGGTTGACGTTCAGGACCACCCCGACGATCTCCGGCACCTTCTTCACGAGGTCCCGGGCGAAGTTCACCCTTCCCGGAAGGTCGCCTCGAGTGACGACCAGCGTCACTAAGGCCTGGTTCAGAGAGCTCGTCTTGATGAGGAGGTGACGGATCTCGCCGGTTCCCTTGTCCTCGTCGTACGGACGGTAGCGGTAGCGAGGTAAGAGAGAGAGAAAGGTTTTCGTAATCCTGGTCGCTAGCTCGCTCTCCAAAAGACAGTCGTCGATGGCGACGAGGTCGTGGGTCCCCTGGCGGTAGAACCCGCAGGCCGCCTTCCCGGCCTTGGGAAGGTAGCGGACGGGCTTCTGGACCTTGTTCCTAAAGCGCCACGGGTTTTCTAGCCCCAGGGTCGGAAGGACGTCGACGTCGAGGTGGGCGAACTTATGAATAAGCTCCTTCACCTTCTGCTGCTTATAAAGAAGCTGCTTGTTGTAGGCGAGATGCTGGATTTGGCAGCCCCCGCAGGAAGGATAGTAAGGGCATCTCGGCTTGACCCGGTCCGGCGAGTCGTTAAGCCGCTTCTGGACCTCGGCATGGTCGAGCTTCCCATAGGAAAAAAAGGTGTCGAGAACGGCTCTCTCGCCGGGAAGAAGGTCCTCCACGAAGACGGCCTTCCCGTCGATCCGGACGATGCCTCGTCCGAAGTCGTCCAGTCCGTCACAGAGGACGGTCGTGGTCTTTTTCGTCATCGCTAAGCTCCTCCAGGTTCAGCTGGGTCTCAAACCGCCCGGCCATCCGCTTCACTTCCTGTAGCAGGTCATCGACTTCCTTCGCCTTCTCCGGGTTCGCGTCGAAGTAGTTCTTCATGTAGGAGAGGTAGAGGTCCGCGATTCTTCCGAAGGAGGAGTAGACCAAAGTCAGGGCCAGCTTCTTACAGAACTCGTTGTTCACGTAGAAGAACATGGAGCTGGAATGGGTGATCTCGCTGCTTCCCTGGTAGATCCTCCGGTAGCGGCTAAGGCCGGCGAGCTTCTCTACCCCGTCAAGGAAGTTCAGCCGGAAGGAGGTGTCCTTGGGGTCATAGGCTGGCGAGGAATAGATCCATCCGTACTCGATGTACTTCTTCATGTCCTTAGCCGCCAGCCCGTGCTCCTTGATGCCCGCCTTGATGGCGACAAACTTCTCGTCCAGGAAGGCCGGCGTGAAGTTCTGCTGGTTCTGCAGGTAATTGTTGTAGCTGAGGTGGAGGACGTAGGCCTGCCGGATCGGCTCCCCGCCGTCAATCAAAAGCTTCAGGATACACTCGCTCTCGTGGAAGGTCCTCCACATGGTGAAGCCGTCGGCGTACTGGCCGAGAGTTAGTAGCCCGGCGAAGCCGTTGACCTTCCGGAACACGGTGTCGAAGAGGTCGTTGACGAGGGTGATCTCCGGGTTCTTCTTGGACGTGGGCCGGTTGATCCGCTCCAGAAGCTGCCCTAAGGCAAGGAGGGTCGAGACCTCGGCGGAGTAGTAGGGAAGCCCCTCTGCGTCTTCCTCCTCTTCCTCGAAGAGGAGGAGGTACTTCTGGTACGCCTTCCGGGCGACTCTTTCGTCCGTCTGGTCCTCGTCCGGGTTCTTTCTCGCGTAGCGGATCTCCCCGATCACGTAGTCGAGGAGCGTCATGTCCCCGTAGACGGCCTTCTCGGGGGACTTGGCCTTCAAGGAGCCTTGGGCATAGCCCCAGGCCAGAGAAAAAACGCGGCGGACTTCCGCTTCGTCAATCGGTTCCTTCTCCTGGCTAAGCCGGAAGGAGAAGAGCATCTCCTCGGCACTGTTCTGAGGCATCTAGAGCTCCTTCCCGATCCGCCTTCCGTCGAGGAAGGCGTTACCCATGTTGAACCCGCCGCAGGGCAAGGTCCGGTCCAGGATCTCGCCGCCGAGGTAGAGGTGACGAAACTTCTTGCTCTGCAAGGTCGAAGGATCGACCTCCACGAGCTTCACGCCGCCGTAGGAGACCTGGCTGCTCTCGAAGGGATAGAAGTCCCGGAAGGTGAAGCAAAGCGGTTCTCCGTAGGGAATCCTTTCCTGGTCAAGGTACGTCTTCAGGGCTTCCGGAAGGGAGGCTTTCCCTTCTTCGGGCGTAATCCTCGTCCCGTCGTGGACGAGGTAGTCCAGACGGTAGGAGAAGGAGACGTCCTCTCCTTTCTGACGCATCCGTTCGTAGAGCGCGATGGTGGAGTCGAAGACGGCGATCCCGCTGAGGCCGTCCTCCTTGAAGAGGACCTCTCCGTCCTCCTGGTAGATCTTCTCCGTCCCGTCGAGGACCGTGAGTCTTCCTTTCAGCCGGCTGTTCTTCAGGAAGGGAGGAATCCTCTCCTTCGTCTTCACCGGGCAGAGCGCCGGCAGGAAGGGAACGTAGGAGAGTCCGGTCGACTTGAGAAGGCTGTAATCAAAGTCCTTCCGGTCGTAGCTCCTTCCTCCGGTCGCCAGGACGGCGTCCTGGTAGGAGAGGAAGGCTTTTCCGCCGTCCGAATCCTCGACCAGAAGCGTCCTCTCGGAAGGCTTCAGGGCAAGGACCTTCAAGGCCATCACCTGGACGTTCCCGTTCTTCTTCAGGGCCTCGAGGAGGACGCGGTGGAGGCATTCGCTCCGGTTAAAGAAGGGATAGTAGAGGTTTCCTTCCCGGTAGTAGCTGAACCCTAAGGAACGGAGGTAGGCGAGGAACTCCTCCGCCTCCTTCTTCCGCTCGCCGTGAAGGAGGGCCTCGTTAAAGAAGTTCGCCCTTCCGTTGCCGGAGACGAGGATCCTCTTGGAGAGGATGGTCCGCTTGTCGGGCTTCTCTAAGAGAAGGACCTTCCGTTCCGGGGAGACGGAAAGAGCGGCCAAAAGGCCGCAGGGCCCGCTTCCGATGACGACAACGTCCGCGTTCGATGAAATCTTCATGCCGGACTCATTATAGACGAAACGGGGACAGAAAAAGGCAGGTCCCTCGAAGGCCTGCCTTTTCTTCGTTACTTGATGGTCTTCAGGACGGCTTCGTACTTGGCCGGATCTTCCCGCTTCAGATAGCGGAGCAGGTTCTTCCGGTGGGCGATGCAGATGTCCATGCCGCGCTTCGAAGAATAATCGTGCGGATTCTTCTTCATGTGCTCGGAGAGCTTGTTGATCTTGACCGTGAGGAGCGCGATCTGGACTTCGGAAGAACCGGTGTCCTTCTCGTCCCGACGGCTTCCTTCGATCGCCTTCTGCTTCTCTTCCTTCGTTAATGCCATAAGTACCTCGATTGTTGTTTCTCGCGTCAGCCCAGAGGTCCGGTGCTTCGAGGACAGGCCGGAGACCCAGAAAGACGTGCAAGGACTATTTTACGGTTTTTTCCGAAGAATACAAGAAGAATCATGCCGTTCCTTTTTCCGTGGGGAAACCACTATAATTCTTCTTGTGACCTCCGGTTTCCTTTTTCTGGACAAGAAGGCAGGCGAGACCTCTACGGACTACGACCGGAAGGCCAAGCGCCTCTTTCCTTCCACCCGCTGCGGACATCTCGGTACACTCGATCCCTTCGCCTCCGGCCTATTGATCCTGGCCCTCGGCGACGCGACCGGCCTTTTCCCCTATCTCGACGAAGGAAGGAAGACCTACGAGGCCGTCCTTCTCCTCGGCGAAGAGACGGACACCCTCGACCCGACCGGAACCGTCGTCCAGAAAAGCGAGGTTCCCCCTCTTACCGTCTCCGAGATTCAGGCCTCCTTCTCCTCCTTCCTCGGAGAGAAGGAACAGGTACCTCCTTCCTTCAGTGCCGTCCACGTCCACGGAAAGAGAGCCTACGACCTCGCCCGGAAAGGCGAGAGCGTCCCTCTTCCGCCTCGGAAGGTCCGGATTGATTCCTTGGCCCTTCTTTCCTACGACGAAGGGAAGAGACAGATTTCCTTCCGGACCACGGTCTCTAAAGGGACGTACATCCGTTCCTTAGGCCGGGACATCGCTCTCTCCCTTCATACGGTCGGCTCGCTTCTCTCCTTGCGGAGGACTCAGATCGGCCCTTACTCGGTCAAGGACGCCCGTCCTCTGGAAGACTACCTCCGCTCTGGCCCGGTCCCGATGCCGGCCCTCTTCCCGGAAAGCCCCGTCGTCGAAATTCCGGAGACGAAGAGGAAGAGCGCCGAGAACGGTAACCCTCTACGCCTGAACTCGGCGGCAAGACGGCTCTTCGTCTCCTTTAACGGCGTGCTTCTTGGCTTCTATGAACGACGGGACGACGGACTTTATCACTGCATAAGAGGATTCCACCATGAAGACTGACGTCAGGACCGTCGAGACGGTCTCTTCCTTCCTTCCCGGGGCCTCTCTGGCCCTCGGCTTCTTCGACGGCGTCCACCTCGGACACCGGAAGCTTCTCGACCGGGTGAGAGAGGACCCCCTTCCGGGCGTCCTCACCTTTACGGAGGACATGAAGGGGACGCTGAAGAAGACGAAGCCCGTCCTGATCCTGACCGAGGAGGAGAAGGAGCGCCAGCTGGAGCGGGAGGGCATGAAGGTCGACGACGTCCTCGTCTTTGACGAGGCCCTGCGGAACCTCTCCGTCGAGGCGTTCCGGGAGGTTCTTGTGTCTTTCTCGCCCCGGAAGATTGTCGTCGGGGAGGACTTCACCTTCGCCCGAGGGGGTCTCGGTAAGGCGAAGGACCTTCTCGTTCTTAAGGAGCGCGGCATCGACGTCGAGGTCGTTCCCCTCTTGTATCGCAACGGGGCCAAGGTCGCTTCGAGGGAAATCCGGGCCTTACTCGAGAAAGGAAAGCTCGCGGAGGCAAACGCCGCCCTCGGCTATCCTTTCTATCTTTACGGCGAAGTTGTCCACGGCGTGAAGAACGGGACGGGACTCGGCTTTCCGACGGCAAACCAGATCCTTCCCCCGGACAAGGTCTCCCTTCCTTACGGCGCCTATAAGACGGAGACCCTCCTCGACGGGAAGGTCTACCCTTCGATGACCTCGATCGGGGTCCATCCCACCATCGACGAAATCCAGCAGCCCATCGTCGAGACGAACCTCATCGGCTATCAAGGAAACCTCTACGGAAAGAAGATCGAAGTCCGTTTCCTCTCTTTCCTGGCTCCGGAAATGAAATTCGAGACTCTGGATGAGCTAAAGGAGGCCCTGATTCGTTACCGGGAGATGTCGAAGTAGGCTTCAAAGGAAAAAAGAAGAGAGGAAAAGACCCTGTTTTTTCAAAGGTTCCCAAAAGGGAACTACGGCACAAAATAGTGCGTACTTCTTCTTTTTGCGCTTCTACCTTACACTCTAGCTGCCTCGGAAAAGCGGGGCGGAAAAGAGGAAAAGCAAATGAACATCGCCGTGATCGCAGCGAAGGGACGGGTCGGGACAAAGATCGTCGAAGAGGCCAAGCGCCGTGGACTCGAAGTGACGGCGCTCAACCAGGACGTCTTCTCGCTCGGTCGGGAAGACCTCGACAAGTATGACGTTGTCGTCGACGCGGTCGGTGGCTGGATGAAGGAGAAGGCGCCGAACATCCCGAACGCCGTCAAGCATCTCACTTCCGTCCTTCGCGGAACGAAGACCCGTCTTCTGATCGTCGGCGGAGCCGGCTCGCTCTACCTCGACAAGACGCACACGAAGACCGTCATGATGCTTCCGACCTTCCCGGAGTCGTTTAAGCTCGTCGCCACGGTCCACCAGGAGGCCCTCGACTACCTGCGGGGCGTCAAGGACGTCGACTGGGTCTACCTCTCGCCGGCGGGCGACTTCGTCGCGGACGGAGATAGGACCGGTTCCTACCTTCTCGGCGGGGAAGAGTACTTCACCAACGCGGAAGGCGTCTCCCGGATCTCCTATGCGGACTATGCAATTGCCATGGTTGACGAGATCGTCAACCCGAAGCATCATCAGGAACGGTTTGCTGTCATTGGGAAGTAAGGCAGAGTCGATGGGGAAGGGGAACGTTCCCCTTCCCCGTTTTATCTAAGAGGTGAAGCATGAACGAAGAATACCTGATTTCGACGCTGTCGAAAGTAAACGGCGTCGATCCTGCGGACCTATCGCTGTTTGGCTCCGAGGAGAACCAGATCCGGGCCCTGATGAACGTGACGATGCCCTTTGACCTTCCTCCGGAGTTCTACCGGAAGCAGGACGAGTACCTGAAGGACCGGCTAAGCCGGGAAAAGGTTATTGACGTCTCCCTCCTTCCGGGGAGAATCTCCCTCTACCGGGGAGACATCACACTCCTTAAGGCGGACGCCATCGTCAATGCCGGCAATTCTGCCCTGCTCGGCTGCTTCGTTCCTCTTCATTCCTGCATCGACAATGCCATTCATTCGAAGGCCGGACTAGAGGTAAGACGGGACCTGATGCAGGTCATGTCCCGCCAGGGCCATGAGGAAGAGAACGGAAAGGTCAAGGTGACCCAGGGTTACAATCTGCCCTCGGCCTGGATCTTCCATACTGTCGGGCCGCAGGTACGAGGGAGCGTCACTTCCCAGGACGAAGAAGACCTGAGAAGCTGCTATCTCTCCTGTCTAAAGGAAGCGGATCGGAGAAACGTAAAGAGTCTTGTCTTTCCTTGCCTCTCGACCGGACTCTTCGACTATCCCATCGAGCCGGCAAGCCTTCTTGCCGTAATGACCGTCAAAAACTATCTCGAAAAGACGGGCTCGAATCTTCATGTCGTGTTTGACGTCTTCTCACCAAGGGACGAGAGCGTCTATCGGAACGTATTCCGTAGCCTTCGTATTTCTTACCGGTAGAGGGAGGAAACCATGTCCATATTTGCAAAGAAAGACAATCCAGAAGGAATCGTCCGCCTCGCGACGCTCTTAAAGGAAGCCGACGGCGTCCTCGTCGGGGCCGGGGCTGGACTCTCCACGGCCGCCGGTTTTACTTACTCGGGCGAGAGGTTCCGGAAGTACTTCTCCGACTTCGAGCGGAAGTACCAGGTCCATGACATGTACTCCCTCGGCTTCTATCCTTATTCCTCCCTGGAGGAGCTCTGGGGCTACTGGTGCCGCAATATCTGGATCAACCGCTACATGCCGATTCCGAACGACGTCTATTCCCTCCTTCTCTCCTTAGTGAAGGGCAAGGATTACTTCGTCCTGACCACCAATGTCGACCACTGCTTCCAGAAAGCCGGATTCGAGAAGGAGCGTCTTTTCTACACCCAGGGAGACTACGGGCTCTTCCAGAGCAGCGAACCGGAAGGAAGAAGCACCGGAAAGACCTACGACAACAAGGCGAGCATCGAACGGATGCTCTTGGACGAGGGATTCCGCATCGCCAAGGACGGCACTCTTCTCTTCCCGGAGGATGGGAAGGTGAAGACGACGATCGCCTCGGATCTTGTCCCTTACTGCCCGGACGACGGGAAGCCGATGACGACCAACCTTCGTGTGGACGATCTCTTCGTCGAGGACGAAGGATGGAAGAGAGCCTCCCGCCGGTATCAGGATTTCCTCTCCGCCCATCGGAACGGAAAAACGCTCTATCTCGAGCTCGGCGTGGGGAGCAACACTCCGGTCATCATCAAGTACCCGTTCTGGCGCTACACCCTCGACAATCCGGAGTCCTTCTATGTCTGCGTCAATCAGGGGGAAGCCTATGCCCCGGAGGAGATCTCCGGACGTTCCCTGTGCCTGAACGCGGACATCCGCACTGTCCTCTCCGCTTTGAGCCTTCATTCTTGACGGCGGGACGGCCTCCGTGCTGAGATTCGAAAAGGCCACGGGTCTCGGACTTGGGGAGGACGGCAAAAACCACCTAGAGAAGGCGGAATGCCGAACTACATCGTTGAAAAGAATCATGTCTCAAGAAAACTTGTCAAAGTCGGATATGAAGCTTGCCCAATATTTGTACAGAAAATTAATTAAGTCTATGGAGGATAAAGCGAAATGAAATACGAAGAATTATATATAGAATTTAAGAACTTATTCCCTGAAGATTTGGAGCTGTTCAAGAAAAGTGAGAAAGAAAATTATGTCGAAGATGGCGACAAGCCCCATATTCCTTTCGGCTCCGTCGTCGTCCCTTACATCCGGGCACTGCTGAAAAACAATGAAGAGGAAAAGCTAAGGAAGTTCTTCGCCTTCCTCGAAGAGATGGAGAAGGACAAGGACCCCAAGGTCGCGGAAGTCGCGGAGTTCACCGTCCTGGAGCAGCTCTCCGACAACAAGGACGAACTCGAAAGACTCAAGCCATATATGGGGCCGGAGACGAGGGCGGCGCTTCACGCGATGGCGTGGTGGTTGAACATCGACGCCTGACTGCCGACGGCTGGTTCTCTCCTTCCGGCTGGCCCATGCCGCAGGCAAGGATGGTCTTCGAACCCAATGTTCCGGGACCGCTCGGAGAACGCGGAGGAGAACCTTTGGATGGTCCCGCATTTCCTGGACATCGGGGACGTCTGACGTCCTTGGGGCATTCCGTTTTATTGAGCTACAGAGAACCTGCCGTCACCCGCCTGGGGAACCGGTGGGATCGCCGGAAGTCCCCTGTGCCGGAGGACCGACCGAGCGGAGCTTGTCGCCGTTATGGGCTGAGGGGTGAACGGAAGGAGTGCTTTTCCTTTCCGAAAGCGCCAAAGGGCTTAGGGAAAAGCCGACTGAATTCCGGAATAAATCCGGTATTTTTAGGAACCTAGGCCTAGAAAGGGCGGAGAAATCATAGAAAAAAGAAGGAAGAAATACGGAATATTCCTGGAATTTTCATGGAAAGAGGGAAGGGAAACACCGAGAAAAAAGGAGGAAATTCAATGGAATTCTTCTGGAAAATGACCGGAATAAGTTCGGAATCAGCAGTGAAAAAATAGGGAAATGCGTTGGAAGAACGAAGGAAGAAATCGGTGATCCATCTGGAATCCATGAGGAAAAAAGCAGGAGAATCCTTGGAATGGCAGAAGAAATTCCCTGGATTCTAACCAGAAGATAAGGGGAATACATCAAGAATTTGGAAGGAAAAGCAGAGGAATAAATCCGGAATATTGAAGGAATTTTTGTGGAGATAAAGTGGAATATCCTTGTCGGTAATAACGGAATTTCTTTGGAATTCTGCCGGAAAAAAACAAGAAAAAAGTGGAATCAAGAAGGAAAAGGAAGAGAAAGCCGGTGGAATAATGCCGGAAAAAGAGAGGAAAAATGACGGAATTTCTCCGGAATCCAAAGGGAAAATAGGAGCTGAAAAAGGGGAAGCCCATGGACGTTGAGGTCCGGGGCTGCCCCTTGTTTCGTTAAGCCGAAGTCTTTGCGGACTTCTTCCTTGTCGCCGTCTTCTTCTTGGCCGTCGTCTTCTTTGCGGCCTTTACCGTCTTCTTCGGCGAAGCCTTCTTAGTCTTCTTGGCTTCCTTCTTCTCCTTCTCTTCGAGGTCCTTCAGGGTCAGCGGCTTCTCGTTGAGGGCCTTGTCGATGAGGTCGTCGATCTTCTTTCCCTTCTCGTAGGTCTCGTCCTTGAGGAAGGAAAGCTCTGGCGTCTTGTAGATGGAGAGCGTCTGAGCGAGGAGGGTCCGGATCTTCCCCTTGTTGTGGTTGAGGTAGCTCACCAGCTCGTCGGCCTTGTTTGGGTCGATATGGCTGACGTAGACCTTGCAGTAGGAGTAGTCGTCGCTCACCCGGACCTCGTTGACCGAGGCGAACTGGGTAATCGGCGCCTTGAGCTTGTAGAGGATGATCTCGGAGAGGTTCCGCTGGACGATTTCGTTGATTCGTCCCTTTTTATTCGCCACTCTTCTTTTCCTCCATGGCGTAGGCCTCTAAGATGTCCCCGACCTCGAGCGTGAAGCGGTCCTTCAGGACCAGGCCGCACTCGAAGCCCGTCTGGACTTCCTTGGCGTCGTCCTTGAACCGCTTCAGGGACTCGACGTGGGTCTTTAGGACCAGCTCCTTCTTCCGGAAGACCCGGAGCGAATCCGAGTTCCGGACGAAACCGTCAGTGACGTAGCAGCCGGCGATCTGGCCGACCTTAGACGCCTGGAAGAGGGAGCGGACCTCGAGGTGGCCGTGGACGACCTCTTCGTAGACCGGCCCGAGCTTGCCCTTGAGGGCGTTCTCGATGTCCTCGATGAGCTTGTAGATGATCTTGTACTCCCGGATCTCGACCTTCTTCTCCTTGGCGAGGTCCTTGATCTGCTGGTTCGCCTTCACGTCGAAGGCGAGAATGACGGCCTTGCTCGCGGCGGCCAGGACGATATCGCCCTGGGTGACGTCGCCGCTAGCGCAGTGGAGGACATGGAGCGTCGTCCCCGGGACGTTGACCTTCTCCAGGGAGGAGCGGAGCGCTTCCGCCGTTCCCTGGGTGTCGGCTTTGACGACGAGGTTCAGGTTCGGAACGGTGCCGTTCGCCGCATTCTGGGCGATGGCGGCTAAGGAAACCTCGTCCTCGCTCTTACCGATCATCGACTGAGCCTTCTTCTCGGCCGCGGCCTTGGCTTCCTGTTCGGTGCTGAAGGCCTGGAACCGGTCGCCCGCGGTCGGAACGCCGGAGAACCCGGTCACCTGGACTGGAGTCGAAGGACCGGCTTCCTTGAGGTTCTGGTTGAACTCGTTGGTCATCCGGCGGACCTTGCAGTAGAACGCGCCGACGGCGAGGAAGTCCCCGACGTGGAGCGTGCCGTTCTGGACGAGGAGGGTCGCCTTCGGCCCTTCCCGCTGGTCGAGCTCCGCCTCGACGACCGAGCCGACGGCCGGCTTGGAGGAATCGGCCCTCAGGTCGAGAAGCTCGGCGAGCGTCATGACGCCCTCCAGAAGCTTGTCGACGCCTTCGTTCTTCTTGGCCGAGATCGGGAACATCATGGTGTCCCCGCCCCAGTCCTCGCTCATGACGCCGAGGCCCGCGAGCTGCTGCTTGACCCGGTCCGGGTTGACGCCGGGCTTGTCCATCTTGTTGATGGCGACGATCAAGGGCACCTTGGCCGCCTTGGCGTGGTCGATCGCCTCGATGGTCTGCGGCTTGACGCCGTCGTCCGCCGCCACGACCAGGATGACGATGTCGGTGATGCTGGCGCCCCTCGCCCGCATGGCCGTGAAGGCCTCATGGCCAGGGGTGTCGAGGAAGGTGATCTTCTTCCCGTTGACGACCTTCTGGTAGGCGCCGATCTCCTGGGTGATGCCACCGGCCTCCCCCTCGGCAATCCGGCTGTGCCGGATGGTGTCGATGAGAGTGGTCTTGCCGTGGTCGACGTGGCCCATGATGGTCACGACCGGAGGACGGCTCTCCTTGTCCGTCTCCTTGTCGAAAACCGGGGCCTTGGTGTAGTCGTCCTCGCCCGCCGCCATGCCTTCCTTGCGGACGTCGAGGTTGTTGTTCAGGCAGAGCTCGCCGACCTCGTCGTCGGTGAGGGTGTCGTTGAGGCTGACCATCCTTCCCTGCATCAGGAAGTACTTGATCGTCTCCGAGACCGGGATTCCGGTCCTCTTGCAGAACTGGTCGAGGGTCAGGGTTCCGTTATAGACGAAGACCCCGTCCTGGACCGAGCCTGGGTTCTTCGCGAACGCGCTCTTTCTCTTGTTGTTCTTTCGACTCATAGATTCCCTCCTTTTTCTTCCGTCTCCTTCTCTTCCGGCTCCGAGTCGAGAATGTTCTTGATCGCCTCGCCGAGGTGGATGTCCTTTAGACCGAGGGCGTCCAAGGTCTCATAGCCGCAGGCCCTAGCGACGTCGAAGTCCCCTTGGTAGTCGATGACGACCGCCTTTGGGTTCTCCCGGGCCAGCTCCTCGAGGTGGCGGTGGATCTTCTCCGGGCCGTGCGGGAGAAGAAGCAGGTAAGGCACCTTGTGGTCCTTGAGCTTCTCCTCCAGCTTCATCCCGACGTAGAGTCCCCGCTCCCGCAAAGCAAAGCCGAAGTAGGACGTCAGTTTCCGTTTCGTCGCTTCATCCATTCCGGAGCACCTCCTTCAGAAACGCCTCGTCGATCTTCTTCCCGCGGGTCGCCCGCAGGATCGTCTTCTTCTCGACCGCCTCTTTCAGAGCTTCCTTATCCCGGGTGAGATAGAGTCCCCGGCCGGGAAGCGTGTTCTTTTCGTCGTAGACATAGGTCGAGCCCTGAAGGACGAACCGGTAGAGCGCCTCCTTCGGAAGCTTCTTCCGGCTCAGGGCGTCCATCCTAAGGACGACAGGCCTACTTCTTTTCCCCGTTTCCGTAGGCATCGTCGTACTGCTCGTCGAGCTCGGCGTCCTCGTCGTCGTAGTAGTCGCCGTTCTCGTTTCCGGCGTTCATGGCCTCGTCCTGCTGCATCTGGCGGAGCTCTTCCTCCGTGTAGATCGGCATCGCCTCGGCCTGGCTGGCCTTGGTCGGCGCCGAGTTCTCGCTTGCGTTCTCCTCGGCGTCCTTATGCTCCCAGCGGCGCTTCTGGGAACGGGTCTGGGAAGGACCCTTCTTGGCGGAGATCGCCTCTTCGAGGTCCGCTAAGGAGATCTTCGGCTTGTTGTAGATCTCGACGTGCTCGACGGGCTTCTCCTCCTTCGGCTTCGGAGCGGGCGCCGGAGCTTCGACCGGAGCAGCGGCCTCTTCGGGCTTCTTCTCCTCGGGCTTTTCTTCCGCTACCGGCGCCTTCTCTTCCGGCGCCGGAGCTTCGACCGGGGCGGCGGCCGCTTCGGCCGGCTTCTCTTCGACCGCCGGAGCCGCTTCTTCCGTCTTCACGCCCTCTTCGGGCTTTGCGGCTTCCTCCGGGACGGTTGCCGTCTCGGCTTCTTCCTGAGGCTTCTCTTCCTCGCCACTTGCCTGAAGCGCCTCTTCCTGCTTCTTCACCAGGGCCTCGACCTCGGAGAGAAGGAGATACTTGGTTCCTTCCTTGATGGCCTCGTCCGCCTGCTCGACGTTGATCTTGGTCAGGGTGAGCTTGCTGGCGAGACGGACGTTGGCGCCCGCGGTGCCGATGGCGATGCCCTGCTGGCCGTTGGCCACGACGGCCGTCACGACCGGATACTCGTAGTCCCGGTCATGCTCGATCTCCTCGTAGTGGACGTTCGGGTCGAAGAAGTCCTCGGGGCAGGCTAAGCCGATCAGGGTGGCCGGCTTCATCGCCTCGATGACCTGCTTCGCCTTGTTGCGGAAGTAGGGAAGGATGTCGAGCTTCTCGCCCCTCAGCTCGGCCATGACGGCCCTCGTCCGGCTGCTCTCGGGACCGATGCAGGCGCCGACGGCGTCGATGTTCGGCACCGTGGACTCGACGAAAACCTTGGTCCTCCGTCCGGCCTCGCGGGCGATGCCCCGGACCTTGACCATGCCGTTCTGGATCTCCGGGATGTTCTGCTTGAGAAGGGCGAGGAGGAAGTTGTCGCTCGACCGGGAGATGACGAGAGACGGCGGGTTCATCCGGTCGCTGACGTCGCTGAGGTAGACCCAGACGCGGTCACCGACGTTGAACCGGTCGTTCGGGATGAGGCTGCGGCTCTTCAGGTAGCCGACGGCCTTGCCGAAGGAGAGTTCGTAGGAGCTGTTCTCGATGTCGGCATGGGTGACCGTTCCCTGGATGAGGCCGCCGATGCGGTTGCTGTAAAGGGAAAGAACCGCGTTGCGGGAAGCGTCCTTCAGCTTCGCCTGGAAAAGCTGCTTGACCCGACGGACGTAGGCCTTGTTGAGCAGCTTCGTGTCGAACGGAAGCTCGACCACGTCGCCGAGCTTCGCGTCGGGGTTGACTTCCCGGGCGTCCTCTAAGGAGACCTGGTAGGAGTCGTCCGTGATGTCGTCGTCGTTCATGACCGTCTTCAGGTCGTAGATCTTGAAGGACGAGTAGTCCGGCGCAAAGACGACCTTCGCCTTGACGAGGTCCTTGGCCGGATCCGTGCTGTCCTTGTTGAAGAGTCCCGGATAGGACCAGTCGAGGTAGGCCTGGGCCATCGCCTCGTCCAGAAGCTCGGCGACCTGCTCGCCGGAGACCATGTTGTCCGTCTGGATCTCGTTGATGGCGTTCGAGAACTCGGCTCCGTTGATAAGGCCGGTGATCGGCTGCTCCTCTTCGACTTCCTTCTTCCGTCCCCGCCGCTTCGGCTTCTTCTCGACTTCTTCGTCCAGCTTCGTTTCTTCTTCGCTCATGGTACCTGTTCTCCTCTTTGAATATCCTTTGGCGCTAGGCCTTGTACCCCATATGGATCGACGCGACTTCGTCCTTCCTCAGCTTCCGGTCCTTCTTCCTTCCTTTGATGAAGTAGAGCACCTCGATGCCCGCTTCGTCCTCGGCGAGAAGCTTCGCCGTCGGGACCTTCTCCCCGGAGACGAGCTCCAGGTCGAGATAGCGTCCGACAAGCTTTCCTAAGTCCTCGTACGGAATGAGTCGCTCACTGCCGCCGCTGGCGATGTCGAGGACGTATCCCTCGCTCTCCGGAAGGGCGTCCAGAAGCGGATTGACCTTGTCCGTGTACGCTTCGATCGTCGCCATGTCGATGGCGTAGTCCTTGTCGATCCTCACCTCGAGGGTCGGTCCGTTCTCCCCCGTCTCAAGGTAGCGGACGGAGAGTAGCTCCACCCCCATCTCGTCGGCGGCTTTCCTTAAGATCTCTCTAGCCTGTTCCAAGACTTCCGAATCCATTTCTTCTCTCCTTTCCACCCCTTTTAAGAAAGAAAGAGTGAACCCCCGGAAGGGGCTCACTCTTGATTGCTTAAGAGTGAAGCAGGTATAAGCCCGCTACTAACTTTCGTTAGCGGCATTATTCTACCACGCCAGTAAGGAAAAGGCTCAACAAGAATCGAAAAGCCGTTTACTTGAACTGGCTGGAGTAGAGGGCGTAGTAGAAGCCCTTCTTCGCCATGAGGGTGTCGTGGCTTCCCTGTTCCACGATGGCCCCGTCCTTCAGGACCAGGATCGTGTCGGCCGAACGGATGGTGCTCAGCCGGTGGGCGATGGTGATGCTCGTCCTTCCCTTCATCAGGGCGTCAAAGGCGTCCGTGATGAGCTTCTCGGTCCGAGTGTCGACGTTGCTGGTCGCCTCGTCGAGGATGACGATCCTCGGCTCGAGGAGGAAGACCCGGGCGATGGTCAGCATCTGCCGCTCGCCTTCGCTCAGGCCTTCCTTGGCGGAGACGAGCGTGTCGTATCCTTCCGGAAGGGTCCGGATGAAGGTGTCGGCGTGCGCCTTCCGGCAGGCTTCCTTCACTTCCTCGTCGGTCGCGTCCGGACGGGCGTAGCGGACGTTCTCTAGGACCGTCCCGGAGAAGATCCAGGTCTCCTGGAGGACCATGCCGAAGCTCTTCCGGAGCGAGGCCTTGGGAATCTCGGTCCCGGGGACGCCGTTATAGAGGACCTTCCCGCCGGTGGGGTCATAGAAGCGCATCAGGACGTTGATGAGGGTGCTCTTTCCGGCGCCGGTCGGGCCGACGATGGCGACCTTCTCCCCCGCCTTGATGGTCTCGGAGAAGTCCTCGATCAGATGCTGCTTCGGCTCGTAGGAGAAGTCCATGTGGTCGAAGACGATGTTTTCCACCGGCCCGATTTCCTTCTTCCCTTCGTCGACGTCGTCCGCCTTCGAGAGGAAGGCGTCGATCCTTCGGAAGGAGAAGAGGGCCGTCTCGTACTCGCTTAGGACGCCGCTAACCTCGTTGAAGGGCTTGGCGTACTGGTTGGTGTAGGTGAGGAAGGAGGAGAGCTTACCGAGCGTCATCCCCGCCCCGAAGGGGTCGAGGAGAGAGGCGTAGGAGATCATGATGATGCCGGCGATCCCGATGATGGCGTAGATTGTGTTGTTGACGAGCCGCGTCGACGGGTTGGTCCAGCTGGCGGAGAAGAGGGCAATCTTTCCTTGCTTCCTCAGCTCCTCGTCCTGGTCCTTGAACTTCGCTAAGGAGCCGTCCTGGGCGTTCAGGGAGAGAAGGACGTCGGCGTTCTCGATCGCCTCGAGGGAGGTCGCGTTGAGGTCGCTCTGGAGCCGGGCCTGCTTCTTGAAGTACTGGTGGCTGAACTGGGCGACAAAACGGCTCATCAGGATGGAAAGTGGCGTCAGGACGATCACGCCCAGAGCCAGGATCCAGTTGACCGTGAACATGAAGAGGAGGGTGAGGAGGATCGTCAGGACGCCTTCGACGAGCGACTTCAGGACGCTGAAGAGGCCGGTCGCGACATTCTCCACGTCGCCGATCTCCAGCTGGACGAGGTTTCCGTGCGTGTCCTGGTAGAGGGTCTCGATGGAGACCTTGTTGAACTTGTGGAAGATGTCGTTCCGGATGTCGTAGAGGACGTTCTGGGTCAGGATGCCGACGGAATACTCGAAGACGAAGTCGCTGACGGTCCCGATGACGGCCAGAACCAGGCACACGACGAGCGTCGTTCCGAAGCCTTTCGTGTCGGAGGCGAGGGCCTGGTCGAGGGCCTGACCGACGAGGAACGGCTGGATGAGGTTCGGAATCAGGAAGAGAAGGACGAAAAGGGAGATAATGACCAGGAGCTTCTTCTGGGGGAGGAGGTAGGAGAGGAATCGCTTCCGGGAAGAAGCGAGGCTAACTTCCCTCTTCCGGTCCTTGGTTTTCGCGGCCATGTTACTCACCCTCCTTTCTCGTCTGCGTCTCGTAGATGTCCTTATAGACCGGGCAGGAGGCGAGTAGCTCCTCGTGCGTCCCGTAGCCGATCGGTTTACCGCCGTCGAGGACCAGGATGTGGGTGCAGTCCTGGACCGTCGAGACCCGCTGGGAGACGAAGATTTTCGTCATTCCCGGGAAATCCCTTTTTAGGTTCTCCCGGACCGTCTTGTCGGTAAGCAGGTCTAGCGCCGACGTCGCGTCGTCTAAGATCGCCGTCTCGGGCTTCTTCACCAGGGCCCGGGCGATGCAGAGTCGCTGCCTCTGTCCGCCGGAGAAGTTCTTCCCGCCTTCCTCGACCGGCTCGTCGAGCGGCTTCTCGTACTTCGAGACGAACTCCCAGGCCATCGCTTCCTTCAGGGCCTGGACGAGGTCCTCGTCCGTCGCCTCCGGGTTGGCCAGAAGCAGGTTCGACCTGATGGTCCCCTTGAAGAGGACGGACTTCTGGGGCACGTAGCCGATCTCTTTCCTTAAAGCGCTGAGCCGGTAGTTCCGGATGTCCTCCCCCTTGTATTCGATCTTCCCTTCCGTCCGGTCGAGGAACCGTTCCATCAGGTTGACCAGCGTGGACTTTCCGCTTCCGGTTCCGCCGATCAGGCCCAGGGACTCTCCCTTCCTCAGGGTGAAGGAGATTCCTTCGACCGCCTTGTTCCCGCCTTCCTTATAGGCTAAGGCGACGTCCGTAAAGGAAAGCATCGGCTCGCCGTGCTTGATGCTCCTCGTGTCTCCCTTCGGGTCGTCCACGATGGCCGGCTTCAGGGCGAGCACTTCGTCGCAGCGCTTCCGGCTGACCCGGGCCCGGGTCAGGACCAGGACGACGTTCGTCAGCTGGACGAGAGTGGTGAAGATCTGCATCAGATAGGCAACCTCGGTGATGATGGTGGAGGAGAGGAGGACGTCCTCGGCGGAAGTCTCCTTCAGGATCGGCAGGCCGCCGAAGAGGACGACCCCGATGGTGGCTAAGGAGATGATGGCGAAGGTCAGCGGATTGATGAGGGCGTTGACCTTGTCAACGTGGATGCTCTTCTTCCGGTAGTCCTCGCTGGCCTTGCGGAAGTTCTCGTTCTCGTAGTCTTCGCTCCTAAAGGCCCGGATGACCTTGGCCCCGTCGAGGTCGTCGCTCGCCTTGGTCGAAAGGACGTCCAGCTCGTTCTGGATGCCGAGATACTCCTTGCTGCTACGCCGCATGACGAGGAAGATGACGAGGAGGATGAGCGGGATGATGGCTAAGAAGACGAAGCCGATCTCCCAGTTGAGGACGAAGGAGATCGCTAAGGCGCCGAGGATGATGAACGGCGCTCGGACGATGAGACGGATAAAGATGAGGACGCCCTGCTGGACCTGGTAGGTGTCCGCGTTGAGGATCGTCAGAAGCCGGCTCGTCCCCTGTCCCTCCCGCTCCTTCTGGGAGAGGGAGAGAATCCGCTGGTAAAGTGCGTCCCGCACCTCGGTGCCGACCTTGACGGCGGTCTTGGCGGCAACGTACTGGGTGATCATCGTGACGCCGAAGCCCAAAAGGCCCATTAAGAGAATCATCGTCCCGCCGACGATGGCGGCGTTGAGCGGCTCGTCGTTCGGAATCCACGTGCCCCAGCTCTCGATGAAGAAGGCAATGCCCCGGGAGAGCGGGTTCGTGATCTTCTCCGGGGTTCCGAACTCGCTGAGGTCGATGATGGCCTTCATGAAGAGCGGAATGAGCAGGTCGAAGGCGGCTTCGACCATCTTGAGCATCGGACCGAAGACCAGGGCAGGGAGGTTCTTCCGATAGCTGTCTGAAACCTTTTGAATCATAGGGGGTCTCCTTAAAACAAGACAAGTATACGCCCATCTTTTTCTCTCGGCCTTCTTTTGCTTCCTTTGCCACAAAAAACGGAAATTAACGCCTGTGCAAAGTTTTTTCGGCCTTCTTCCGCCTGGACTTTTCGTTCTCCGGAGGAGAAGTTGCTCGTTGAAAAGAAGAAGAGAAGAACCGGGGTTTGACGGATCCGAACGGAGGGAGAAACCCGAAGCCGGAACGGCGGCCCTTCTTTTCCGAGAGCAAATCGGCCGGCCCAAAAAGGAAATTCCGTTATACTAGTGAGCACGAGTGAAGAACGTCCGCTGGCCTCCCCCTCGGGACTGGGCCTACGGCTTCCTAGCCCGGGGAGAAAGGAACCCGTCATTCATGCAGGTCAAAATCATCAAGAAGGATCAGAGACTGGTCGACTATGACTTCCAGAAGATCGTCGCGGCCGTGACGAAGTCCGCCGACCGGGTGAACGTCAAGCTGACGCCGGAGGACTTCCAGAAGATTCAGTCTCTCGTGGAGAGCGAAATCAAGAAGAGCGGACAGGAGTTCGTCCCCGTCAGCAAGATGCACGTCTACGTCGAACTGGCCCTCGACCAGGTCCAGCCTCTCGTCGCTAAGTCCTACCGGGATTATCGGAACTACAAGCAGGACTTCGTGCGGATGATGGACGACACGATCCGGACCATCGACCAGCTGAACTTCACGGCCGACCGCTCGAACGCCAACACCACCAGCGCCTTAGTCTCGACCCAGCGTACCCTGGCCTATAACGCCTTCAGCAAGCAGTACTACAAGAAGACCTTTCTCAGCAAGGAGGAGCTACAGGCCGAGGACGACGGCTTCATCTACATCCATGACATCTCCTCCCGGCTCTTAACCTACAACTGCTCCCTCTTCGACATGGGACGGGTCATGGCCGGCGGCTTCGAGTGGGAGAACATCGGCTACAACGAGCCGAAGGACGTCCGGACCGCCTGCAACCTCATTTCGGACATCACCATGAATTGCGCCTCGATGCAGTACGGCGGGTTCACGGTCCCGGAGATTGACTCCGTCTTGGCGCCCTACGCCGAGAAGAGCTACAAGAAGTACCGCAAGGAGTACGAGGAGCTCGTAAAGGAAGTCGGCGGAACCCTCGATGAGGAGAAGGAGGACGCCTTTGCCATGGCCAAGACCCGCCGGGACCTCGAGCAGGGGTTCCAGGGCTTCGAGCACACCTTCAACACCGTCGCCTCCAGCCGCGGGGACTATCCCTTCACGACCTTCACCGGCGGCTGCGACGAGAGCCGCTTCGGCACGCTCGTCTGGTCCGTCTGCCTCGAAGTGCGCAAGAACGGCCAAGGCCATCCGGGCCATAAGCGTCCGGCCATCTTCCCGAAGCTCGTCTTCCTCTACACCAAGGACCTCCATGCCCCGGGAAAGAAGCTCTACTGGCTTTACAAGGAAGGCATCGAATGCTCGGCCAAGGCCATGTATCCGGACTGGCTCTCCCTGGATGAGCCCGACGAGAGCCTCGTCGACGAGTCGGCCAAGGTCCATTACGACCCGGCGATCGCCCAGGTCTTCCACCGCTACCATAAGTTCGGCGTCTCCCGCTGGCTTCTCGGCGCGGACAACAAGGTCCACGAGAACCCGGAATGGGTCGACAGCATCATCTCCCCGATGGGCTGCCGCGCCTATCTTTCCCCGCTGTATAAGCGGGGCGGGCTGACCCCGGCCGACGACAAGGACGTCCCGTTCTTTACGGGCCGCTTCAACGGCGGCGCTATCTCCCTGAACCTGCCGATGATCCTGAGGAAGAGTCAGCTCGAGAAGAAGGACTTCTTCGAGGTGCTCCGCTACTACCTCGACATGATCAACCAGATCCACATCCGGACCTACGAGTTCCTCTGTAAGATCCACGCCTCCTTCGACCCGGTCGCCTTCACGCAGGGCGGCTTCGGCTTCCTGAAGCCGGAGGACCCCATCAAGCCGTTAGTCGACCAGGCCACCTTCAGCTACGGCTTCACCGCCCTCAACGAGATCCAGGAGCTCTATGACGGCAAGTCCCTCTACCAGGTGCGCAACGACCCGGATGCCTTCGCTTACCGCGTCCTCAAGTACATCAGCGACTACGTCGAGGAGCGCAAGCGGGACTGGAAGAAGGGAACGCCTTACATCGCCGCCATCTACGCGACCCCGGCGGAGTCCCTCTGCGGGACCCAGGCCGAGCAGTTCAAGGCCAAGTACGGCGTCATCCACAACGTCTCCGACCGGGCCTACTTCACCAACTCCTTCCACATGCACGTCAGCGAGGACATCACCCCCTTCGAGAAGCAGGACGCCGAGTTCCGCTACTTCCATCTGGCGAGCGGCGGCCACATCCAGTACTGCCGGTTCACTTCCGGCATGAACGTCTCCTACATCGACCAGTGCGTCCAGCGGGCGATGAAGCTCGGCTTCTACTTCGGCGTCAACATCGAGAAGAGCTTCTGCAACGACTGCGGGACGGAGATGGACGACGGGATCGACACCTGCCCGAGCTGCCACAGCCATGACATCACGACCATCAACCGGGTCTGTGGCTATCTCGGCTACTCGAAGATCGGCGGGGCGACGAAGATGAACGACGCCAAGATGGCCGAAATCCACGACCGGAAGTCCATGTAAGGGGCCCTCCTTCATGAACATCCTACGCATCGACCGCAACAACCAGGTCAACGGGGAAGGCCTCCGCGACGTCATCTGGTGTGCCGGCTGTAACCACCACTGTCCGTTCTGCCAGAACCCGGAAGCCCAGAATCCCGCGAACGGGACCGCCTACGGCCCCTGGGTCCTGCGCCTTCTCGGCGAGGACCTGAAGCGGAAGGAGATCCGAGGCGTCACCTTCTCCGGCGGCGAGGCGACCTATCCCGCCAACCGGGAGGAGACGACCCGCCTCATGGCCTGGATCAAGAAGAACTACCCGGAGAAGACCATCTGGGTCTACACGGGCTATCTCTACGAGGAAATTCAGGACCTTCCGATGATGGACTACGTCGACGTCCTGGTCGACGGACCCTACGTCCAGAGCCTCAACCCGGGACCGAACAAGCTTTTCTGGCGGGGGAGCAAGAACCAGCGGGTCATCGACGTCCCTGCGACGAGAAAGGCGGGTAGCGTCGTCTGGCTGAAGGGCTTCAGTGGGAAACCCATCGACGAGGAAGAGAAGGAAGCCGGAATCGATTAGCCCGAAAGGCCCTCCGGGGCCTTTTTTCGGCTCCGGCTGGAACATTCAAAAAGGGAGGCGAGAAGTCTCGTCTCCCCGTTACGACCTCAGGGAATGGTGCTCCGCCTTGGCGGCGTACATGCGCCGGTCCAGACGGTGGAAGAACTCGTCCGGGTTCCGGTCGGTCTTCGGGTCATAGAGGGCATAGCCGCAGGAGAAGGCCAGCGTATAGCCGGGGTTGGAGATGTTGTACCGGATGCAGGATTCCTGAAGCTGGTCGAGCGGCGCCTTCAGGTCGTCGTGGTCCGACTTCACCGGCATCAGGACGAGGAATTCGTCGCCGCCGTAGCGCCCGATGGCGCTGTGGCGGGGGAAGCTCTCCTTCAGGTAGAGGGCAAGGATCCTCAGGGCATGGTCGCCTTCGTCGTGGCCGAAGTCGTCGTTGATGTGCTTGAAGAAGTCGATGTCGAGGAGGTAAGCGGCGAAGCGTCCCCCCTTCGGGCGTCTCGTCATCCAGGAGTGAAGGATCTGCTCGATGCCTCGACGGTCCAGTAGCCCCGTCAGGGAGTCGATGTTGATCTGCCGGTCCTGGATGCCGACATAGAGAAGAAGACAGCCGAGGACGGTGCCCGGGTACTGGAGACCGGCGCCTTCGAACAGGACCTGGAGAAGGCCGAAAACGATGATGATGACGGTAAAGCCAAGGATGAATCCTGCGTATTTCTTATAGTCCCTGAAGTCCTCGAAGATCAGGGTCAGGCCCATCCCAAGGATGAAGAAGAGAAGGAGGATTGCCCGAAGGGAGTAGAGATTCCCCCGCTGGTATTCCAGGTTGGCATCGTAGTAGAAAATCTGGCGGTACCTTCCGAAGAAGTCGGTCAGGACCCAGACGGCGTTTCCCAGGATGAAGAGGAAAAGAGCCGTATACGGCAGGATGTCCTTCTTCCTCAGCCGGTCGACGGTCCAGGACTGCATGTAGAGCAGGGCCAGAAGGTAGAGGACCGGATCCAGAAGGTAGATTCCGAGGTCGCCGACCTGGTTCACGCGGAGTAGGGCGAGGGAAGCGTCGGGATTCTCCACCCTGGACATGGTGTCGAGAACCAGTTCCACAAGGGCGACGCAAAGCAAAACCAGGAACCGGTAGTCCGGTTTCATCTTCCCTTTCTTCATCGCCGTGAGGAAGATCATCATGAGGTCGATCAGGGCGACGAAGCCGTTGAGCAAGGCGGAATCCGGGAGCTTGACCATGTTCCTAGGCCTGCCCGATGGACTCGAGGTAGCGAGTCAGGATGACGCCGCTGGCGGCGGAGTCGATGTTCTCCCTCTGTCTCCGGGCGTTCTTCCCGTTGGCGTGGAGAAGCTCGCTGGCCTCCTTGGTGGAGTAGCGTTCGTCGACCAGCCGGACCGGGATGTTCGGATAGAGCGCCTCGAGCTTCTTCTGGAAGGCGAGGACGTTCTCCGTCATGGCGCAGGGGTCTCCGGAAGGATAGGTCGGGTAGCCCAAAACGAAGAGGAGGATGTCCTCCTCTTTGACGACCCGGTCTAAAGGTGCCAGAAGCTCCTCGTAACGATCCATGTGGAACCGGATCTCCGGGAGCAGGGTGACGAACATCCCGCTCCGGGAGACGGCCAGTCCCAGGGATCCCCGTCCGAGATCTAAGGCCAGAATGTGTTTTTCCATCTATCCCTGGAAGGAGGCGAGGAACTTCCTCTTGGCCTCTTCGAACGGACGGATGTCCTTCGTTCCGCCGAAGGCTAAGTTCGGCCTTCCGCCGCCCGAACCGTTAAGGACCGCGCTGAGGCCCTTCATCAGGACGCCGGCCTTGTAGGACTTGAGCAGATTATTCCCCAGGGCCACGACCAGGTCCTTCTTCTCGCCGTTGTCGAAGGCTAAGAAGAGGGCAAGGTCAGGATCCTGGTCGGTCAGCATGCTAGCCAGGCTCTGCTCCTGCTCATGGGTGCTCTTTCCGAGCACCAGGGAGAGCGTATGCACCTTCCCCGTCCGATCGACCTTCGAAAGAAGCTCGTCCTTCAGGACGTTGGTGTTGGCTTCCTCTAAGTCCTTGATCGAATGGTTGAGCGCGTCGATCTGGTTCTTCAGCGCGAAGAGCTTCGGACGGACCTCCTTGTCGGAGCTGAGGCCGAGCACCTTCGCCGCGTCGTTCATCATCTCCTGCTTGGTCTTCAGGTAGTCGTAGGCCTTGAGCCCGGTGTAGGCGACGATCCGGCGGACGCCGGCCGAGACGGCACCTTCGCTCACGATCACGAAGAGACGGATCTCGGAGGTGTTGGAGACGTGGAGGCCACCGCAGAACTCGGTGGAGTAGTCGCCCATCTCGACGACCCGGACCTTCTCGCCGTACTTCTCGCTGAAGAGGTGCATGACGCCCGGAAGCTTCATCGCCTCTTCCTTGTCCATGATCTTCGTCACGACCGGAAGGGAGGCGAAGATCTCCTCGTTCACCTTCCGTTCGACGTCGTTGAGCTGCTCCTCGGTCAGCTTCTCCTCGGCGTTGAAGTCGAAGTGGAGCTGGTCCTTGTCGTAATAGGCGCCTTCCTGATGGATGTCCGGCCGGACGACTTCCTGTAAGGCCTTCTGGAGCAGGTGGGTCGCCGAATGGTTCTTCCGAACGAGGGACCGGGACACGAAGTCCGGCTTCTCTTCCAGGACGTCCCCTTCCTTGACCTGACCGTAGAGGACCTTGACGTGGACCAGGTGCTGGCCGTGGTTGGCCGCCGTGACGCCGGTCACCTCGGCCTCGAAGTCCTTGCCCTTGACGAAGCCGGTGTCGGCGACTTCGCCGCCCATCTCGGCGTAGAAGTTCGTCTGGTCGAAGGCGATGTCCCCCTCCTCGTCAAGGGAAGAGACACGGACGCCGTTCTCAAAGAGACCGGTGACCTTGCCTTCGATGACCTTATCCTCGTACGTGAAGGCGCTCGGCGTGGTGAAGGCAATCAGGTCCTTGCTCTGGAGACCGAAAGACTGCCGGTCACCCCGGGCTAGCCGCGCCTTCTCCTTGCTCTCCTTCAGAAGCTTCTCGTATCCTTCCTCGTCGATCTTCTTTCCCGAGTCGAGGGTGATTTCCTTCGTCAGCTCGTACGGGAAGCCGTACGTGTCGCTGAGGCGGAAAGCATCCTCGCCGGAGAGGGTATCGCCCGGCTTGGCTAAGTCGTTGGCGAGAATCTTCTCGCCGTTCTTCAGCGTGGAGGCGAACTTCTCCTCCTCGTTGCGGATCATCTTCATCGTCCGTTCCTCGTGGTCCTTGAGGTACGGGTAGAAGTGGCTCATGTTCTCGACGACCACGGGGACGAGGTTCGCTAACGTCCCGGCCTCGAGGCCGATGGTCTGGGCATAACGGCTTGCCCGGCGAAGAAGACGCTTCAGAACGTAGCCCCGGCCGTCATTGCTGAAGACGGCACCGTCCGCCAAAGCGAAGGTGATGGAACGGATGTGGTCCGCGATGACGCGGTAGGCCAGCATGTTCTTCCCTTCGTAGGGAACCTTGGCCTTCTTCTCGATATCCTTAATATAAGGAAGGAAAAGGTCGGTCTCGAAGTTCGTGTCCGTCCCCTGCATGATGCAGGCCAGACGCTCCAGTCCGGCGCCGGTATCGATGTTCTTCTGCGGAAGCGGCTTATACTCGCTCCGCTTCTTTCCCGGCTCCGAGTTGAACTGACTGAAGACGATGTTCCAGAGCTCGATATAGCGGTCGTTCTCTAAGTCGTCCTGGACGAGCTTCAGGCCGAGACCCTGCGGGTCCCACTTCTCGCCCCGGTCGTAGTTGATTTCCGTGTCCGGTCCGCAGGGCCCTTCGCCGATCTCCCAGAAGTTGTTCTTGCAGGGGACCATGTTCTTGGGGTCCATGCCGCACTTGATCCAGAGGTTATAGGTGTCGAAGTCGTCCGGGTAGTAGGTGATGAAAAGACGGTCCTTGTCGAGGCCAAAATACTTCGGGTTCGTCAGCAGGTCATACGCCCACGGGATGACTTCCGGACGGAAATAGTCTCCGATGGAAAAGTTTCCGAGCATCTCGAAGAAGGTGTGGTGACGGGCCGTATGTCCGACGTTGTCGATGTCGTTGGTGCGGATGCACTTCTGGGCGTTGGTGATTCTCCGGTACTTCGGGGTCAGGGTGCCGTCGAAGTACTTCTTTAAGGCGGCGACGCCCGCATTGATCCAGAGCAAGGTCGGGTCGTTTTCCGGAATCAGGGAGGCGCTCGGCTCGATGTGGTGCCCTCTCTCCTGGAAGAAGTTCAGCCAGGTATCACGGATTTCATCGCTGGTCATCGGTTTCATTTGGGATTTCTCTCCTCAGTCGGTTTCATAGGCAAAAAATGCCTTTTCGATTATACTACTAATGTTCTTCCCTACTTCATCCTCTGAAGGAAAAAGGAGACTCTTGACCATGAAAAGAAATCTGCGCCGGGCGCTAGCCTCGCTCACCCTCGTAACCGCCTTAGGCGGCTGCGGAAGGACTTCGGAAAGTAGCGTGTCCGCCTCCGGATATGTCCCGGTCCGGGAGATCGACCTCGAGGACACGTCGGTCACCCTTTCGGTGGGCGAGACGAAGAAGATCGGCGTCACCGTCTACCCGGTGACCGCCAGCGACACCTCGGTTTCCTACGTCTCGGCGGACCCCTCGATCGCCACCGTCTCGAAGGATGGCGTCCTGACCGGCGTCAGTCGGGGGACGACGAGCATCATCCTAGCCTCGGGAAGCATCGTCAACCAGCTCAAGGTGACGGTCGTCACCCCGGAGACGAAGAAGGGCATCGAATCTCGCTCCGGGACCGTCTCCCTGGATGCGGACTTCGACCTCTCCGGGCTGCTCTTAAACGGCCAATCGGCCGCTTTGGACCTGACGACGCAGCTGAAGGACTTCGGCAAGCTCTCCTTCTCCTCTCCGCTGACCTACACCTACCGGACCATCCAGGAAGGAAACTATGCTCCGGTCTTCGACTCCGAGGAGAATCCGGAAGTCTCCCTCGTCGTCCCGTTCGTCAACGGAAGCGACACCCAGACCGTCACGGCGACCCAGCAGAGGAACAACCTCCTTGCCCTCTACGGCTTACTCTCCTTACCGGAACTAGCGAACACCGCCTTCGACCTGAACGGGAAGAGCACGATGGCTCTTCCGGGTGCCTTAAAGGCGATGCAGAAGGGACTAACCGCCAGCGTCAACAAGGCCTTCCAGCTTTCGGATGCGCTCCTACCGCCGAGTGAATCGAAAATTGCCGAAAGGCTTGTCGGAATGAAGGAATCCCTTTCGTTCTATAGCGACGGAAAGAAAGCCGGCTTCGGAGAGTACACCGGAGATGCCTCTTCGGCCAAGGCCCGGGCGTATTTTTCCTCGGGTTCCTCGAGCATCTATTCCGGCCTCTCGTTAAACGACCTACTGAGCCTCAGCTCTTCGCTCTCACTTACGGACCTTTACCGGACCGACTGGATCTCCTTCGTGAACAACCTCCTTGCCGACAGCGAGGGCCTTGTTCCGGAGGATAGCGTCTACCGGCCGCTTCTCGCCGGAATCGATGTCCTTCTTGCCCTCGCCGTCGAGTACGGGCAGGTCTCGAAGGAAACGAAGACCGTCGACGGGAAGGACCATGTCGTCTTCTCCCTCTTCGTCCGTCCGGACGGCATCGATGCCTTGAACGGCATTCTCTCTTCCCGTCTCGGCCGGGACGACGTGCAGGTAAAGGACTCGAGGCTCAGCCTTGACTTCTTCCGCAACGCCAAGGGCTATACCGGCCTAAGCGCCGCAAGCTCCGCTCTCTCCCTGTCTCTCGGCGGGAAGGACTCCTCCGTCCGCTTCCATCTCGACCTCGACGACGAGACGAAGACCATCGAGAACTACGATCCCTTCACGACCTTTAAGAGCCAGCATGCCGCCTTCCAGAAGGCGGCCAAGGAGTTCGACTCGTTCTATTCCACCTATGGCAACTATCTCCCTTACGCCCCGGGGGAACCTTACAAGCAGAACATCGACGTCGGCACGGGGACGGAGACCTTCCTCAACCAGATGAAGGCCGGCTACGAGAAGCTTTCCGACGACGCGAAGTTCATGGCGGCCTTCTCGGGGAACCCGAGCGAGGATGCGCGGGTCGCCTACCAGGCCGGCCGGAAGGCGCTCAGCAGTGCCGTCTCTGCCCTCAAAGGGAACGACGACTGGTCCTTATCGGGCATAAAGAAGGCGCTTTCTGGCGTGGATGCCTATGCCGGATGGTCCTCGGCCTTAGGAGCGGAGGACGGCGGAAGCGAGCTCCTAAAGAGCCTGAAAAGCCACCAGAAGGAGGCCCTTACCTCCCTTTCGGCTTCCTTAAAGGAAGAACACGAGAAGGCTTCGGCCTTCGACGGGAGGACGAAGGACGAGGAGCTTTCCTCGTTCCAGAAAGACGCCCAGGCCCTTCAGGCGTCGATGGCCGGCTTCTATCCGACCAAGGAGGAAGAGAGCCTAAAGGACGCCCTCGGCAGCACCGACGCCCTTCCGGAGGCTCTGGCTGCCGTCGTTTCCAAGCTCGGCGGGAACTACAAGGTCACGGTCGTCAAGCCGGCCCAGTTCGGCGAGTCCTTCTTTGCCGACCCGGCGGACTGGAACAGTGCCGAGGCTCTCGCCTTTGGCGGGAACGAGGACGTGGTCAGCCAGGAAGACCTTGCCGACGACATCACCCGGAGCGAGGCTTGGCGGCTTCTTCTTTCCCTCAACGCGGCGGAAGACTTCGAGACCTTCCTGACCTCCTCCCTGGAGAGCAAGAAGTACCTCGTCCTCTATACGAGCCTGGGGAAGCAGGAGGAGGGAAACCTCGCCGTCCTTCAGAGCGCCTGCAACCAGGTCCTCCTCTCTTCCTACCAGGAGAAGAGCGACGCCTACCTGAAGGAGAAGCGGATTGAAGCCTACGGGCTCGTAACGGCCTTGAAGAACGCCTCGACGGACGAGGAGAAGACGAAGGCGAAGGCGAACTTCGAGGCGGCGAAGACGTCCTTGACGAAACTCGAAAGCGAGCTTGGCGAGGCGGAGACGCTCCTCTTCGGAAAGAACCTCCATTCGCCCACGATGTTCGACGACCTGATCGCCGACGGCGACGCCCTGGCCGCCTAGAAAGAAGGAGAACATGAATCCGAACGATCTTATGGTGCTTCGGCAGTCCTTAAGGGACGCCGGGGCCGACGCCTACGTGCTTGCGGACTACGAGAACCGGAACCCCCTCACCACAAGGCTGGTCGGTTCCTACATGCTGACGAGGAAACTCCTCCTCATCGTCCCGAAGGAGGGACGTCCTCTCCTCATCGCCCACCTCATCGACTCCGTCTTCCTGAAGCGGAAGGAAGTGAGCGACTACTTCGACCTGAAGATCTACCGCACCTGGAAGGAGATGCTGGCGCTAGAGAAGGAGGCCCTCTCCGGCTACCATACCGTCCTGATGGACGTCTCCGAGGACGGGCTTCTTCCCCGGATCAGCCTCGCCGACTACGGGAGCGTCTCCTTTGTCCTCTCTCTCGGCCTTCAGGTCCGCTCGAGCCAGGACCTATTACAGCGTTTCACCGCCCTCTATGACGAAAGCGCCTATCAGAGCCAGCTGAGGGCCTGTAAGAAGAATCTCGACATCAAGGACGAGGCCTTCCGCTACCTGGCCGAGGAGATCCGGACCAAGGGAAGAAGCGACGAGTACGACGTCCAGCAGTTCATTGTCTCCCGCTACCACGACGCCGGGATGGTCTTCGACGACCCGCCCATCGTCGCTGTCAACGCCTATTCGAGTAACCCCCACTACGCCCCGAGCCTCGAGGAGCACCATCCGATCCTCGAGGGGGACGTCGTCCTCATCGACATGTGGGCCAAGGAGGAGGGCGAGAACCGGGTCTACAGCGACATCACCTGGATGGGCTACGTTGGGACGAAGATTCCGGCCAAGGTCGAGGAGCGCTTCCTCGTCCTCCGGCACGCGGTCGACCATGCCGTCGACTTCCTGTCCGAGAATCTTTCGAAGCGCCGGGTGGAAGGCTACGAGGTCGACGACGTCGTCCGGGAGGACATCGAGAAGGCCGGCTATGGCCCTTACTTCACCCACCGGACCGGGCACAACATCGCCGTCGACGTCTCGCCCCACGGGCCAGGCGTCAACATCGACGACTACGAGAGCCATGACACGAGGGAGATCCTCGATGGCATCACCTTCTCCCTGGAGCCGGGGATCTACGCTCCGGACTTCGGGATGCGGCTCGAGACGGACTGCCGGATTGAGAAGCGGAAGCCGGTCCTTGTCGGCGGACGCCAGACGGACGTCATTCCGATTCTCTGCCTATGACAAAAGGCCCTGCGGGGCCTTTTTGCTTGCTTCATAAGGAAACAAAGGACCGAAGGGGGCTGTTTCCGCCTATACGAAATTCCATTCATAATTCCTGAGCAGAGGGCGCTCATTTCTCTGTTTTAGTCCGGATTTCTCTTAATGAGTGCGTGATATCGGAAAGTTTTTCGGAAAAAGTTTCTTTTTCCTTCGCCGAATTGTGTAAACTTTTCGCAGGTGCGGGAACCCGTTATGGAATGAAATTCCCGAGAAAGGAGACGACATGAATCCGGGTTTGTTCCTCGCTGAGTCGGTCGGAAGTAATCTGGGTAAGGCGTTCACGTCGGAGAAGCTCTGGGTCAACATCTGTAAGACGGTCATCTTCATCCTCTTAGGCTTCCTGTTCACCAAGAAGAAGAAGCTGCCGCCGGAGACGGGCAAGGTCCTGACGAAGTTCGTCATGAACGTCTGCCTGCCGTGCCTCGCGTTCTGCTCCTTTATGAGCCCTTGGACGGTCCAGGGCGGCATTGACGCCCTAGTCAACTTCGTGCTGGGCTTCGTCCTCTACCTCCTCTTCATCTTCATCGGCAAGCTGTTCTTCTGCTGGGTCAAGGATCCGGACAAGCGGCTCGTCCTCGGCGTCCTCTTCGCCTTCGGTTCCACGACGTTCTTCGGCTATCCTCTGGTCGTGGCGATCTACGGGAGTGCGGCCGGCAACGACTTCAACATCATGAACGTCGCTTACCGCGTCGGCCTCTATAGCTACGCCTATCTAGCTATCTCCGGCCTCTCGATCGGCAAGGACAAGAACACGTCCTTCGGCGCCATCCTGAAGAAGGTGTTCCTCAACCCGATCCTCATCGCCACCTTCGCCGGGCTCTTACTCTGGGTGCTTCAGGCCATCCCGGCCGTCAACTGCGTCCGGAAGGACTTCCTCACGACCAACACCAGCAAGGTGATGGTCGCTCCGTGGCGGTTCGACGTCACGACGCCTTGGCTCTTCCAGCCGTTCCAGACGCTCGGTAACCTCTCTTCCACCATCATCCTCTTCGCCATCGGCTGCACACTGGGCTCGACGAGCCTGGCTTCTGCCGTCAAGGACAAGTATGCCTGGATCTGGACCGGCCTTAAGGTCCTCGTCGCTCCGGCCATCGTCCTTGGTATCTTAGCTATCCTTCAGGCCATCGGCATTGCTGCGGACTTCAACAAGCTCGTCTCCCTCGATACGCTCCATTCCTGCATCTTCACCTGGATGGTTCCGCCGGCCACGGTCGCCGTCGGCTACTGCATCGCCTACGACAAGGAGAAGGAGATGGCTAGCCACATCTCCCTCGTCGGTACGCTCGGCTCCGTCGTCGGCATCCTGATCTGGGTGCTCGTCCTGACGGTCCTGGACGGCTCGGGCTTCTTCTTCGCGGCCTAAGGCGTAAGGAAAAAAGGAGAATTCCATGAAAGGAAAAATCATCTGCTTCGGCGTCCGGGACTACGAAAAGCCCTACTTCGAAGCGCTCGGGAAGAAATACGACTACGACCTCGTCCTCTCGCCGGCCTACCTCAACAACGACAACTGGGAGCTGGCGAAGGGCTATTCCATGGTCATGGTCCGCGGCAACTGCAACGTCGACGCGGCCCATATGAAGCTATTGAAGGAGAACGGGCTGAAGTACTACCTCACCCGGACGGCGGGCTATAACCACGTCGACGTCAAGGCCTGCAAGGAACTCGGCATCGAGACGGCCTTCGTCCCGGGCTACTCCCCGTCGGCGATTAGCGAGCTTGCGGTTTCCCTGGCGATGTCGCTTCTCCGCCACATCGTCTACACGACGGCCCTGACCCACGACGGGAAGTTCAAGGTCACCAACACCATGTTTAGCCGCGAGATCCGGGGCTGCACGGTCGGTATCCTCGGCTGCGGACGGATCGGCACGACGACGGCCCGCGACTTTAAGGGCCTCGGCGCCAAGGTCTTAGGCTACGACGTCTACCAGAGCCCGGCCGCCAAGGAAGTCGTCGAGTTCGTCGACCTGGACACCCTGCTTGCCCAGTCGGATGTCGTGGTCTGCCACATGTCCTACGTCAAGGGCAGCAACGACAAGTTCATCGACGCAGAGAAGATTGCCAAGATGAAGGACCATGCGATTCTGATCAACGTGGCCCGGGGACAGCTTCTGGATACCCAGGCGGCCCTCGACGCGGTCAAGAGCGGACACCTCGACGGGCTCGGCCTGGACGTCGTGGAGGACGAGACGACCCTCTTCAACCACGAGTTCGATCCGAAGCACCTGGACACCCCGATGCACCAGGAGCTTATCGACCTCTATCCGAAGGTCCTCGTCACGCCGCACGTCGGCTCGGCGACGGACCTCGCCCTGATCGACATGATCGAGGTCTCGCTGAAGAACATGGACGAGTACCTGGCAACCGGGACCTGCAAGAACTCCCTGCTGAGCCGGGTGAAGTAACCGCCCAAGGTAAGTTCGGAGGAGAGCTTCGGCTCTCCTCTTTTTGTTTCCTAAGGAAGGCGCCAAAAGAGAAGGTTTTTAAGGCCAAGAGAAGGAAAAGAGCCGGAAGATTTCCGGAAAAGAAACGGAAGAAGAAAGGAAAAAAGGAAGAAAAAAACCGGAATTATTCTGGAATCTGGAAGGAGGTCAAGAGATGGAGAAGGGGAAGAAAAAGGACCTTTTTTCCCACCCTCGTGCCGAAGTTCAAGAGGCCGGTTCCGGACGAGGAAGCATCTGCCCCGGCATCGGTCCCTCCAGGACCACGGCCCTGGAGACGGAGAAAAGGGACACGTAAGTGGGCAGGGTCGTGATCCTTTGGCTAGAGGCTCGGTTAACGGGGAAGGCCGCTATCGGGCTGCTTTTCCTTTTTCTTTACTTTCCGTCTCTTTCCACGGCCGGCGGAACTTACTAGAATAAGGAGATTTCGGACGTTCGGAGGAGGGTGCAAGATGGATCAGGCAAAGAAAGAGACGAAGGCTCCTTCCGCAAGGGTAGAGGCCAGAAAAGTCTTCCCCGGCCGGAGAGGCGTTTACGAGAACCGGGAGCTGAGCTGGCTCTCCTTCGACGAGCGGGTGCTGGACCTTTCCGGACTGGCCCGTGTCCCCTACGGAGAGCGGCTCTCCTTCCTTTCCATCTATAATTCGAACCTCGACGAGTTCTACCGGGTGCGGGTCGGGACCCTAATGACCCAGTCGCTCTCCCCGAAGGCGGCGAAGGACAGCAAGACCGGGCTTACTAGCTCCGAGCAGGTCGCCCTGATCCTGAAGGAGACGAAGAAGCTCGAGAAGAAAGCCGGCTCCTTTTACTCCGCCCTCCGGAAGGAGGGGAAGTCCCTCGGACTACGGCTCCACAACTTCTCCCAGCAGAAGAAAAAGAACCCGGAGGCGGAGAAGCTCTTCCGGAACCAGATTGCTCCCTTCCTCTCCCCGATGATCATCTCCCGGGCCCAGCCTTTCCCGTTCCTGGAGAACCAGCAAATCTATGCGCTGGTAGTCCTGAAGAAGAACGGGAAGAACAAGCTCGGCATCATCCTTTGCGCTAACGACGTCTTTCCCCGCCTGCTTCCCGTTCCGGGAAAGGATGGGGCCTATGCCCTCAGCGAGGATCTGATCCTGCATTACGCCGGAATCCTCTTCCCCAAGTACGAGATCGTCGAGAAGTCCCTCCTCCGCGTCACCCGGAACGCCGATATCTCCTTTGACGAGGTCGAGGAGGACGACCAAGGCTACCTCGACGGAATGGAGAAGCTCATCCGGCAGCGTAAGCGTCTTTCCCCGGTACGGGTCGAGTATAGCCGCAAGCTTTCCAAGGGCACCCTTGCGGCGCTCTCAAAGTATCTGGAGCTTCCGGAGGACCACTTCCTTCGGCTTTCCCGTCCTCTGGATCTCTCCTTCCTCTCCCTCTTCCGGGCGAAGCTAAGCAATCCGTCCCTCTTCTACCCTCCTTTTTCGCCCCAGTATCCGTCCTACTTCTCCCGGAAGGAGAACGCCATCGACCAGGTCGAGCGGAAGGATGTTCTCCTCTCCTATCCTTATCAGAGCATGAAGCCTTTCCTCTCCCTGCTCCAGGACGCCGCTCGGGATCCGAGGGTGGTCTCCATCTCCATGACCCTCTACCGGGTCGCCGACCATAGCGAGGTGGTCCAGGCCCTGAGCGAGGCGGCCACGAACGGCAAGGAAGTCATCGTCTTAGTCGAGCTTCGGGCCCGCTTCGATGAAGAGAACAACATCGAGGCTAGCCGCCTATTAGAGAACAGCGGATGCCATGTCATCTACGGCCTCGAGCGGTACAAGGTTCATTCGAAGCTCTGTCTTATCACCCTGAAGGAAAAGGGCTTAGTTCGCTACATTACCCAGGTCGGGACCGGGAACTACAACGAGAAGACCGCCAAGCACTACACCGACTTCTGCCTGATGACGGCGGATTCCGTCATCGGACAGGATGCCCACCAGCTCTTTAACGGCCTACTTCAGGGGGACACCATCTCCTCCTCCAGGAAGCTTCTCGTCGCACCGGAAATTCTGAGGGACAGGATCCTTTCCTACTGCGACGAACAGATTGCTCTCGCACGGGCCGGGAAGGACGCCTACCTTGGCTTCAAGGTCAACGCCCTGACCGACAAGGGGATCATCGACAAGCTCGTCGAGGCTTCCAACGCCGGCGTGAAGGTCGAGCTTCTGATCCGGGGCATCTGCTTTCTTATTCCGGGGATTGTTGGATCGACCCAGAATATCCGCGTCGTCAGCGTCGTGGGCCGTTACCTCGAGCACGGCCGGATCTACCGCTTCGGGAAGGGGAAGGAGGAGCGGATCTACCTCTCCTCGGCGGACCTGATGACGAGAAACACCCAGCGCCGGGTCGAAGTCGCCGTACCGGTCGAGGATCCTTCCTATAAGGCGTTCCTAGACCACTACTTTGATACGCTCTTCCACGACACGACGAACGGACGGGAGCTATTGGAAGACGGATATTACCACTGGCGCCCGGGTCCGGCCTTAAACGCGCAGGAGACCTTTGAGAAGGAGGCCCTCCAGGATGCGGACGAAGGAAGGAAGGAGGAGAAGCGATAATGTACGGCGTCATTGACATCGGTTCGAATACCGTGAGGCTGGCCGTCTACGAGGTGAAGGGCAATAGCCTCAAGGAGATGTTCAACAAGAAGGTGATGGCGGGCCTAGCCGGTTACGTCGAGGACGGGAAGCTCTCCCAGAAGGGGATGAAGAAGGCGGCCAGTACGCTCCAGGAGATGCTTCACCTTGCCGAGAGCATCGGCTTGAAGAAGGTCTATCCCTTTGCGACGGCTTCCTTGAGGAACATCCGTAACGGACAAGAGGCCATCAGCTACCTTCAGGACAAGTGCGGCGTCAAGATCCGGGTCCTCTCCGGAAAGGAGGAGGCAAGGCTTGACTACGTAGGGGCCCTAAGAGAGCATCCTCGCCCGCAGGGCGTCCTCTGCGACGTCGGGGGCGGATCGACGGAACTCGTCTTCTTCGAGAAAGAACAGATCACGTTCGAGAACTCCTTCCCCATCGGGTCCCTGAACCTGTTCCGGAACCAGGTGAAGGGAATCCTCCCTACCTTCGAGGAGGTCTACGAGATCCGGAGCGCCGTCAGCCGGACGCTGACGGAGGTGAAGATCCCGCCGGAGCTACAGAACGGGACCCTGACCCTCGTCGGAGGAAGCGCCCGGGCGATGCGGAAGATCCTCTCTGACTACGCGCCCGAGAAGGTGGAAGGGAGCGTCGTTCCCTTCGCCCTGCTGGAGCGGTTCCTCAACGACTACCTGAGGAACCCGTCCCGGATTGCCCGGGAGATCCTCGAAGTCGTTCCGGACCGGATCCATACCTTGATTCCGGGCCTTATTGTCCTCGAGGTCGTCAGCGTCAAGGCCGGGGCCAAGAACCTGTACGTCTCCGACCAGGGCGTAAGGGAAGGTTACCTGACGGAGATCCTCGAAGGAAGGATGTAACGAGAAAACCGGACCGCGGGTTCTTCCCGGGTCCGGCTTTCGTTTCCGTATTCTTTCCGGCTTACTTCACCGGCTTCGCTTCGTCCTTCGGCGCAATCGGTTTCTCGGCCGGCTTCTCCTTCTTCTCCTCCGTCCCCTTGGTCAGAGCAGCCTTCTTCAGAGGTTCCTTCTTCTCCTCCGGAATCTCGAAGACGAGAATCGCCTTGGCGTTCGGCGTCACCGAGAAGGAGACGAAGCGGGCACCCGGCTCTTCCTGGATCTCCCCGTTGATGGCGGCTTCGATCTGCTCGGCCATCTTCTTCGTCTTCGGCTCATATCCGACGACCTTCGTGAAATACATGCTTTCTTTCCCTCCTAGGCCTATATTGTTGGCCCGAGGCGGCCTGCTTTCAAGGTTTACAATGTAAAACCGAGAGGAAGGGAAGCGAAGGCCAGGCGAACGGAAAGAAGGACGAATCCTTGCCCGGGGAATGTCCTCTTCAGTTATCCAGCGCCAAAGCGTTGAAGATCGTCTCGCAGGTGGTGAGGTACTTCACCGACTTCGGCTTCAGGAGGTAGGCTTTCTTCACTCTTTCGAGCGGGTCGAGGTACGTCGGGTAGGAGGAGAGGAAGTCTTCGAGGGAATAACGGAAGCCCGACTTCTCGTCCTCGTAGTAGTTTTCCTTCTTCGCCGCATGCTCATGGAACTTTTCTGCGACCGCCGAGAGGGTCGGCGAGTAGCCAATCGAACGGGCGTTCTGGTAGGCGTTCTCCGGGTCCATCATGAAGTTGATGAAGGCATTGGCTAACCGCTTGTTCTGGACTGTCGAAGGGATGACCATGGAGTCGAAGAAGCAGGCCGTCTTCTCCGGGACGTCGATCCCGAAGGAGGCTTCCTTCTCCCCGCCCTGGAAGGAGAGGTAGAGTGCATCGAAGAAGTCACCGGACTGGGTGAAGCAGAGGTCTAAGGAGCCGTTGGCGACGTCCCGCTTGAGCTGGTCGTTGCCGAACTCGTCGAAGGAGGCCTTCCTCAGGCCGGCGATGATCTCCTTCCTCGTTTCTTCCGACAGGTCGCCTTCCTCGCTTCCGCTGTCGTCGACTTCGTTCGGATCCCGGCCCTGGGAAAGAAGGTAGCTAGCGACGATCCAGCGGGCGTTGTCGTACATGCCGATCCGAACGTCCTGACCGAAAAGGCTCCGGTCGTAGAGGGAGGCAAAGCCGTTCTTCTCGACCGTTTCCGGAACGTCCTTCTTCTCCTTCGAGTAGAGGAGCGAGTAGGCGCCCCAGAAGTAGGGCATGTAGTAAGTGGAGAAATCCTTCCCTTCCTTGTCCTTCATGTCTTCGTCCATCACCGCTTTCAAGGAGGGGGTGAACATCGTCGCATAGTTTTGAAGGTTCCCGTAGTCGGGGTTGTCCACGTCGATTTCGACGAGCTTTCCTTCCTCGTAGAGCTGATGGACGGTATAGTCGCCGGGGATGGCGACGTCGTAGGTCGTTGTCGCACTCTGGATCTTCTGGTACATCTCCTCCGAGGAGGTAACGTCCTCCTCGATGACCTGGCAGGAGTACTTCGCCTCGAATTCCTTTACCAGGCTTCGGTCGATGTACTCGCCCCAGTTCAGGAGGTAGACGACGTCGCTCGGGGTGGCCAGGACGACGACGGCGAAGACGGTGAAGAGGACAAGAAGGGCCGGGATGGCCCACAAGGCATACTTCTTCATCGCTTTTCCTCCTTCTTCTTTTTCCGGGCCATCCGTAAGGAGATCATCAGGACGATTGAAAGCGTCACGAAGGTCAGCAGGGAGTTATAGGCGTAGGCCCCGGAGGAGAAGTTCTTCTTCGTGTAGGAGGAGTAGACGTAGTTGGAGAAGTTGGAGAAGCCGTTTCCCTGCGTGTAGAAGGAGATGACGAAGTCGTCAACGGAGAGCGTGAAGGCGATCAAGGCCCCCATCAGGATTGAGGAGGCTAAGGCCGGGATGACGATTTTCAAAAGCGCCTTGAAAGGCGGGCAGCCTAAGTCCCGGGCCGCCTCGTAGAGGGACTCGTCCATCTGGTCGAGCTTCGGAAGGACCATCAGAAGGACGTAGGGAATCGTAAAGAACACGTGGGCGACGAACATAGTCGTGAAGCCGAAGATCTTCGGAAAGATTGGCTTCAGGAGGGAGAAGACGATCATGACGGAGATGCCGGTCACGATGTCGGAGTTCATCATCGGGATCTCGTTGAGAAAGTCCATGGCCTTCCTTGCCTTGCGGCCCAGGGCATGGATGCCGATCGCCGTGAAGACGCCGGCAATCGTGGCGACGAACGTTGTCCAGAGAGAGACGAGAAGGGAGTCGAGGATGGTGGCGTAAAGGGTCCGGTCGGTGAAGATGGCCTTGTAGTTTTGCCACGTGAAGCCGCCCCAGGAAAGGGGATGGAGGGAGTTTGCCGTCGAGTTGAAGGACTGGTAGACGATGATGCCGATCGGGACGTACATGATGAAGAAGACGAAGAAGACGAAGACGATCTTCAGGATGGCCGAGAGGATATGGCGCCAGTTTTTCGTTTCCAGCATGGCCTATTCCTCCGCCTTCTTCTTTTTCTTCGTCAGGGCGTTGAAGAGGACGATGAAGAGAATCAGGATCAGGGAGACGAAGAGGGAGAGAAGCGAGCCGAAGCTGTAGTTGTTCTTCTGGAAGACGGACTCGAGGAGGTTACCGATGAGGCGGATCTTGCCTTGCCCGATGGCTTCCGAGATGGCAAAGCCGGTCGCCGCCGGAAGGAAGACCATAATGATGCCAGAATAGACGCCGTCCATCGAGAGCGGGAGGGTGACCTTGAAGAAGGTCTTCCACGGCGGGACGCCGAGGTCCTTGCTCGCCTCGATGAGGCTCCGGTCGATCTTCTCCAAGATGGAGTAGATGGGGAAGATCATAAAGGGGAGATAAGTCGTGACGGTGACGAAGATGACCGCGGCGTTGGTCCCGATGAGGTTCATTGCCGAAAAGGCGTCCGTCGAGAAGAGACGGAGCCAGGAGACGATCTTCAGCATCGAGTTGGACCACATCGGAAGGATGAGGAGAAGAAGGAGGAAGAGCTTGTTCTTCAGGTGGGAGAACGAGATGAAATAGGCGGTCGGATAACCGAGCAGAAGGCAGATCAGGACCGTGAAGAAGGCGACGACGAGGCTGTTCCAGATGGCTTTCAGGATGGAGGGGTCCGAAAGACGCCGGTAGGCGTCAAGAGAGGCCTCCGCCTTGGAGAAGTCCATTCCGTTCGTCGAGAGGAAGGAGAGGATGACCATCAGAAGAACGGGAAGGATGACAAGAAACATCAGCCAGACGAAGTAAGGAATCGCTAGTCCCTTGAACCGCTTCATTTTCCTTGGATCTCCTGAATCTGGTTATGGGCTTCTTCACGCACTTGCTTCCGGATGGCCTGGATCTCCGGGGGCTGCTCTTTGTCCTCGACCTTCATGAGGTGGATCTCGTACGGGTCGACCTTAAGACCAATCGTGTCCCCGACGGCGACGTTCTGGTAGTCCTGGACCATGACCGTGGTCTCTCCGATCCGAACCCAGATGTTAAAGGAGACGCCGGTGAAGACGCTCTTGAGGACCTTTCCTTCCAGGATGGCGTTCTCGGGGTGGTCCAGAACCAGGTCAAAGTCCTCGGGACGGACGACGGCGTCGACGACCTCGCCCGGGACGAAGGTCGTGATGTAGGCCTGGAAGACGTGGCCGAGGAAGAGGACCATCTGGTTCCCGAGGTAGAGGCCGTCGAAGATGTTGGCCTCCTCGTAGTTCGCTAACAGCATCGCCTTGTTCTCCGTCTTCGCCTCGCAGAAAATGTTGTTCGGAGAGATGGAGAGGCCGATTTCGTCGCCGACCTGGTACTTGTCGTCGCTCTCAATCCGGATCTGAGTTCCTTCCGTCTCGACCTTGAGGTAGTACTTGTTCTCGTCGAAGCTGACTTCCTTGACCGTTCCGCGGATCTTCGCCGTCCCGACGGAGCAGATGTCAAAGCCGCTCGGCTCCACGATGACGTAGATCGGGTCGTTGGCCGTGAAGTCATGGGCGGAGACCTTGAAGGTCTTGCCGAGGAAGCTGGCGCGGCGTAAAGCCGTGTAGGTTCCCCGGAAGATGTCCGCCTCCCCGATGAACGAGGCGACGAAGCGGTTGACCGGATGGTTGTAGATCTCCTCCGGACGCCCCATCTGTTGAATCTTGCCCTGGTTCATGACGATGATGGTGTCGGACATCACCATCGCCTCCTCCTGGTCGTGGGTGACGAAGATGAAGGTGATGCCGAGCTTCTTCTGCATCTCCCTTAGCTCCAGTCGCATCGATTTTCTCAGCTTCAGGTCGAGCGCCGAGAGCGGCTCGTCGAGAAGCAGGATCCGCGGCTTGTTGACGATGGCGCGGGCGATGGCAATCCGCTGCATCTGCCCACCGGAAAGGGAGGAAATGTCCCGCTTCTCGAAGCCTTCGAGGTTGACGAGCTTCAGGGACTTGGTCACCTCCTCGCGGATGACGTCCTCCTTAAAACGGCGCTTCTGGATCGTCGCGATGATCTGATAGTTGATGTCCTTCTCCGCCAGCTGGGCAAGGAGCTTCTTGCTTGACGACCGGAATGGCTCGGCATCGGATAGAGAGGGCGTAAGGGAAAACTTCTTCTCCTTCAGGAAGGAGAGAAGGTCCTCCTTCAGGTCGCCGTACGTCCGCGGATGCTTCCGCTTCTTCTCTTCCTTCAGCCACCCTTCGACGAGGTAGTAGGAAGAGTTCTTACGGAAATACTCCATGACGTACTTCTTCACGTCCTTCGGCTTCTCGATGAGGGATAGCTTCTTCATCAGAGCATCAATCTCCTCCTCCTGGAAGCCGAACTTCGTCATCAGGTTCATCGTCCCGATGTCATAGACGTTGGAGTAGATGTTGTTCCGGAGGCCGAAGGCGATGTTGTCGTAGACGTTCAGATGGGGGAAGAGGGCGTACTTCTGGAAGACCGTGTTGATTGGCCTCTTATGCGGAGGAAGGTTCTCAATCTCCACCCCGTCGAGGAGGAGCTTTCCTTTCTGCATCGTCTCGAAACCGCCGATGATGCGGAGCGTCGTCGACTTTCCGCATCCGGAAGGGCCGAGGAACGTCACGAATTCGTTCTCGCTGACGGAGAGGTTGAAGTGGTCGAGGATGACATTGTCGCCGTAACTCTTGCAGACGTCCCTTAGCTCCAAGATTTTTCTGGCCATAGCTGACGCTGGCGGGTTCACCTTATCCCGGCCTAAGCGGAAGAATTATATTACGAGAGTAGCGTTTTGCGCCGATTATTTTGAAATCTTTCCGGGAACGGGAAACCATGGAGTGAAGACTGCCGAAAAGGGTCACTTCCATTCGAACAAAACAGGAAACGCAAAGAAAGGAAGGAAAGCCGGTAAAAAGGAGAAAACGTCCGGATGGTTTCATTTTTCCCCAGCCGGTGCTCGAACACGGGAGTGGATTGTTTTCGAAGAGCCTTTGGACAGGGCCTCTGCCGTTTGCCGTTTTTTTCGAAGGACGATGCCTGGTTTGACTCCCTATTTCAAGGCAACCGTCAGAGGAATTAAGTCCGTAAAAGGCCATCGATTCGCTGTCCTTATCCAGGAAGGATGGACCATCGATGTCAAAGCCTATGGAACTTGCCAAACCGAAGAGTTTGTACCAGAAGTATGTGTATATAAGAGAAGCAATTAGGTCCTAGTTCTTCACCATCATATCACTCCTTCCGAGGAAGGAGTGAGCGCGGATTCATCTCTTCAGCCCGCGAAGGGCCAGTTCCTCGCCGCTCATCCCGTCGATGCAACGCAGACGGCGCGAGTGCCTGTTGTAGTCCCGCGACACCTGAGTCATGCAGAACTCCAGGTTCCCCTGCGAGTTCATCGTCACCCTCTTCCTCAGCCTTGCCTTGACCCTGGAGCTGAACGACTCGATCGCGTTCGAGGTGTAGATCGACTTACGTATCGGCGAGGGGAAGTCGAAGTAGGTGAACAGGTTCGGCATCGTCAGGTAGGCCTTCAGGGATGGGTAGGTCATGGACCATTTCCCGACGAAGCCGCTCAGCCGCCCCATGGCCTCTTCCCTGGTCCTGGCGCCGTCGTAGACGGCCTTGAAGTCCTCCGCGATGGCCGACCTGTCCCTCTT